>Ga0180217_1000136_pt1 | contig 151226 bp, 51 predicted proteins | sample eDN3rd37CBELigOP_FD_128521 | JGI IMG/M metagenome (GOLD analysis project Ga0180217, IMG submission 128521) | Enriched Organic Plus compost microbial communities from Emeryville, California, USA - eDNA 3rd pass 37_C BE-Lig OP (version 2) (version 2) ... | reverse complement strand
CCATCTGAGCTACACCCACAGCGGTGCCCCCCGCGATGCCCTACTCACGCAAGCGCATTCGTTCTCTCTCAGTCAGCACACGCACACACTCTACCATCTGAGCTACACCCACAGCGGTGCCCCCCGCGATGCCCTACTCACGCAAGCGCATTCGTTCTCTCTCTCAGTCAGCACACGCACACACTCTACCATCTGAGCTACACCCACGGCGGTGTCTCCCGTCAAGTGGTGAGCTCAGCAGAGATATTCCAGGATGTGAGAGATATGCGAACTTGCTTGATTTTGTGTCGTCTTGTTAGCGCATCCTATGTCGACGTCCAAGGATAATGATACCCTCCACTCCCTGGCAGGACTTGCTAGAGCACGGCAACTTTCCAAGCCAAGTGCATGTTTCGCGTCAAGCCGTGAGCTGAGCAGAAGTATCGTGGCATGTTCAATAACTCCATGATCTGTGTCATCTATCTGTATTTCGTGCGATCTTGTGACTCCGGGCCAGGAAACCATAACTGCCCTCGCTCTTGACGAGAGCAGATCTCACATCAGACTACGAATCGTGGAGAGACATCGTGGAATTACCCAATAACCCAACGACCCGCGTTAGTCCATTGACTATGAGATCATGTCGTATGTCCACCCATGCTCGCCCTTCGAGCAGGTCATGCCGCGTGAGGTCTCACCTTCCAAACTTTCCCATCGATTCGCAGACCCGAGCAGATGTCTTGCGTCTCATGCGAGTACTCGCACCACTTGCCCTGAGAGTGCTGCCTCTTCGTTCACACACCTGGAGCGGTATGTTCCCCCTTCTTGCCCGTCTTGCCCGACTTGCAAAGCCTCAACCGGCAGCATGTTGCGAGTCAAGCTCAACTCCCACCTCCAATGTCACTTTTGCCTCGATCACGTATTTCGGGTACATGTCCCAGCACTAGCCGCAATTTCCGGCCCTTCAGGTTTCCCATCGACTAAAGTGTCAAAATCCAGCTTGTGATCAGCTGCATCTCCCTGAGAGCGTGCAAATCCAGCGGCCTTCTGACGATTCCTGCACAAGTGAGTGACAAGCCGAGACCACCACCACTCCCCCCAAGCCACCAGCCACCGCCCTGGCGTGTTCGAGTGCCGAAATACGAACGTCCTTCGAGTATGAGTGGCCTCCGACGCGTCTTGCGACTGATCACGCGCTACCCAGACCCTGGCCTCAGTCGGAACCAATCCCACCGACACAACCTCATCCTTGGCATGACTTCTCGTGCCATGAGTTCTGCGGTAGAATCAGCAGCTATGAGTGTCAGTGCAAACACACGGTTTGTAGCGGTCCCAGGAGGCCAAGTACTCACCAAGATTTGGTCTCCGCAGCAACCAAAACACGACCTGACCTCGAAGAGTTCTCCAGTGAGCCCTCCTCCAGTCGTTCTCCTTCACGACTCTCTGGGATGCGTGGAAACCTGGAAAGACTTTCCTCAGAAGCTCAGCGAGCGCCTTGGCCGTACTGTTGTCGCCTACGATAGACTTGGGTTTGGGCAGTCATCGCCGCGGCATTCCCGTCCTTCAATCCACTTCGTCAAGGAAGAAGCCACCGTATACCTGCCAAGGATCTTGGACCAACTAAAGATCGAGCAATGCGCTCTTCTCGGCCACAGTGTTGGTGGGGGCATGGCGATCTCCGCGGCGGCCCACTTGCGCCATCGAGTCACTGCTATTATCACCGAGGCCGCTCAGACCTTCGTCGAGGACCGTACGGTTCAAGGCCTCAAGCGGGCTCAGGAACTCTTTCAAGATCCAAACCAAATCAAGCGTTTGGAGAAGTATCATGGGGATAAGGCAAGATGGGTCCTAGATGCCTGGATTGGGGTGTGGCTATCCCCCGAATTCGCAGATTGGAGTCTTTTGCACGAGCTACCTCTTGTCCAATGCCCCACTCTTGCCATTCATGGTGATCAAGACGAGTTCGGCTCGAATGCGTTCCCTGAGAGTATCATCAGGTTGTCAGCAGGTCCGAGTCAGTCGCTGCTTATTCCCGACTGCAAACACGTTCCACATCGCGAGAAACCCGACATAGTCCTGGATGAGGTGGCTAGGTTCCTGAAGTATGTGGGGGTTTCGCAGTTGTAAACAACGTTTTGGTGTTCTCTCCTTCGGGGAAACCGCCTGTCACCTTCACTAAATTGTGTCGCCAGTTCTCCTGTATTGTGTTTATTCCGGTGACACTTGCAACCGATCTGCTTCTACACATGTACCAATACAACATCTGTTACACTAGTCAAACTCTGGCGTCTACGTCCAGATCATGACATAAGAACGACCCAGCTGATTCCGAGCACGCGGGCCCGGATGAGATGCTCTCATATTTGGGTCAATCCTGAACGTATCACGCCCACGACGCCCACGACGCCCACAAGCCAGTTCACGTGCTAGCACCAAGTTCGAAATAAAACGATCCACCAACTAGCGTCGAGGTTTGGTTGAACTTCTTGGAACTTCAGTAGTTTAATGAAACCACGCAAACCACGAGCTCTCTGCGTATCAAGACGAAGCATCCTAGTACTCTACAATGCCGCCTACTACGAGAACTTGGATTGATTTGTCTGCACTAAGTGCGAACTTGGGAAATTCGCAAAACATCAACTGGCATGCGCTAACCGTTGGAATATCTTGGAATGGTCTCGGGATCTCCATGTTCCACGATCCATAGTCAGTATCAAGGCGATTATATACCTACATCGGTTTATTATACCGCAGAATTCTCACTCCCTTCTCGGGATCCTTCATATGTGCCTCACTAGATCCTGCCAAACTGAGCGTGGCTTGAGTGCTCGTTGTGACTGTGAGAGGGATGACTGGTTACGAGTAGAAAGACCACAGTCACGGCTTGGACCTCAGCCCACCCGTTGCTCATAGGCATGGGTATCCTGTATTTGTTGCTTCCCTGCCCTCACAATCCACCGTATTCGTACAATTCCTCCCTCTCTAGATGACGACAAGGGGTTCACCTGGTGAACCGTTGTTGGAGACCTGCCTCAGGGTCTACACCAAGTCCTTTCACGTGTATCTTCATGAGGTGCGTATGAATAATCTTCAATGAGTTGCATCAACTCGGACTACCACCCTGCCCAAGCCACAATTTGATTCCCCTGCTTATCTTTGCTACGACGCGTAACCCTCTACTCCACACCTAGGCCATGAAAGATGACTGGGATTTGGTCAAGTTCATGGAATACTGCCAGAGAGACGTGGTGCCCTCCTGGATCACACGCACAATGGTCATTTTCGCGAGATCCCACCTCGATATTTTCCTCTCCTATCTTCTGCAATGGCGAACGACTGCACTGACCCCTGCTTCAATAGCGGAGGCTATGCCCACCGTTCAAAACACACAGGCCGAACACAACGATGCCAAGTCAATTCGCGAGCAAAAGTACCGAGGACTGGTTGATTTGCTGTTTACGGCGACGCTTAAGTCCGTCTTGATGCCTCTTGTTCATCGTGAGGCCTACAGACGTCTCGCAAGCGGCTCAAGTTTGAGCGGTGGAGTTTCTGCAAGTGGAGCACTGCTTCAGTTTTCCAGTACGGGGCTGGACTTCCCACACGCACACTCCGCTGCAGGAGGCGAGCCAGTCCTTAACCTTGACGATCAGATTAACTACTACGGAGAGTTCTTGCCCGTTGCAACAACGGCCTCATCTCCAGAGGATTTGCTGAAATATCCTCCGCTTCGACTCAAGCCAACGGACCTTGCCACACTGGAGCGTATTTGCGTCGACTACGCAATGCAGGACCCGTGCGTACAACCCACCCGCGGAGCATTCGCAAGTCTGTTCTCGTCCTCACCGAAAGAGAGGACACTCCATAGGCTTCGACATCAATTGTTCATTGTCTATCGCCTTCGAGGACATGTCTGGCCCCGTACGATCGGCGCGCTTTCGCGCGCTGTGGCAGGTATTAACCGTTGTGTGGAAGCCAGTAATCAGGCCAGTGCTGAAGGAAAACAACCTGAATGGGCTGTCCTCGGCAGCCAGCGTCTCGACGACGAAAATGAAGAAGAAGATAGCGTGGATGAGGCGGCCGAGGAGGCGCTTTCAGGCCTGGGTGAGGAAGAAGAAGAAGAAGAAAACGAGGTTAAGCACTCGGACGAGGTCAAGGAATCCTCACAATCTCGTAACAAGCTATCTGGCAACTCGGAACGGAGCCAACAGCTGGTGATTCGGGCCGCGGCTGATGGATTACAGCTCCAAACTCTGAGTTTTGGAAGTGCCCTGTTGAGTTTCCTCGATCCGGCAAACAAGCAAGTCACAGCTGAACAGGCACATCGTTTTTTGCCTCTTTTTACCTTCTTCTGGCTTGATCTAAGTTGCCGCTCCAACCTTGACACCGCAACGCTGACCTTGGATGCGTTCTATCAACTCTTCACAAAGGCGAAAGGAGACAAATCGCGCTCGGTGCTCAAGCGTAGCATATGTCATGCCATTCATAATGTGCTCTGGGGTGTCGCAGAGCAAGAGCTGGTCCCCAACCTGGACTATAGCCGCTGGTTCTCTCTGCTGGTCTCAGTTCACGCTGCGATCCTTGAGTGGGCTGAGCGTAAGAAAACCGACTGGCTCGTGGCAATGCCCGCACTGACAGCGTTGGTATGCGCCAGTCCTAAGGAAAACTTCATCATGAACTTTGGCTCGCTGCAGAAGACACTGATTCGCTCATATGCTCAACCATCAGCGTGTGTCACCGCCTTGAGATGCGCCCAGCGTGTTTTGTTTATCTATCTCACGCGCGTTAGTGAGCGTCTTGAGACGACAGTTTCGGCACTCAAGTCTGTGACGGGCGATATTGTCCGCGCTGCGCATAGTCATTCGCTTCTGGTCTCAGCTCTCACCAACGAAGACAAGTCTCTCACACCTGCAGCCACTCTGTCATTGAGTCCGGCCCAAAAGGCGGCCCCAGCCTCCATTCGATGGATTTTTGGTTCCGCCGAGACCGAAGACGCTTTGCTCTCGGTCGTAGCAACCGTTGCTGCCTGGAGTCCAATGCGCGCATTGGAGTTGCTGGTTCTGCCGCTCATGTCGTTGCCGGCAGCTCGTGGTGCGGGTGTCGTGGGCGAATCACCTACCAAGCAGGATGCCGCGATACTCTCCAAGATTACAAAGCTTGGTGGCACACTGCTCATGTCTCCAATCTCCAATGAGGTCGTAGCTGTGGGCCTGCGAGCTTTGAATCTGGTGCTCGGAGGTCGAAATGCAACGCTGCCTCTCCTATATGGGATTTCCTCCCCACGTATTTCGGGTCAGGCGTTGAAAAACTTGCTTTCTTCGGTGTCAATGGGAGGTTCCGATCCACTGCTCCCGCATGTCATTGCACTAGACCGTGCAATGATCGAGAATCTTGCTTCGTCGGCCAAGTCCTCTCCCAAGCAAGCGGCCTCTGGAGAGTCGAAGTCATCAGACGGAGCGGGTGACGATGCAGGGGGCGAAGAAGAAGAGGAAGGAGTGGGTTCCACGCTTACACCCCAGGGACTACCGACTGATCCTGACGAACGACTAATGACTTTGCAAGCACAAGCAATCACTGCAGCGCTCGGCGCTGGCGAAAGCTCGTTCAGTTGGGCGTCAACTGCGCACACACTTGCTGACTTGTTGCCTCGGTTGCAGAATCTTTCGTCTCGCCAGTTGACCGAGCTGTCGGTTCCAACGATCACCATGACACCTGTTGCGTCCCCTGGGTCGTCCACACCAGGAGCAGCGGGATCGATCACAAACGTCACAGTGACCCCTGTCGTTAACGAGGGTGGACCTGGTACTGGTATGCGCGCATTAACGACAGCCATATCAACACTCCTTTCTCGCGCGTACGGTGCCTGTGGGAGCTACGTCTACTCTGCTTACAACTCCATGCAGATCAACCAGCTTCTTGAGCGCGATGCACCTTCAGTGATTTCCTTACGCATGGCCCTTCAATGTGCGGCGCATGTCTGGCCACATCAAATTGGTCAGAGCGATCTCTTAAACATGCTTTGCACCTCCTTGATGCATGTTGATCGGGGCGTCCGTGCCGCATCAGCGCGACTGTTTGCCTCTGTGGTCCGCGACCCTACCAAGTTTAAGCTCCGTAGTTCCGCATTGAATGCACTATCGACAATGATCGCATCGCTCCCTTCTTCGGTACCAGGCGCTGCACTGCCAGCACACATCCTGGCCTCTCCAGAGGCGCTCCAATTGGCGGCGGACCAGCTCGCTCAGGCACGAGCGGCAGGTATTTCAGAGGCAGAGATGAGTGGTTTCACTCGCATGCGTGTTCTCTCCCCAGAAGCCGTCGACCCCTTTGTTCGCGCGTCACTCTCTGCACAGGACGTTCCCGAAGACAACCTTCGACCTGCGATCCCCTTTGAGAGTGTTGAGGCTCAGAGTCTCCTCAAGCGCAGTCAGACTGCGTCCATTAGCAATCTGGAGTCCATCGAAGCGCTTGCAGCACAATTACAAGTTGATATTGTGCATGCAAGCCGTGGACCGGCGACGGAGGATGTCGGCAGCGAGGCGTTCTTCGCCTGCACCGCGCAACATGAGCGCTTGCTTACTCTCTGGGCTGAGGACGCCGCAGATGTCGTGCGTGCATCTCAGGATCTCGCCGATTCCATGCGTCTCGAGTTGGCCCACATTGCCAAGGTAGTCGCGCGTGTTCAGCAGTTTGAAGATGCTCTCACGGAGGCCACCGCCGCGTTGGACGAGGCTAAGCATGCAGGTGGGAAAATCGAGGATTGCTTGGTCAGAGTCGACCATGCCGCAATCGAATTACAACGCGAACAATCAACGATGCGGCTTCGCTTGAGCACACTACTTGTGATGTTGGACGCGGCTAGTACGACGCAACAGCTGATCAATCAGCATATTACCTCGTTCGAGCATCTTCAATGGACTCAATCTGAGGCCGCTTGCGCCATTGGCCTATGCTCGGCATCGGCGGCAGTCAGGCTCGCCTCACTCCGTAGTATGGCAGTGCTGCATTCCCTTGCAACCTCTCACCTGAATATGGTCTATCTGGAACAAATGCTATACAGCACCCGAGTGGCGATTGTCAGAGCCTACGCCACCGTCCAGGCCTTGCTGCCCGAAGAGGAAGGCAGCGCAGTCCCTGCAGGTTCCACAGTAAACCCTGTTTCACTAGCCTCGAATGTCAAGAGCTCCAAGCCTCCTTCCATCGCGGAAAGGCTACTTACTTGCCTCCGTCCGCAGAGGCACCTCATTGCCGTCTTCACCTCTCTCGAGAGTCAACTTGAACGACACCTCAACTCACTATCGCATGGCAGCACCCTGCCGCACATTCCTGACCTCGAGATTGATCCCAGCTCGGCCCTCGGCCTCAGGACTCAGGCGATAAAAAAACTGCAGTATGATCTAAAGACCAAGCGCACAGCAGCCAGACAAGAGGCAAAGCATGCATCGAGCAGCTCGCCAAGTTCCGCTTCCCAAATGAGATCACCTCAAGCATCTCCCCCGTCATTGTCGTCGAACGAGTTTGCTGAACTCAACGAGGCAGGATGGTTCCCCTCCGATGATTCCGATCGTGAGTTCGCGGCTCTTAAGCAGGAACTCCGTCACGGTGTTGCACTCAAATCATCTGGGTGGTCTTATTTGCTCAGCCTCGCTGCGAACTCCTCAAACGAAGGTCAGAGCCAGTGGACTGTAGCCTTTTCATTCTTGCTGCGTGCGGCAGTTACAGAATTCATGGCACAGGATGCCGCAGCAGCTGTCCAAGCGTCGCAACGCGCATACGAGGCTGTTACCGCCATGCTCGCCCGAGCCGATTCGGTTGACGAAGGTGATATCGAGGCTGCAGCCGCCTCCGCAGCAGCAGCGGCTGGTGTTGCAATGGGTCTTCCAGCATGTGCGACACTCGTCGCAATTATGTCAGTCATCCGGGAGCGCTTGCAGCCACTCTTCACCTTCACCGCAAAGCGGGCCACATTCTCGACCATGCTCACAGCAAAGGTGGGCAGTACCACTCAGCCTACTTTCAACAGCGACGACCGAGCGCTATATGATGTTCCCAAGTGTCCATCAGGTGCAACCTCATGGGCTGCGGCCACTGGAGCCATGCTTGACATTGCACAAACCGCTCTGGGCAAGTCCCGACCTGGCGTTGAGAATTCTCCTGAAACGACGGTGGCCATGCTAGCTGCTTCATCTGCCTCACCAACGACGTCTCAGAGTGTTGTGTTGACCTTGGCGGAGCAACCTGATGCACTTCTAATTACCATGCGGAATACCGCTGCACTCGCAACGATTTGCTGCATTTGCGATGTGACTATGCATGCTAGAGGTAACGCACATATCCATGCGTCGGCTCGTGCTCGTAAGGTTATCCGGGCCGTACGTACGAATCGCTCACGCCCTGGTACCCCTACGGATTCGCGTCCTGGGACACCTGCGAGCGATCGTTCACGACCTTCGACACCTGTAGGTCCTGCCTCAGATCGAACCAAGTCGTCGCAAGAGAAGATTTCAGCCTTTGTCAAGGAGATGTCGTTTGACCCTGCTGCACATGCGAAACGCGGAAGCATTCCTCTGGCAGTTTCACCACTGGACATCCGCGATAACTTTGGGATTCTACAGGACATTATTGTGCTACTTCTATCCCCCATCGCACCCATTCGTCGCATTGCGTCAACCGCGCTGGGCTCCATTCATCCTTTGGGCGTTCCGGTTCTTATGCACGGATTGCTTGATTTAGAGCGCGCTCTTTACGGAGCAAGCGTGTTCGAAGGCCTGCCGCTGTATGCTCACAATGCTTTCGGTGACAATGCCGTTGCTGCAGCAAATGCACTGAAGATGGAGCTACAAGCTCAGGCTCTGGCTCATGGCAAAGCAGCCATCAGATCTCAAGCCAACGACTTCGTCTCGTCACCTCTTTCTGGGGACGGTACGGCTTTCGGAGGTGAGGATGACAGCCGCCGAACCCAGAACCTCAATGATAGTGAAATGGCCGAGGTTGCTCGCGCCGCTGATGGTGCTGTGGACAAACAACGTCAGGCCAACTCCGAACTCGACGAGGAGCAAAAGATTGGTGAGGATGAAGGGCAGGGCTCTCTCGGATTAGGTGATCTTAATCTCATCAACAAGGCTGGTGATGCGGATGAGGTGCTACTTCCGGAGGATCCCGACGAACCCACATTTGAGGAGAGAATGCGTGCAGCCGGTATCCCTAGTGATCCCACAGGTGGTGTTAATTTGAGCGGCCTGCGTGCGCTGATCCGAGCATCTGGCCTTGGCCGTCCCTCGAATCGACGACACAATGACGAGGTTCGGGTCGCAATCGCACACGTCTATCGTCTGATTGTTGAATCTATTGACTCTGCATTCTTGCTGTTGAATCCTCATGCCAATGCGCGCATTTTCATCTTCATCCAAGAGACCTATAAGTTCTTCGCACACATCGGACACGAGTTCCGATGGGACCTCCTTGGATTACGTGTCAATTATTGCGCAACAGTCCGCAAACTTGCGCTCGGAGCCCTCGCGCCTGTTACTATTGAAGAATTGCGTGCAGATGCTGAGCTGATCATGGGCTTTGACTCCCGCTCAAATTCTTTCTGTGAGCCTCGTGAGCCGGGACAAGGTATCGAAACCCCAACTTTGCCGGCCGGTGATCTGTTGGGTGGTGCCATCACTCGTTGCGATCCTAAGGCGCTCGCTGCAGCACCCGAAACGAATGTCTCTCACATCCCTCTATCGCTCACGAGCGACCTGCGTCGCACCTTGTTCGAATTCTTCATCGCTTGGTGCGGACACGGCCCGAGCTCTGCAGCACATGCACACAAAGTTGCCCAGCATCGTGATGAGTTGCTGAATCGCATCAAGGCAAAGGACAAGGTCCTCAAGCAGAGCCTACGCAATGCATTCGAGGAACAGATGAACCTGGTTCAAATTGCCGCTCTCCATGCGATGGCGGCGCTTGTTGCTGCACCAAACTTCGACCGTGCGATTCCTCTTCAGCTTCAAATCATCAATGGTGGTGGAACACTCGCAGGCGTAAATCCGCGTGGCGCTGGTGAGCTTTCAGAGGAAGCCGAGCTCTTCTTCGATTATGATAATTCATCGAGTCCTTCAGCCTCGAGTCAAGCATCTGAGGCCCAGACCGTGATGAAGAACTCTGCACCTGGCTTAGTCGAAGGTAGCGTCTTTGAATGGCTGAACGCAACGCTCACGAGCACAGATCCAACTGTTCGAGACATTGGCTACCTCGCTCTGCACATGTTCTTGTGTGCAAATCCAGGGCTGTTGCCAGTTTTCATTGCGCAGTGTTATTCTTCGCACTTGGTAGCATCTCGCCGATACTTCCTGGTGGTGGCTCGAGTCTTGATTCAAGGCGCTGAACTGGAGCGATTGGCGAGGATCGCGGCAAAACTTGAGGCTACGGATGCTATTAGTGCAACCCGAGGCGAAGTGATCAACTTCGAAGAGGAAGAGTATGGACTGTCCCTCATTGATGATGAGTACGATTCTCTCAACACACCGCAAGACCGAGGCGTATCGGATGACGAAAATGATGAGGCCAAGTCAGACCATGTGAATCCCCAAGAAGACGACCCAGCTGAGGCAGATCGTCGAGCACTACTTCGAGTGCTCCGATGGTCGGCCGAAGCTGCCTCTGGTGGTCGTGCTCAAATCATGGCTCGTGTCGCAGCTGCGGCAGAGAACCTGTCTACATCGGCTTCTAAAGTGGATGGAGATGGACGTACGAGTGCACTTCAAGCAGTTGGCTCAGTTTGGAGCCAGGTTCCCCTTGAAATTATTGCGAACCTAGCGCTGAGCAAAGTAGCTGATGCGTCGTATGCCGTGAGATCTATGGCTCTGCGCTTGCTCCCGCGAGTCGAGATTCGTGTGACGCGCAAATACTTCCGACCCCAACAATTCTACTACCATCACCACGGTTTGCAGCGAGACAGTTTCAGGAACCGTACGAATGCACCTGGCAAGAGTGTAACATATTTTGATGCTTTGTCTTCGACCGCTGTTGATGCAACGAGATATGCTTTAATCACAAGTCGAAGCTCTGCCTCTGCGATGAGTACACAGCGGCTGTGGGCCGCACGCATCGCTTCGTTACACCCCGACTTTGCACTTCCGTTCATCAGTGAAGTGTGCAAGCGACTCCGAACTGCGCCTACACCTGCAAGCGAGGTTCAGATGCTCGGCTACATGGTGCCCTTCGTAAGCCGTGTCGTCTTGTCGTCCGCGTCATGCCCACATTCTTCGACAATCACAATTGGCTCAGCTGGCGCATCCGCATCGCTGACAAACCTTGCAATGACCTCGAAGGAGTTTTTGCGCTCGCATACGTTCTTAACAGCGACACAATCACAGCGCTTGCTTGCCATGCTCATTGCGCTCACTCTGAATAATGAAGGAAGGTCAAATGTGCTCCTTGATACGCTCTGGACGTCGTTGATTCAGGCCTGCTTCCTCCCGGTCGCGCATTTCGCCCAGGAACAATCATCTCTGAGCAGCTCGTCATCGACCGCGCCCAGCTCGAGTGGCGCCTTCCCAATCTATGCGTCCCAAATTCCACCTGAGCTCGCACTTGTCACGGCCTATCCCTCTTATGAGGATGCCATCGGTCAGACTCTCCATGCGTCCTCGAGTTTTGGATACAAGATTGTGGGTGGTACCGGAGTAAGAAGCTTTAATGCTCCAGGATGCACCAAACGTGCAGGTGCTGAACTTCGAAACGCACACGTGATTATTGAGTTCATTCTCCAGGCTGTCCCAGCACGATTGAATGGAAAACTCTCCTCTCGTGCACTCCAAGCATGTCGAACTGTGGTCATGTGTGCATCTCGGAACTGCCAACTGTTTGTTCTTCATGCACTTTCACTCGAGATTGCGCCAAATCGTCTTTACGATCAGGCAAATACCAACCGTGGTGGATCTTCGACACTTCCTCAAACGCAAGACACTGCCGACGTGTTCTCCCTTGTCTATACTTCGACGCCAAGCGTTAAATCAGCCTCTTCACAAGCGGAGAGTCAGTCTGTCACAGCGCCATATGAACCGGGTGCTTTCCAGAGCCGAGCCAAAGACAAGGAGGAGGAGCCTAGCTACTACATGAGCGCAAAGGAAGCACTGAGCAAGATCAAGGATGGGTCGTTTAAGGCTATGGTTCGACGTCCTGAAGATGATCCTTCGATTGAACGGTACACTGCAAGAAGCGCTCCTGCTTTGGGACTGCTTGACCAAACACTTGTCTCCTCGTCCACACTGGCCTTTGTATTACTTGTTGATGCCATCTACGAATTTAATGCAGCACCAGCATTGCAAGCTGCGCAGGATTCTACTGCCATTGCTTCCTTTGAAGTTGAGCAGGGTCCTGCCGCCGACGCAGTAAGTAGTGGTGCATCTGGCAGCAAGGTTGTGCAATCGAGTGTTGAGCCAGCGGCATTTATGCGTGAGCCCTCTCCTCTGGAGGTTCTGGTGCACGCATTCCATATTGGTGTGCAAGCTCTCGCTGGACATAACAAGAGCGTTGTTCGATATCATGCTGCTGCGTTGCTCTTGAACGCAGCGCATGCTTTGTTCTTGTTGCCAGCCCTTTCTGAGGACGATCCCGTAGCACGTGCTGCGCGCCACTTGCATCGCTCTACTGCTTACACTCGCTTTTCACCAAAGGGTTTCCTTGGGCTTTGCAGCGCGGTTGAGCAAGCACTCGCGAATCCACAACATGAATCCTTAGCCCCTATTGCGTTTGCATCCAAGGGTGCCCAGGACGAAAGCCAACTTGGCACAACGAAGATTGTCCAGTGCAAGCCAGAGCCCGAGTATATCCCTCAGCTCCTTCTGAGTCTCGCAGAACACGCAGGGTTCTCAAGGGCCGCGATGGCCGGATTGTGGAGCCACCTCGCGTTGAGATGGGCGACAGTTGTTCGTCGTACACAAGCTCGACGACGAGCATTGGCAGTCTTCCGTGCTGTGCAAGGAAGTTTCCAACCTTCTGCGGCACCAATCTTGTTTGACCTGCTCTCTGCAGTGGTTGTACCCCCTGGAAGCACCGGCAGCTCTGGATCATCCCGACTTGCCTTCGAGAAGACCCAGTCAGGCTTTAATACTGATCGCTTCACTCTGCTCGAAGCACAGGCGCTCGCTGATAGGGAAGACTTGGCTAATGCTGCGGAGGTGGTTCCGGGTCCCGAATCAATGGCTCCTGCGCTTACTTCGCTGCTCCAGTCCGCAGGTAATTTTTCACCAACCACCGACTGGCTGCTGCTTCAGGATATCGTGCTCTCGATTCACCACGCAATTAGTTCGATCGAACACACGATTGGTCCATGGATGCACACTGCAGTGGCTTCGAAGCCTGGCGTCTTCACACACTCTGTCGCGAGAGGTTATTGTTCACAGGCTGGGGATGCTCAAGCCAACGAGAATGCGCCTGCTGGAGACGCTGAACCCGACCAACCATATGCATCTCCCGAAGCAGTGGCACCCGGTATTCTGCACAGTGTTTTGGTTCCAGCAGCTTGTCCGTTCTCTGACGACCCAAGTGCCTGGCCCGAACATTTGCTCTCTTCCGAGGTTGTGGATTCTGACATGAGGTCACTCTTCCTTCCGTCGGTACCTGTGCCTTCAGACCCAGTGCTTTCGAAAGAGTATCCACTAACGATCTCCCGTGCCGCTGCATCTTTGCGATGCGTTGCCAGCTTCATTCGTACAGCACTCTGGTGCGTTGTCGGCCTGCTGCGCCTGGATCTCCTACCTGGAGATGTCGAGTCCGGCCGTGGTGCACTTCAAACTCCCGTGTATCGTGGCGTGTTCTTGGAATCCACCAAGCTGTTCTTGGCGTTGACTACATCTCCGTTGCTCTCAGCCGAGGCTTTGAGCTCTTCAAAGTCAGGCTTAGAGCAGGAGCGTGATCGACGCCATGCATTAGCCTCAGCGCCTATTGCAGTAGTCCACGGATATGTAACGCCGGGATTGTTCGCATCGTTTGCTCAGTGGGTACAGTGGAATGCTGTGTACCTCCCAGGACCAGTTGCTGCAGCCGTTGAGGCAGACACAAAGGTCGCCCAGGTGACCCAAGCCGATTCTGAATCCAAAGAACAGCCACAGTCCTCAGGCGAAGAAGTAGGAGAGGATCTGTCACTCCCCATGGCATTTACCGGTATGCACGCTCTGCTTCTCCGTGGTTTGTGGACGCTTGACCTCGACGTGCGTCATTATGCCCTATCAGCATTGATCGCGCTTTGGACGGCGCGACCTGCCATCCTCTCACTCGCTGATGTTTCAATGTTCGTCAGAGGTTATTCGACTGATCCTAAGCCGGTCAGTGCCCAATCGCAAGGACAATCTGTATCCGGCGAAGCAGACGCTAATGACCCCAACGACAGCTACTCCTTGGCCGAAATCGCCACAAATGTTGCTGGACTTCCGGTCACAGCGTTGCTATCGAGTGCTTGGAAACTCTCCCCACGCGATGTCCCGCGAACCGCCAGCGATTGGTCCCGGGCTTTGCTCCCAGTCAAGCGAATTCGTCGCTATTCCGAAGTCGTAGCGTCGATGCTACGCCATTCGCCCGCCCCACTGGTCCTCGCGCTGATTGTCCCATACTTGCATGCGTCGCTGCTCTGCGAATACGCACGGGCCTCCACCGCCGCTTCTGTTGGCGCTCAGCTGGATGTTAATTCCAAACTAAGCAGCCCTAACCCAGGTGCAGAGTCCGCTTTCTCGGTCTCATTTACACGCGAACTCGAAGCGCTAACTCAGAAGCCAAGGGTCAAGAGTTCATACTTTATGGGTGACTCCAGACTGTCAGTTCTACCCGCAGATCTGGCACTTGCCTTAGCTGGTCGAGCGGCCCAGCTTGCCAGCGATCTTGGATCGCTTGAAGCAGCTCGCCTCTTCAGTGACTATGCTCAGGGCGTTTTCCTTCCTCAGACTCACAAGTCTCAGCGATCACAAATTCAGCCTATCGCTGCGAAGGATCCAAGTCGCTTCCTGATTGAGATTGGCAAGGTTATATCGACAGCGCTCTCGAAGCTTGATTCTGGACTAGCCGCGTTCAATGCACTGAAATCGGAAATGAGTGAGCATCTTCCCAAGCCCTCCACTCTCGCCCAAGGTAGCCTTCCTTCGTTCATCCTCACTGCCTGTGCTATGCTGGTTGAATCACTTGATCGTCAGGTTCACGACTACTTGATTGCCGAGTTGGTTGCTGGCGCCTTACCCGTTGGTATCGAAAATTCTGTCGCATTGATCCATCCTGGCATCCAGCGGGTGCTTGTCCGTATCTTGCCCCGAGTTCGTTCTCGTACGAACACTGGGCCGAACGCCGGCATTCTGCAGGCACTGAGCAACGTTGGTATTCAGACACGCTCGGATCTCGAGATCCGCGTTCGCTCGTTGGAGCAAAGTATCTTGACTCTCGATTCGTCCATTTTGGCGCTCTTCCTCTTGCTCGTGCGGAACACCAATTGGCGGTCCAGCGGTCTTGCAGACCCAGCCCAACACGCTCCCATGCTGTATGCAATCGCAACCAAGCAAGCTACCCTCTTCGCTAACCGCGGAAGCCAAGTACATGGTGCGGAGCCAAGGGAATTAGTCATGGCACGTGCTCTAGGACGATGGACCGCCGCCGACTCAGTCTTGGCCTGTTCGTTTGCGCGAATTGACCAGTCGAGTCGATCACGATTGGTCAATCTGGTACAGGCATATACCCAACATGCTGTGGGTGCAACCCTCACATCGAGTCATCCTCATCCACCTATGAATGAAGGGGCTACTATGCATGGACGCAGTCTTTATACTGCCCTCGAGATCCAGAGGCTTGCACACTTGTCTGAGCAGCTAGCGGTGCTTACCACTCGCCAACAAGCTGTACTCCAGCGAAGATCAACCCTTGCCGGTACCAGCGTCGCACTTGCGACTCCACTCTACCCGCTGCTTGCGACTCAGGGTGCATTTACCCCACGCCCCCTGCCTGCTGTTGTACCCGAGGCACAACCTGAAAGCGATGTTGCCTATGAAGCAGCTCATGCGGCTGCTGCAGCAGGTCTGGTACCTCAAAGCCAGATCGAGGGTCCCGATGCACACTGGGAAGAGACGGGCGGTGCCTATGGACTGTTGGGTGAAACAAGTGATTATCCCGCTGCAACAGAACAAGCTGATACGGTATATCCCACAATCCAGCCTACTTATCAAGAGGGCAAGGTTCATTCGACTTACGGCGCATCCGCGGAAACGAAGTCCGCACCGGTTGAAGGACAACGAACAGCGGTTGATGGCTGTCTGGAAGCAGAACAGCAGGCAGTCATCGATGAAGAGCAGGAAGAGGAAGAAGAAGAGGGCTTCCAGTTTAGCGCACAGCTGAAACCTGACGACTTTGAAGACGAAAAGTTCTTGGCATACTTCGAAGATTCTCCGGAGAGCACAGTTCCAGATCAAGGAGAAGCCGTAGCTGAGCCACAAATTGAGGGGGAGCCCGCGCAACCCGCAGAGGGACACCTGCAGGTTCCAGAAGAAGGTATCGATTCTGGACTTGACATGCCGTCCAGTCAGGTTGGACTAACCTCCCAATTAAATGAGGTAGTTATTCAGCAAGACTCGGGTGTTGATTGTGCTCAAGGTGCACCTGAGTCCCAACCTGAGCCATCTGCGGCCGCTGTTCTTCCTAACGCTTCGGCACCTGAACAGCAATCGCTCGTTCCTCCAGTTAATCGACCGAACGAGTCTACACCCCGTCGTCCTCCACCCCCAGTTCCTCGCCGACCCCCACCGCCAGTCCCCACTTCTCAGCTCGGCAGCACGACATCGCAAGCTACAATAACTTCAACTCCTGTCCAAGAGGTGGGCTTATCAGAGGCGTTCAGTAACACTCAGTCAGTGATCCGAGGTCCCAGTGGTGAAACACCCCGATTAGCACCTCGAGATGACGAGGGTCTACCGTCGACACCTGCGCTAAATCCTCAGCCATCAAAAGAACTTGATGTTTCGCTGGACGATGAGTCGAAGCAACAGAATGTGTATGCATCTAGTATGATTCGAGATGATTCCGATGATGAGTATGTCGCGCGAGAGCCACAGGCCGATGCTCACGCGCATGATGATGCACATGAAGTATATCCACCGGCACGTTCCTCGAACACTGATCACTACACATCGCCTCACCAACCCGTTGGAGCTCAACGTCAGGCTGGAGGTGCCGTCCCGCCAACACGCATTCCTCCTCAGTCCCGTGGGCGAAACCCATTTGACGATGACGTTGATGAGCGACCACCCGTTGCGGAGGAAGACTACGGAGTTGAGGTGTACGATCCTACGTACGTAGAGCAGTACAATGCTCGTGACCCGCATCACGGAACGAGGCCTGTTCATGCACGTGAACCTCACTATCCCCGCGACCCACGGTATGATGACTATCCCCCATCGCAGCAGCATTCATACCCTCGCAATGCGCAATATCCTCCGAGCGATAGTTATCCTCCAGAATACCACTACGACGATGATTATCGACGCCCTCGAGCCCCTGAGCCATCTCGAGGATTCAACCAGGAAAGCCAACAGTACTATGGAGATCCACGGGCGCCGCATCACCCTACGAACTACAGTGCTCGCCCACCAGCAGCACGTCCTATTGCCCGTGAGAGCATGGATGCACGTATAGTTGCTATGCTTTCTCAAGACGATGATCAAGAGCCTACGTATGACGACGGGTATGGAGTCGGGCAGTCCAGAGCTGCGGCCCAACCATACCCGCCACGCGATTACCCGCCATCACACTATCCTCACTCACCTCAGAGGACGGCAATACCAGCTGGATATGCACCAAACAACTCTGGTGCATATCCGGAATATGGCCATCGTGCTGGAATGTCTCCGTCTCACCATCGGCAGCAGTCAGTCAATCGACCATTTGTTCAGCCAGCTCCCCAACATCCCCCACCTCCACAGCACCCCGGACACTATCGACATGAGTCCGTAAACGCTGGCCGTGATCCTGGTCCTCGACCCTATCCAGGAGCAGAGCCCTCACACATGCCCATGAACGGAGGTAGGGGCTATCCGCCACCAGGCAGCCGAGGTAACTACTCTCCAGATCCTCATTCTCGTCGTCGTTGGGACCAGCCGAGCTATGACCCTGACAACTACTAAAGTTTCAATTACGTTAGATTTATAGAGTTGTGTATTCTTCATTTACTCGATTGAGCACAGTTCTCCCTCCAGCTACCAAATAAAGTGTGTCTACAGTTGTGATGTACTGGCATTTGGGTTCATACGCCTGCTTTTATAGCCTCTAAGCGATTCAGTAGCCAAATGCCGCAGAGCCGTCTCAGTAGCATCGCGAAGTTCTTCCCCAAAGGCTGCCGTATGGGGTAGATCCGAGCCAACTGCGTTAGAGCTGGGCGTTTGCTGTTGATTCAGATACAGGGGTATTGGCTTGTCAAAGTCTCGTGAGAATTCCACCCTCAATCGGTGCATGTCTGCGTTATCCAAGCTATCAAGCCGGATCGCAGACAGTGATGCGGTGTAACGCTCAAGATCAGCAAAGGCTGGAAGTTCGTATGCTCCCTGCCGCAAAATGAACCGGTACATCTTATTCGCCAGGTTCACAATGAGTTGACGTGCATAGGCTCGAGACTCTGGAGTATCAAAGAGAAGAGTTTGATGTTCAGGCGGCAAATTAGGGCCTGCGATATCGATGAGATTCTCCAACTCTAGCGCAGCCCTAGCCAATAGCCAGTTATAAAGCGGCATTTCTGTCCGATGAGGGATAAAGTCCTGGTCATATCGATGATCCATGTCATCGTAGCTCTTGAGGACGCGTATTCCGTTTGCGCCAAATACTCGCATCTCACCAACGACCTCGTGAGGCTCGGGTCCAAGGGATTGTGCGCCAGACTCCACAACAGAGTCAGACCCGGTAGATCGATCCTCGTCTTCAGGTTCGGATTTCCACAGATTTGCACGGTGGGTCGTGAAACCTTGGATAAGCTGTAGGTTCTGCGTCGCACGCGAGAGGAGAGCGGCCACAGACGTTGAAACGTAGGGTCCATGCATCGATATCAGGTTTGCACGACTAGGCCTGCGGTACATAGGATCGACGCCAAGCGCTCGGCGAAGGCGGGAGCGATTATCTAGGTCCTCCAATGTTCGACCAACGGCCAGCGAGAGCTGAGCTGGTGCGCACGAGCTAAGTCCCATCGCCGCGAAGATTCGCACATTAACATGAACGTCCGGTGGGAACTGGAATGGCTGGGAGTCATCTGTGTTACTTAGCCAAGATAAAGCGCCAGGGAATGATGCAAGTGCGCTTCCTCCTGGTGGTGGATTGACAGCTTTAGTATTTGACAAGACCCCTTGTTGCATCGCCTGGGTTTCTCCCGCAAGTGCCCATTCAGATGCAAGAATATACACTGAAAGGTATTGTTTGGCATTCGAATGGGTGGAGCTTAAGAGGCCGTGTCGGGCTAAAGTGGAGGCTAACATCAAGAATTCAGATGCATGCACGCTCTGCCGCTTGAACAGATCCTGCGCAGTCGCAAGCAGAGGTGTAGAACCTTCAACAGTCCAGAGCTCAGAGCTGAGGCGGAGAGCAGCCATAATTAGTGGGAAAGGGAAAGGAAGGCTTCGCGCGTATCGGCTGAGGAGAACTTGCTTACACACGACATTGCACATTTGTTGTGGCTTCAGACGAATGAGCGAAAGTAGACGTGCGAGCGCTGTTTGAGAACCCAACATATTTTGCTTTGGCATGGGAAGAAGCGCACGATCATATGGTGGTTCTTCATCGTCTTCTGCAAGAATTGCACTGTTGTCAACTGGTGTACGCGACGAGCGATCGATCGAAATCGCTGTGGCTGTGGACAAAGATTCGTCCATCCCACTGTGGATGACAGTTTGATCAAGAGTTGCACTCTCGTTCAGAGAATTGTGTCCAGCTAATGGTATGTTTGAAGTCGGTTGCACCGGGTGCCGATCTGGTGATGTCGCAGAAGTTTGAGTTAACGAGGATTGATGCAGCTGCTGTTGCTGCTGCGTTGGCTGGGGCGACTGGTTGTGATGAGGATATGCACTCAAAGTTGCTGAGCCAGATTGGGGATTTGGAGCTGACTTAGGTGCCATATCTGACGCTTCTACAATGAGTGCTCGAAGTAGATTTGGATGCGGACCGAAGCATTGAAGCGTGCTCGAGTAGAGTGGCACTACAGCGTCTGCCCATGCTCCCACGGCCAAAACTCGAACCCCTTGGCTAAGGAGCTGTGCAACGTATCTGAGATGGTGCTGGAATTGCGCCCTATCGAGCTTCCCATATAAGAATAGTTCCTTAGTTGTGGACAACAGGTCAGTGGGGAGATCTTGGAAGGGGCCATGATGAATACCAGCCATAGCCGTCAAGCATATTCGCTGAGCCTGCGGGGAAAGGATTTTCTTTTCGATCAGCGCAGTGAGAATGTGCGACATTACAACGCAGCCTTGGCTGTGAGCGTTTGCAAGGACCAAATCCGCGCGCGTTAATGCGTCGGCATGCGAGATTTTTGGCGAAGCAAAGTTCCGCTCGATGTCACTTTCAGAGGGCGGTTGACCTTTCAAGCTCTTAGCAGTATTATTTACACGTTCGCTTGCACTTCCGTCAGAGCCTATCGTAGAGGTAGCTGCCTTCGCGGCAGATGTTGCGTCATCCTCCGAAGGTCTGCGAAGCAGCATCTCCAACGCGTTTTGAACGCGTGGTCGCACTCGGCCATATCCTGCGATGGGGATTAGTCGCACCTCGATTCCCAGAACTTGTAGTATGGATTCTGGTGTGGGTACCAGAGAAAGAAGCTCGTCTGCAGACGCACACTGTCTGTCAATCTGAGCCAGCAGTTCATCCGGTGCCTCGTTCGGAAGAGCAAACCTCCTCCGTGCTTCGTAGGCCTTTCGCGCAGCTTCGCTAGCGTCAAGAAGCAATGAGTTAAGAAGGGAGATACGCAGCCCACCCAGCGCCATGTCACAGAGTTGTGTGGCAATCGGTAGTCCACTTGAATCACTTGTGATCCCGATGAATGGCTTCCATCCATGGGTTCCAAGAATGGCGACTCGTCGGATGCGTCGCCACAGCGGAGTCTCCGAACTGACGCTTGACGCCTTGCCGCGGTGTCGCTGTGGCTCACCGGAAGACGCAGCTGGCTTGATGGAGTAAAGGATTCTTCCCCAGTCACCCGAGCTGAAGCCGCTACTGGTCGATTCTTCAGCTTCCCAATCACTTACAAGCTGAGAGGGTCGCTCTTCGTTCCGAGCCATGTTAGCACTTGCGTCTGAGCGCCCCTGCGCTTGTGGAACCAGTTCATCAGCAATCACATGCTCATGAATCCTAGATAAGCCGGGACGCGTGCTCTTGTTGTCAGGAAAAGGTTCGGGCGGCCTCAAAATCGAGTCCGACATTGGGGATTCATCTGTCATTCCCTTGTCCTGACTGGATTTTGACTGACCTGGCATTAATAACCTCAGTGCGGACATTATAGCATTAGGAATTAGCGTAAAAGGATCGTAACTCGCAACCTCACTCTGCGACCTGTTCTCGGTGGTGACCGGAACTTGGTTGCGCTCGCTCTGCTGCTGAGTCTCTGCCACCTTCACCCGCTTATCAGAAAGGTGGGTCGGCTGCCATTCTTGACGTCTGCGCCGCTTTTCCGTAGCTTCTTCTCGGAAGAGTTGAGCATCATGGTACAGAGTCAGTTCAATCTCCGAGGCTCGAAGTAGTTGAGTTGCCAGATTCCAAGGCGAATCAGCCTTCTCCTCTGCGACCGGACGAGATGCAGCTCCGCTCATTGGCTCGGTACTAGAATTCTGTGGGGCTTGCTGCTTCGCCACATGCGAAGTCGGTGACTGATTTGGGACGCTGCGAAGCAGGGCTGCATATACTTGTGGTTGGCGAATGAATCCGGGCGCATAGAGGATACCACTGGGCTGAGTCGCCGGGTCAAACGTCTGCCTCACCATATTTGCGGTCTCACTGAAGTGATCAGCATACGCGTGTGAAATGTCGCTAGGTGTTGTTGTGGAAGATGAACTCGTGCTGGCCGACTGTTTGTGCAGATCTGACGCCCTCCAATTGAGTAAGTGGTCCGTATGGGGACCCAAATTGTGGCAATTCAGATTGCTCAAATAGATCGGTCGAGCACCAAGGTCATAGGTATCGTGCAGTTGTAAGAGGGCTGAATCAGCAGAGGGCACTTCGCCTACACTCGAACATGATGCGTTCTTTACGCTGCCTCCGAATGTCGTATGAATCGTTGCCAGCGGGAGAGAATGAGGAACAATCTCAGCAAACTTACGAACGAGCTGGGTAACATTATTCATGTGACGCTCTCGCAACTGGCGCTCAAAGTCCTTGGCAGCGTGAGTTTCTGCACGCCCAATGGATGCCAATAGTGTGGGATCTAGCATGTCCAATGGCGAGCCGTTGGCTGCGGAATCGGTGTCGAATCCCTCCTTGGTGAGACTGTTACCCGAGGTATCTAGGGTCATACTTGCGTCAGAAGGTTGGGACGATGGGGTAGCGTCTGGCTGTGAGGTTGTTCCTGTGGAAGAACCCGAGGATGGCGCCTTCTCCCGCTTTGCAAATAAATTCGTCACAGCATGCGCTAGTCGGTTCAACTTTGGCTCCGGATTTGCGGATGAGCTATCCGTATTTTGAGGTTGTAGGCGCATTCGGGGCTGCAAAGGACCTATCGTAATATCATACAGACTCTGGGTGCGAGGATTCCGGGTCTGATAGCATGAACCTTGCGAAAAAGCTGTTCTTGTAGAGATTGCACCATCAGAATGAAGATTTGAGTGAATAGGCGTGATGCCTGTGTTATTGGCGGACGTGACACTATCCATTGTAGTTGCTGCAATTGCGCTGTTATACTGATACAATTTGTGTTGAGTCTACGTGTGCATTATATCCACTTCTGAATGCGTAGGAAATGTTGTCTGAGGGTTGGAGATGACTAAGGTCAACTTAGCGAGACACAATGAAATCAAGTGCTTTATGAGCGTCATCCGCTTAGCGCAGCTGAAGCGAGTTCAAAATATCGGCGGCCTCGTTCACATGCACCACATCACTTGTAATAGGCTGGATGTCTACAGTCTCGACAGTTGTGCATGCCAGCAGCCGTCCTGCTCCATCGATCTCCCAACTGACCTGATGCAGGGGATCTTGCATGTCCGCAACCGTTTGGCTTTCTCGAAGGTGAGCAGAGCCGCTTTCGGATGCAGAATCATTGCTGCTGTACCGTCCATCGTCGTATTCTACCTCTTCATCCTCATTTGCAACGACGACATCGACTTGCTGAACAGAACCTCCACTTGCTTCACTCGCCTGCCAACCCACGGGGATGTTTGACCCTTGTGTGGTATGTTTGTGCCACTGCTGGCGGGCCCCCCATTGTTGTCGCCCCTGCGGAATTGCTATGAGTTGCTGTGGCTCTGTTTGATCAGCATATACTACTCTCGAACTCTCCGAATCGCTGGATTGTGACGATGTCGATTCATCAGAGCTAGATTCAGTCTTGTTGTCTTCCGTCTGACCACGCGACACCTCAGTGAACTTTGAAGCCAGGAACAGTGCTTGATAGCGCGCCTCGATCCACGTGGTATTCACCGTTGTTGATGGAACGGGATCATCCTGCTCCTCTTCAAGAGATCCAGGCAGGAGGCCTTCCGCCGAAACCTGGGACTTACTGGACGATAGTTTGGCCAGCAGCTGTGCCGCTGCTTGCAACTCTGGATCGGTCCCCGTGTATATGGCGTGAGATGAGGGGGTTTGGGCTTCGGCCGATGAGAGGGCATCGCTGGAAGCGGTCTTCTGCTTCAGAGATTCTAACCAGGAGCGAGTCTCCAGCAGGAGCTGATCGCGAACGATCGGGGGTGAAGCGGGTCTTGGCTCCTGAATATCGTTGTCAGACTCAGAGGCACCTGATTCATCACCTTTCGCACGCGCGTGGTCCTCGAAGGATTCGTCGCCAGACCCAGATGATTCCGATTCGTCGTCGGAGCCCAGGTTCGCTGAGAGAACTCCACTCATGCGGCGTTCTAGGTGAGCTTGCTTTCTTAAGGCGCGCTGTTTCTTACCCCAAGGCGTCGTCAGTTGTGTTGGCTCACCCCATCCTCCACGAAGTCGCTCTCGCTTAGTAGACATGCGCTCTCCGGGATGTTCCTGGTCCGGAGCATCGAATTTCCCATTGCGACCGTCATTGTGGGACGGTCCGACTGGCTGAGAGACGTGTTCCTCGTTGACCATTTGGACTTCACTCTGCTGAGATTTAGGGTTCAGCTGAGAAGTTGATTCATCGTCAGTTTTTTGAGTTCGTGAGGGTGAAGATGCGTGCAACAATGCAGCCAAACTACGGAGAAGGTCTTGATCCCCCATATTGCGGAGTGGAGTGGCCGAACCACTGGCGGAGGAGGCCTGAGCTGTCTTGTCAGGCGAACTGGCACTCCCTTCGGAAACTTCAGATCCCATGGCGGTGCGCCTTCGGTTCTGATAGTTTTCTTTCCACTGTGCCAAGCTTGGAGCGTTTAAGCGAGAGCGCAACGGTGTGCGTTGCGCGAAATCGCGTTTGGTGCTCGGAGATTGTTGCTTTGAGAGTTCGATTCTCGGCTTACGTGGTGAGATGACGTCTACGCAGTTTACTATGGATTCACGCCGATCTCTGCTAGGAGGGTCATGCCGTGGCTTGGCATAAATCTGTACTACTTCATCATCAGTCTCTGATGCTTCGGCTGCAGCCTCTCGAAGCTGCGCTCTTCGCCGAGCTACAAAGGAGCGAGTGCGAGCCTGGGGGCCTCGCAGTACGAGCGGCTCCTCAGGTTGATTCCACTTGCTTCGAACATGTTCTTTATCCGATGTTTTGCCTACTTGCGACGGCGCTCGATAGAAGGGTAGCGCTCCACCATAAACCTCACTTCCGTCAGTTTCGGTCTTGTTTCCAACATTCTCCTGTTCCTGTACTGCATCTGAGGTCGCCGACTCAGCCGTGTCCTCATGTTGAGAAACGGCCTCCGTACTACGAGCCGAAGCTCTCCGAGATCTCCTTGGAGAATCAGCGTTCTGTTGCAATTTCTCACGTTTCAATCTCTGCAACTCCTCTTCATACTCTTTCTGCTGACGAATTAGCTGTTGTTGCTGCTGTTGGTACTGCCGAATCTGCTGCTGTATCTGCTCAAGCCTTGTGAGGGCCTCGCTCGCAAGCGTGCGGTCACTTGACTGGTTGGAATCAGACCCCATTACCAACTTATCATCTGACTTGTAGAGCAAATTCTGGTTCAGTGCGTGTTGCCTGGAAGTCGCCCCAGATGGGGAAAGTGAATCCGCCAGATCGCGTGACGGGTTGGCTGACTCGTGGCCTGAGGTGATGGGGTCCTCAGAATCGATGTAGCTGACGTTTGCGTCCGTATGATGGCGTTGTACATCATGACGTGCAGAGGATACGTCACGTGGTACATAGAGCTCATGCTTTGGTAGGAGTGCCTCCTGACGAGCCAGTTCCTTTTCGAGCTGCTTCCGTTGCTGTTCACGCAATTCTCGATTCCGTTCGATGCGCTCCTTGCGCGACTTCATTCGTGCTTCCACCCGCTTTGCAAGCGCGGCCCTTCGTTCAGCCCAGGCTTGAGCATGAGTACGCGCAGTTGCAGCGGTAGCGGCAGCAGTAATCTCAGCGGCGGCGGCCACAATTTGCTGAGGTGTTGGTTGCACCGATCCTCTGACTTGGTGAGTAGTGGCATCATTTGAAGAGACCGTCGTTGATACTGAGTGGTGACGACTTAGACGTCGAGCAAGATTAGATGGAACTGTGGGACGCGATGATGACGGTCCGCTGGAACTGGACGGTGACCGACCGAGGTCGACCTCAAATGCAAGAGGGACAAGCTGAGCCGTCCCTGCTGGTACCATGGATGTGGTATTCGAGAGCATCGGGGACTGCAGTATCATTGGTTGGGACGGGGTCTGGAGAGATGTCGGGGCTGGGATACCCATTCCAACAGCTGGAGCTGCCACAACTATGGGCATTGTCGGCAAAGTCGGGATCTGACCGTCATTTGTGACAAACGGAACACTGCCATTCGTGGACAGCGTCCGCGTCGCATAATATGGAACTCCAATTGGCCACGGATTCTGTGCAAGAGAGGATTGCGGTGAGATTTCGATCGTGTTCGCTCGTCGGAGTTGAGCGGGAGGTGACGGACTAGCAAGCGCAGCTAAGAACGCCTCGCGCTCAACGGCATCGACATCTGCTCCCGTATAAGTGTAGTGTGCGAGTGGTGGTTGATACACTTGTGCGGCAGGGAGTGAGCTAGGTGTGGCAATTGAAGGCTGGGCGAGTTGCGATTGACTCTGAGGGGACGGCTGAGCAACCTGCAACTGCTGCTGTAGTTGCGGCTGCTGTTGGGAGGACCACTGCAGTTGTTCTTGTTGCTGCTGCCGTTGCTGTAGATTGGCAGTGTCTGATTGTGCTGATGACTTCGCTGGAGTCTGGAACCTTTCACCGCTGGGACCATACGCACTACCCCTTGTAACATAGCCATCTACCATACGTTTCCGAATATAATCGGGTAGAGGTAGATCTGACAGAAGTGCCTGCATTGTTTCCCCATTGTCCTTGGGCCAGACCCTAGATACGACAAGTCATCGGGGTCGTTACTTGGTAAGAGACAGTTACGCGTTCGGCCAAAGATTTCGAACGGAGATGGAATACTATCAGGCGCTGGAGTTAAGAAATGCACTACAAGTAAGCACTACGTACCGAATCGAAGATCGATTCAAGTCAAGCACATTGCCAACATTCATCGAAGTGCCGTCAGTGTTGCGACCATTGGAGCTCGGCTAGATCGGACGATTACGATGTGGGGGGAGACGAGTCAGCGGCCGGGGTGAGTGGCAGGGCGCAGCGGAAGGTCCGGCGTGCTGGATAGCTGACAGGTCAGGCACACAAAGCTTCAGGCATGGACAAAGTACCTACCTTGGTGAACACGGGCTGTCCTCTGAGTAGCATGGCTGAACTTTGTAGTGCGAATGCAGCACTAAAGCACAGTGCTGCCAAATGATAACTTGGGGTATAAATGGGCCGAGGGCGATCTACGCAATGAATTGCACGACAGACCACTGCACAGGCTAGATCGCTCAAACCAGGCTGGCGAAAACTCCAATCCAAGCTTCTTCTCAACGGTCACCCGAGATTTTAAAAACGCTGAGTGAGAGTACAAAACCAAGTTGTAATGAGATAAGGGACTTCTGGGGGTCGCTATAGTATTGCCGAACTCGTCTCATCCCTTACAATGCAAATATTGTGCTATTATAATTATTGGCGATTTTTGCATGAGAGAGAAAACCGCGATCGATGATCCACCACGGACGGTTTTTCTCGTGCGTGATCTGCGATCAGATCACTGGGTAGTCACAATTTCAAAGGCGCTGTAGCTCTTCAACGCGCCGTGTATCTACATATCCACAAGATTGTGCTCACCTTCCAGTACATGCTCTTCTACAACAGCTGGATATACTCCTAGCTAGAACCCGATCTTGCCCTGAAACCTTGACACAAAACACCATTTACCCTGAGTCGAGAACGCTCTTACAGCCGACTTCGAAACGAAGCTTCAGAAGACGGCCGGATCACCAATGTAGACGTCTCCGTCATCATCATTGCTTCATGACTTGGTGCCGATCGCGAGCTAGTACATATATCCTGCAGCTGGTCTTCCTCTGGACTTGCTCGATCGAGCTGCTAAAGTACGCCGCAAGCATCAGTAGTGTCGAGCAGCGAGGACCTATCTTTGCACACCCTCTGAATCCTCCTCATATCGACAGGCGATTCGGCATCCCTATTGAGCCCGGCGTTGAACTTCTTACGGGAGATATAATCACATTCGCGATTGATGGAGATATTCGGATGGGTGACTTAGGAGACGACTCGTCCATCATTTCTGTACTTGGGCTAGATGAAGATGGGTACTTACGATGTGAGCCACCTCGGCTCGTCCCTATCACAGTGCTTAGCGATGGCGAGTATGGATATGGATACGCATCATCTTATGGTCATGATCCTAGACTCTTGGATAGGCCCACGGGAGTCACGACGAAAATGTGGGTTCCAACACTCGATCAAATGTTTGTCGTAAACATCGTTGACGGCCGATTAGGTCTATTCACATTATCACCCCATCTCACCCCTTCTGACAAGCCGATTTACATCGGTGCTCGACCTGCTGTAGCGCGTAGCGGAATCTTATCCAGAGGACGCGTCGAGTCTGCCGCCGATGGGACTATCAGAACGGGGGTATTTATAGATGAAGACGATGTAGCTGTTCAGTATTATATTCCACCGTCTGATCCAATGCAAGCCTCAGTAGAGAGCATACTGCTAGCGCCTGCGAAAGGGAAGCAGGCAGGAGCTGCTGAGGACGCAGCTTCAATCACGTTCGCTTCAGCTCGGTTTGCATTTCGCGTCGATTCTTTCCACGATTATTCTTACTGTTCAGGTTCCCATCTGGTCGCACCGCGCCTTTCAGCTCCCGTTGATTGGTTACCATCCCAGAAGTCTATACGTGCAAGTTTGTTTCGAATTGAACGCATTCCCATGGAGATAGTTCGACGGTTGACTGATTCGTACATCTCAGCCTTACATGGTAAGTATACATCGTTCAATCCACAATCGGCATCCTGTAATGGGCGCAGTCGGTGACTCACGATAGCCCTTCAAATCCGCGATATTTTGCTACTTTCCGATCCATCACAATTGTAGAGAAGGCTCCCCGAAGGTTCTTTTTGTTTTCGGCAATGCCCAGGTTTGATAGAGTAGATCAGATCCACTACCACGGTGCAGACGCGGAGTTAAATGTAAGTCCGTTATGTCTTTGGTTTTGCGTGCTTCAAATGCAAGTAGCTCTGAGTGCGTAAATCTTAATATTGAAGGCTTGTCCCAATCCCGTTCTGTAGGCTCGACATCTTCTTCTAGGTCAGCTTAAATCCTCGTCACACTGTAAGTCACCAACTCTTATCATCTTATCTTTCCATTGTCGAGATGAGGCCTTGCGGCTCGGATCAGCCATCGCCTTCCGACTTTAATCTCATCGCGACAGGTAACCCCACTCTCCAAACTTCTAGTCACCCTGCTAGAGCAGCAGAATGCTATTACCTTTCGAGCTCGAGCCCTCGACGTGATTCGATATGATATTGACGTCGAATTCCAGGCAGAGGTCGTAACACTGTACGTAAACAAAACGAAGCGCCATGCTGCATTTGTTAACCAAGAGCACACATCGTTACACGTCCTCATGTTCTGGTCTGAACGATACTTCCATGCTCTTGTTTATAGACTGGATTTCATTCCTATTGACTTCGCAGACATAGGCGGCCTAGTTCCAATCGACACCAATATCCTCGACTTGCGTAAGTAGCGTTGAGTTCCAAAGCCTTCGTCTCTGACCACATGTCACATCTACGAAGATCGTAGTTGCTGATTCTCTTTCGAACACATCCACCTCAATCTAGTCATGTCAGGGCTGACCTCATCGGCTTTCCCCTTCGGCTTCATCGGTGATGCCACTGCTCTCGTATTCGTGATTGACGTTCGCCTTGGATACAGTATTGATGCCGCTAGTTTCGTTGAATTTGGTGTACGTATCGCCGTTATTTCACAAGAACTACCCGTGGTGGCTGTCATCCATCAAAGGCTTCATATTCTCATCAAACTGAACTACATTTCGCATTCATAATCTAGGGAGACTTTGCAGTCATGTGTCCCGCGGGCACACAACTGACCGGTCATGTCACCAACTCCATTGGATTTGCGCGCGTTCCCTTCTCATTGGATGTAGTACGATACGAAAACTATTGGCCGGCTTTGTGGATGGGTGACTTGCTCACGGACCCTGGCAATCGGCTTGTTCCAATTGATCCTTGTTTGGGCGGCACACTCGCACATTTGAATCCAATTATGTGGACGATACGCAATGCAATGAGGACGGAGACCGTCCAGAGCCTACTAAATCCATTCGGCTATACTCATCCAGCCTTCCAGATGGATCATTTTCAAATTACTGGCGAGTTCACAGGTAGCTTTACATTCTTCCAGGAGTTCGTAGTGGAGCGAACGCTTTAGGTGACCATAATTCCTGCTTTCACTGCCTTGAAACCCACAACTACAATAGACAAGCTCATATTTAGTGGTTGTTCTATTCCAGGAGATTACACTAAACTGAGACTCTCTCAAAGTCACTCGCATGCCGTTAGCTTTAGAAAACAATTCCGACGGAAACAGAAAGGTCATCCACTTTGCGGCACTGAATTTGTGCAGTGCGAACAAGCATACCTGCGTACGCCGCAGCCAAAGCTCCTGCAACCGCACATTCCTCCTCGGGTGTGGCGGGTTCCACGGTTCCCTCTTTGGGTTGAACTGTGGCTTTGACGGCCGCTGGCAGGAAGGGGAATCGATGAACCTGCTCCACTTGCGAGAATAGAGCAGTTACCGCCTGATTAAACGTTCGTCCAAGAACGGGAGCAAGGTTGGCAGCATGGAAGTTGTCCGTGATGCCGTCACTCATCGCAACAATGATGTCACCTCGTCGCAGCACTGCACTCCCTTCTTGTGCCGAATAGGGCTCAGAGCCCAGTGAAATCACAGCGTCTGGGCTCAAATTCTCACGTTCCCGGCGAGAGCTGCGCGTTTCAGATGCAGGAAGAATGGTCATCTGACCGGGCGCCTCTGGTGTATCTGGATGACAGTAAGTAGGCCACGAGTGTGCAAGCGGCAAAGGTTCATTTTCCTTGCTTTGGCGATCGCATGCAGTTTGCGTGTTGCTAGTTGAGGGCAAAGACGCCGTAAAAGATGGCCTCACTGCCCATACGGCGGAGTCGCCCACATTTGCGAATCGGAAGATTAATGAATCACAAGGGCAAACATCCATCTCTGGTGAGTCTCCGAAGCCGAGCAAGTTGCCGAATCGATATTGTGGCTCGTAATCTTCGGTGTCATCATTTCCTTCTGATTCGAGTCGTTTCGACTTGCAGCAAATCTTGCAGTCTTGCTTCGTGCAGTTGCTTTGCCACAAAGGCGTTGGGGTAACGAGACCGAGGGTCATAGTCGTTGCGCCGACCTTCAAACCACTCTCTCGGACGAGTTTGTTCCAGGACTGGTGCATAATCGCTCGGGGTCCCAAGGCAATCGATGAGTGCTCGTTCTTCTCGGTAATTTCCTTAGTGTACTTCATCAACTGATGTGTCATTTCACTGGTTTGATTTCCCTTAACATCTCCCATACCTCCAACTCCATCCGCAACTCCAACCAGCGCGGCGATGCTGCGCTTCTCGACTTGGAGGACGTCAGTGGGCCAACCCTCTGTGATATACTCAGACGTTGCTTCCGGCGCAGTGACGAGTTTGGCCTCCGAGGCAGGCGAGTACGCACTGACCAGTGCATCATCTCCAAGAAGATGGTTCGTGTCCACACCTTCTCCAGCCATGTTGGGGAGGTCAGGGTACTTCCAGGTGTACTCTTCGCGCGAGAGACGTGTGTTGGTGATGCATTCAATGTTGTGCTTTGACATGCCGGTGCTCGCCAGCGCAACCCGCATGGGTGGAACGGGCGTAGTCATGTCCTTTGTGCAGCCTGAGCGCGGTGTGCGCATAGTGACGATGACTGAGGGGCCATTTGCACGGAAAAACTGACTCACACTCTTAGAGAAGTTGCGACGCAGGGTGTGGTGTGGTTGAATGCGCGCGAACACTCGGCTCATCTTCAACATCGCTTTCTATCCAAAGTAGTAACTGGACTATTTTTTTGACCTTCGCACTTTGGGTGATGATTCTGGTTCGGCGTTTCGGACCGTTACTCCGATTCTACCAAACATACCCGCGTAAATTATAGCACAGGAATAGTACAGAGGGTGCTACCAGATCAAGTATTATATCCTTGGGAATGCATAATGCTTGACTGACGTTTATTCGAAGTGTGTACAAAGAAACCTGGCCAGTTTGTTATGACAGGGCAATGAAGAAGTTAACGAGCTCAACAGGCACAAATCGAGTGAGAGACTCGCAATAGATCCATAGAACACATATATCCACCATTGGTCCCTTTTCTAGTCCCGTTGGAAAGATCGGGAAAGCAGCGGACTTATCTCTGCAAACTGAGCTGCAAGCTTGTCAAGTTTCGCACTTTGAATGTGTGTCGTACGCCGTAGGAGTTCAAGCCCAGCCGCGGGAGAGGTCGCTGCGTTGATGCGGTCCGTCACATCCCTTTCAAGGGCAGCGTAGGATGCACTCATACTCTTGATTTTCTCTTCAATTTCTTGCATCTCCTTATCCTGTTGAAGTTGAGATGCCTCTAGGGTAGCGATCTTGGAGACATGCTCAGCAAGGCGCTTCTGAACGGTGTCAGCCTGCTCGAGAATGATCTCAGAATGCTTCGACAATGTGGAATTCATCAGCGCATCAGACCTCGATTGCTGTTCTTGTACTGATGCAATCCACCCACAGAGTTTGACAAGCGGCGTAGGTCCCTCACCTCCAGTCTGATCGGTAGCCACGACCACGTCGGGTAGTCGCTCTTTCAGTGCCAGATCTAAGGCACTCAACTGGTCACAAATGGAGTCGAGAGATCTCTTCAGGTTCTCTAAGTCTTGTTGTACCTGAGGCATGTCTCCCTCACCATTCGACTGAGGAATAGGAGCACTGGCGCCTGCTGCCTTGGGTTCTCCCGACTCAGCACACTGTAGTCGTTCTTCTTCAAACTCTTGCCTGAGGGTATCCACCTCACCTTTAAGAGAAAGAAGGTCTCGCTTCAGCGCCGAGAGATTGGCACTCTCCTGTCCTTGCTGGGCTTCCATTCGGTTCATGAGACGCGATAATTGCGCAGTGAAGTCTTGTGAGTTCGCTTGCGATTCCTGAGAAATTTTCGCTTCCAGGGAAGTCGTCAAGGTCGTCGATGCCTGTTCCACCTTTGTGTCGATCAAGGCTTGTGTCCATTGCTTCAACTCATCTTCATGCTGCTCCAGCCTATGCAGGGACGCCTCTAGCTCGTCAAGGCGGCGAGACCACTGTTGAAGCTGCTCACTAGACACCTCACCAACTGACTCAGCTGATCCATCTGAGCCCTCGTCCGTGCTTCTTGCAGCATTAAGCTCTTCGCTGAGGTTGCGAACGGACCCAGATTTACTTTCATCCTTTCGATTGGGCGAAGCAGTAGCAGCAGCACTAACGGCAAGTGTACCGATCTCATTGGCCATGGCCCGCACCGACGCCTGGAGTCTCTGTGCGAGGTCGACGGTTTCGTCTTCCAGGGCTTCAATGCGTGGGAGTGCTGCAGTGAGCGATTGCTCTTGTGCACTTTGAAGTTTCTTCACATCCTCTAGCTCTGCTTGTAGTTCTGCGACATGTTGGCGCTCATGCGAAGCAAGGTCACCAAGCTGATGACGCAGGTCCTCATTAGCCGATGCCATCTCATCTAAGCGCGAACCAATCAAGTCAAGTTGCTTTGTGAGGTCCTGCAGCTTGGGGTGGTTCTCAAGACTGACTTGGACTTGGCCTTCGACCATCGGTGGGAGCGAACTTTCCAAGTCAACCCTGATGCTGGTTGAGAGCGTTGAAGTGTGTAGCTCGATCTGAGTAGCCACCATCTGCTCTACACAGGGCTTAACATGATCCAGCACTCGATGCTCAATGCTATCTGCCTTGCCGTCCAACTCCTTCTGTAGGCTTTCGACGAGCTTACGCTTGAAAGTCTCGTCGTCAAATCTCTTACTCTCCTCGGCGAGCCGACCACGGAGGTCATCTATCTCACTCTTGAGCACTTGCAACTGGGTGTTAATCTCTGGGATCTCGCTCGATCCTCTCGACAACTCGTTGATGCGGAGGGTGATCTCCTGCGAGACGCCTTGGAGCTCAGCAATCGCCTCCTGTACTCGCTTAAGCTCGTCTTCTAGCTTGGATTCAGCGACACTGGGCAGCGATGTGCCGCGCTCTGGGGTTGTAGTAGATAATTGAGAAGGCAGTGGAGATTTCGACGACGCGGATTTCTCGAAGGATTGTGAAGCACTAGCAAATGAGAGGTCCGCTGAACTCGTGTTCAAGACCGCCTCAGTATTTTCAATCCTTCCAGAGAGCGCATTGATCCTATCTTCCAAGGCCTTCACTCTCTTAGAATATGCTAACTCAGTCGTCCGCGCAGCGGCTGCTTGGCGAGTAAGTTCTGCGGCGAGTTCTGAACGCACACTCTCGAGCTGATCGTTGGAGCGGGTTAGTGCTTCTGCACGGGCAGCGGCCGCCTCCGCACGAATAACCAGTGATTCTGACTTGTCCTGAAGTTGTGCAATTGCTGTATCAAACCTAGAGCTCGTCTCTGCAAATTTGCTTGATAATGCAAAGAGATGGGTCTCGATGGATTCTGCTCGACTGTCGACCTGATTAGCACGCTCCATAACCGAGGTGATGCGTGCATCCGCTCCGAGTGTCCTGGAACTAAGGTCTGCGACAGATTTTTCCAAGCGCTGAACCGTGGAGGACAGACTGAGTGCGGAGGCGAGCTGAGCGACAGTATCTTCTGAGTGCTTCTTGAACAAGGCGTGATAGCTTTCCGTATTTTGCTCGATGGTGCTGAGCTTTGCAGACCATGCGGCATCGAGCGTTGTAACACTATGCATTACCGTGGCCGCAGCCTCCGCTGCTTTTTGAGCTGCATCTCCGGCATCATCTGCTCGCTGTTGGGCAAGCTTGGCACCTGCTTCGGCAGTCGCCGCAAGTTTGCTAACCTTTTGTATCTCTGGCAGAACAAGCGATTTCACTTTCGTGATCAACGTCTCCTCCTGCTGAGTTCTTCGTCTCACCGCCCAGTCGCTGTCATAGAACGCACGCAATCGTGGCTCCAAATCACCTTGCATGAGGAAATTCGTGGCATCCAATTCGTCATCCACTACGTCCTCGTCAGGGTCACGATCATCTTGCTCAGACTCATCGCGTTGATCGCTCTGTGGCGGATTCGACCTCGGTGCTGCCGACTTATCAGGCAGTGCCTCAAGTGCAATGTCATTGAGATCAACAGACTCGCTCTTCAACCAATTGCTAGCGTCGCGACCACGGTTTCGAGTTCCGTCACCAGGGCGCTTTACAAAGAGGGCAGGTGGAAGCGCACTGAGCCGGCCAATAACCGTCGACAAAGTCTGCTCTAGAGCCGCAACCTTTGCTTCAAGACGTGCTTGGTTATCCTGGAGTTCGTCCCTCTCAGCTTGGAGATTTGCGCATTCGGCTGCAAGTCTTTCGCACTGTGCCTGTGCTCGCGATGCGGTTGTCGTGGCGACTGTCAGGCTATTCCTGAATGATTCCTGTGAGGACTCAAACGCCGTAAGTCGGCCCACCATCACGCTTTCAAGTTCCTCAAACATTACTTTGTGAGCTCGTGTCGCCGTAATGAGGTCTTCTACGTCGCGCGCAAGCGTAGCGTTGGATTGTGAGGAAGCCAACAAGCGCTGCTCTAACCGATTGCCAAGTTCTTCGATGAGGCGATGGATTCCGAGGCGCACCTCACGCTGCTCCGCTTTGGTCAGTTGATTGTCAGTCTCAATTCGTACGCGCAATGCTTGAATCGAATCCTCAACAAGACGACGGGTTTCCAGCTGCGCCGCTTGGAGTTGCTTGGCAAGGTACATGCTCTGTTCGATTGTAAAGATATTCTCATGCGTAGTAGGAGCCTGGTATGAGGAGCTAGCCGAAGTCTGGCTCTCCATTGCCATACTTGACGAAGAAACGCTTCTGGGAGCTGCGTCAATCACTGGCGCTGGACGATAAGGTGGGATGTTCCTTGGTGGCACAGGGAAGTACCGCGATGGGGGCGCTCCAGAGTAGTCGGAATGACCGCGGCTGGTCCTAGCTGGTGTGGCATACTCAACTCGGCTTTCCGTACGCTGCGGGATCAGTTCAGATTGAGGTTCTTCATCTACATTAGACCTGAGAGACGTACCTTGTTGTGTCTGTGGGAATGGCACACGCGACTGAAAGTTCATGCGAGTCGAGTTCTCAATAGCTCGCAAGTTCTGCTGCGTCTCTTCCATCATTTGGTTGCACGCCTCCTGAAGACTGCGAAATGATTCGAGAACAGTCGAGGCTGTCGATCCCGGCCGAATCATTCGTGCGCTGGCGGAGCGTGTTGCAGGGGCCCGGAGCGGTGTTGTGCCCACTGTAGCACCTGTGGAGATGCTTCCGGACTGCATCTCACAGAATCCGTCGATTAGAAACTGAGGAAGAAGGGTTCAATACGCGCGGTCACCAACCCAATTCTGGTAATGGGCTGCTCGTGTTGGAATACAACACCTTGGACTTGCTCGATGCCCGCCCTTGGCCGTGTTGGTTCGCTAGATTGGACCTACAAGTGCACATGAAAGTATGGAACACGAGACATGAGGGCTCGTACCTTGCCTGTAACACCTATGAGTGTTCAGCTGGCTACCTTGATGGGCGCTCGCACTCAGAGCCCGATCCACACCAAGTCTCTCACAGGATGCTCGAATAACTGGAAACTGGCGCGTCTGTTTCAAAGCCGATCCTACGGCCTGCGCAAATAAACAGGACTCAAACCTGAGACATTGTGCACAACAAGCATTGCTACACCACCGTCCTGATTTATCTGAGTCAGTTATACCCCGCTTGTTACTCAACACGCAAAGTTACCAAAGTGCAAAGTGACCGTTTTCTGGCCTATCCGACCTGGCCTAGATTTGCGCCAGGGTGGCGTGTTGCAATTTGAATTTCGACCTGTCATTTCCTCCACAAACCGCAGCCCGTTTTGAAGTCTCTGGCTGTGTGGAATACGAAAAAAATTGGAAATCAGGTCCGCCCAGCGTTGCGTGTTCACATATTTAGGTAATAGTCCAACTGTTTACGTGAAACACTCCCAAATTCACCCGAGACGGAAATGAGCGAGCTCGCACCCACACCCACAAGTGGTGTGCATGCTGCCGCTAGTCGTCTCAGCGTGGTGGATATGAGGATACGCGCACAGGTGAAGCAGGATGAAGAGAAAGAGAATGCCCGCATCAAGCGCGACTTGATCGTGCTGATTGAGGACTACCTCGCTCAGAATGGATATATTGACACCTTGCATCGTCTTCAAGCCGAGTCGGGGATCAGCTTGTCTAAGTGGCAAGCAGCTGATAATATCGACCTTAAGGTATTACTCCAAGAGTTTGAATCGTTCTGGAAGCTGAAGTTCGGCAAAGTGCCCAAGCTCGTTCGTAAAACCTCGCCTGAGGAAGTCGAGGAACGAGCTGGTGGAGGTGCCATTCGAACGGCCTATCATACTCCAGGTGTAGGAGGACTTCCCGTAAGGAGCTCACTGCCTCCAGCCAGTGCGTCTAGTGGCCCCGGATCCAGTGCGATGAGCTATTCCGCTGCTGGAAATAGCGGTTCTACGAGTGAGGAGGCTCGATTTGGACGACGAGCGCAGTCAGGCTCAGCTGGAGGTAGCAAACGCGCTTCAGTTTCTGGAGCTACGCCTAGTGCCACAGGCGCCGCTTCTTCTAATACGCACACATCGAACAAAGACGGAAAAGAACTGAGTGGGAAGGATGGAAAGGGCTCAAATGGACCTCTTGACCTTGCGATTATGGGCGGTGGGTTAGGAAATCATGGCGGTGGCCAGATTAACGCAGCTAAGCTGAATTCAGAGTATGGTCTTGCCCTCGATGAGCGGGGGAACCCCATCAACGCGAGATCTGCAGTGGCTAATGGTGCGATTCATGCTCGAGGCGGTGGTTCTGTCGGCTCTTCGAAGCATTCCTCTGTCCCCATTTCAGGGACGGTTAGCAACGCAAACGACGATGGCGATGATACACAACACTTTTTTGACCACCGCGTGATGAAACCGATGCCATCATACTATGACGGCGAGATGCGTGAACTCGCAAATGTAATCTATCGTGAGATCTTCACCGAGAATCCGAATGTTAGATTTAGTGACATAATAGGCTTAGATCAAGCCAAGCAGCTACTGGAAGAAGCCGTCATCTTCCCCATGAGGTTCCCAGGACTATTTCGCGGTCTTCGCGCGCCTTGGAAAGGAATTCTGCTTTATGGTCCGCCAGGCGTTGGAAAGACCCTCATGGCAAAGGCCCTCGCAACGGAGTGCAAAACGACGTTCTTCAACATCTCAGCGTCCAGTATTGTTTCCAAGTATCGCGGTGACAGTGAGAAGTTGGTTCGTCTGCTGTTTGAGATGGCTCGCTACTATGCTCCCTCAACAATCTTTATTGATGAGATCGACTCTATTATGGGAACCCGTGACGCGTCGGGTGAGCATGAAGCATCGCGTCGTATGAAAACAGAATTGTTGATCCAAATGGATGGTCTAACAGCAGGTCACACCGAAGGCCCTGATCCAGATGGCAAGTCGTCACAAGATCACAGAGTGTTCGTTCTCGCTGCGAGTAACCACCCGTGGCACATCGATACAGCCTTGCTTCGAAGACTTGAAAAACGTGTATTTGTACCATTGCCCGATGCAAAGGCGCGTGAAGCGCTGCTCCGCAATTCATTAATTGCTGGTGACAATGCAGAGCCAGGTATAGATTATGCCTCGATTGCAGAGCGAACAGTGTCGTTCTCCGGTGCTGATATTGTCTCGCTTTGTCGCGAGGCAGCGATGCGACCTGTCCGCCGATTAATGGCCCAGATCCAACAGATCGATCAACAGGCGGCAGACAAGAGAGCCAGGTTGCAGCAACAGCAACAGCAACAGGGTGGGTCATTGGCTAATGCAGTCCGACCTAACTTGATTCAGAGGTTAGCAGTGGGTCCAGTAGCTGATTTGGATGAGGATGACGTCAAGTATCCAGAGTTGGACAAGATTACTAACCAAGATGTTGAGGCAGCACTTCGCTGCACCCGTCCTAGTGCTGGTACCAAGTTTCTTGCCAAGTATGATGAGTGGGGTCGTCAGTTCGGATCAGAGTACAGTCACTTTGATGCCAATTCAGACTCGGACTCAGAGCTGGGAGATGAAGATAGACCTGAAACAACCTCTAAGCATTCAAAGAAGCGGATACTCCAGAAATGATGGTGTTTGGTACAATCCAGTCTCCTCGGATTTCGTCGGCACCCATGACATTGAGTTGGAGCAAGAGCCAAAATTCTTGAGCTAATGCCACTTACTCGAACTCAGGCTGCACAGAAATAACCAAATAAATTTAGCGAAGCAAGGGCTCGTGGAGTAATACCGCTCGATATGCACACATCTCCTCCATCTATGCTTAACAGGTTGATGCCATGCCAAGACGCTATCGCGTTTGGGAGTGACAGACTAGAAGCCGTGACGTAGGCAAACTTGGTGTCCGCTCAATGGTGGATGGAAAACACTCGATTGATCACGAACGAACATCAGTTGATACAACCGTTTGCGAGTTATTGCGCGTGTGTAGCTAAGCTTCACGTGCATAGTTCGGCTTGGACGTATAGGGCAAGTCGAAAACGTCGCGTTGCAGTGCAGTCCGCACACTCAATAGGTCCATGTACTGCGACGACATTTACAATCTTGGAAGAGATTGGACGTTTCTGGGCACATCCCACGATGTGGAGTCCGTGTTTCTGCGTCTGGTGCAGGTGCTCTCTGCCGTCGTGCAGGCGACCTTTGTCATCGTCTATTTAGTGCGTGGTGTCATCAGAGCCAAGCGAGATGCCGATGCCCACTATATTCAGCAGGGTGGCAGGAAGGCTACGATTCGGGAGGTGACCGATACGCTGCTGCAGTTCGGTACTAACCGCAAGCTCCTGCCTGTCTATCGCTACTTGTTCATTATTATCATGCTGTTTATGATCGCCAGAGCCCTCATGTTCAGCATCGAGCTTTGGGTTATAGGATTTGCCCCCAGTCACGACAACGGACCGAACGGGAGATGCTCTGACTATAGCCATCACGCGTTCTTCACAGGGAATCAAGCGGTTCGTGTAATAGCCTCGATCTTCCGTGCGATTATCTATTCTGGTTATGAGGCCTTGGTGCTCAACTTCGTCTCTTTGTCCATGGTTGAACTCACATCTGGTGACAAGGTCATTCGAAGGGTCAATCTTCAGGCCTCCGCGCTTGCAGTTGTGATAGTCGCACTTGCATTTTTCGCACACTACCTCTCCAGCTTTCTCGCAATGACGACGATCACGTTTATCATCAGTCTGGCCCAGCTTATACTGACTCTCTATCTGGCGTGTGTTCTCTTCAGGAGGTGGCGAAATCGTCGAAGACGGCTTGCTCGAGAAGCCGCTACGAGCTCTAGAATTAGTAACTCGCAGCTTTTTAGGAGCCAAACAGGCTATTTTGATGCTTCGGCGTCGAACTTGGCAGAAAGCCTTGCATATTCCCATCTCGCTGGTGCTGAATCACGGGCCACGTTAGAGTCTGTTGTATCCTTCGACGAGAAAGCGGCACTCGATCGTGCCGTTGACAAAGCGAAAACATCTGAGCGTCAACCCTTGATAAGCTCTGAAACATTTGGCTATGGGGCTGTCCGGCAAAATACGACTGCACCGCGATTTTTACATCGAGCGCGCTCGCTGACGAAGCAGAGTATTCCGTCAAATATTGACGAGGCCGAGGGAGAACACGCTCCCGAGGATGATGACGACTTCGGGTCCGACATTGACGATGACGATACTGTAACGGACCCTGTGCCACGAAGTGAGATCAAAGATGGGTACGCGTCTCTCGAATCAGAACCCAGCCAAGGGACTGTTAGCTTTTCAACCGGAGGGATACCCGAGGATGATCCTTCCGCACTGAGCTACACATATCAAGCCCTTCCCGCAGATCCCTCACAAGCAGTCCAGCGACCACATTCTCACCAACCACAGCCAGACGGTAGTCAAGAAACCAGCTTACCAAACATTGCATCTGATGTATCCGCCCCCCAAACTACTCCTAATGCTTCCACCCCTATGGCTTCCCCAACATCTGTGGCTCTTCCATCATCCCTCACATTTTCTTCCAGTTTATCTGATCATGGCTCATTTATCAAACATGTGGCTTTGACAACACCTTTCTCCACACATCCGACAGTGCAGTCTCGAGCGCCCGTCAGAACGAAAGGAACCGCGTTGCCCCTTCGCGCTCGACTTGCAGCGCTGTGGCTTTTCATCGTGGGGACGTACTTCCTCGTGAATCTGCTTGCAAGTGTCCTATTTATGTTCAAAGGAGCATACTGTGGTTACCCTCTTTGTCCCTTGTTTTTGTCGTCCCTCCTTATATGTGTTATTATCCCCGTCGCGTTCATTTATATCTTCAAACGGGATACACAGGGCTGGTATGCACTTCATGGGTTGATTTCAACCTGTGGTGCAGAATCCAATTCCATCCAGAGTGCATCCTATGCTGCACTACAGAGCAGAAAGTCCCAGTCCATTTGTCCTCCCTCAGGTGCACCCACACACCCTGAACAACTCGAGCGCTCTTTTTCGACTGTAAGCCTCGGAATCTCGACTTCGTTTGGTGCGCCTGCCGGCACTGTGAGCACTTTCCAGCCTAACCCAAACCTTCCTCCGCACTGGGTGGCTTCGACTTCGACGGTTTCTCAGACCAACAACTCAGCGTCAGCAACCAGCGGCATAGTACCATCGCAATTTAGCCCAAAGCCCGGAGTGATGGTGGGTAGTCCAGAGCTGGGAGGCAACGCCCTTGGTAATAGCGTTCAGGCCGGTAGCTTTACCTTCACTCAAGGATCCTACGCGCAAGCGATTCCGCTGGGCACAGTTGGAGGTGGTACTCCAGTTGGGTCGCCCGTTCGGATGGGGGATAGCCCAGGAGCTGCTCTCGTCCGCTCACCCACCGCACACTATTTGCATACGGAAGATAATATCGGCATTGCAGGGACGCCGATTGCTGCTGCAGCAGCTGTGGCAGCTGCGGCCGCACAGCAGAGTCAGCCTTCGGCACTTCGTAAGGACCATGAGAGTCGCTCCACAATTTTGGCACCCTCGTCTCTTGTATCCAGTCTCGGAGCAAGGTCGAGCGCTGATCCAGGGTCCTTTTCTTTCACAAAGGACGCAAATAGCAACAATGGCACTCAGGAAACATTGCTTGTTGTCGAAACGACACCCGATCTGGCTTCAACTTTGCTCCTGACACATCAAATTCAACAGCAACTCTCCGAATACCACGGAGAGAGCGTAGCAGGTGGTTCATATGAGAACGATACGGCATTCCCTGGACATTCAACCTCAGCGGATTTGGATCAGTCGTACCTAGAGCTCGCACTCGATGACCAAGACTTAGCTGAAATCGATATTGAAGACTGGCTCTCGATGAACGGTATTAACGTGATACCACAGTCTCATCTTTATATCGATGAAGGTCCCATCGGAATTGGTGCCAATGCACAGGTTCTGAAAGCGATATGGTTCCCGAACAATCCGAAAGCGGCGGTAGCTGCTGCTTCAGCCCTACAGGCACTAGAAGAGTCTGAAGACGCCTCAAGTACGCAGCGGGATCAAGCCCACGAGAGAGCGCTCATTGTATCGCAACTTGACAAAAATGCCAGGGATGTCGCTCTTAAACAGCTATTCCTATCTTCGTCAGTGTCAGATGCACATCAGCGTGACTTTAATCAGGCGGCTTTTGCATTCTGTCGCGAGGCCGCAGTATCCCAGCCGTTGCGACACGAAAATGTTGTCCAGTTGCTAGGCATTGTTGTCAAGCAGCGAGAAAAGGAATTATCTCTGGCGTTAGAATATTGCAGCCATGGTCCCTTGGCGTCACTTCTTCAGACTGCTGCCCGGCAACAGTACAAAATCAAATCTGCACGATCTAAGCTGACTTTGATGGAGAAGGCAGAACTCGTTTGTACCAGCGGCCCTTACCTAAGGTTCACTTGGCGTGCAAAACTCAACTTAGCACTGGGTATTGCTAAAGGTATCCAGTATCTTCATTCGCACCGATTAGTTCATCGTGATCTGAAGACGGATAATGTTTTGATACATTTCCCCAACCTCCCCGGGAACCCGAAGGTTCTAGACTTGGAGTACGCGGTACCAAAGCTGGCTGACTTTGGTCATGCTCGTCTTGTCACCTTGGTGGCAAATCCCGAGGCTAAAGTCGCGTCGAGCGCTCCAAACGCGGCCACAGATGGCCACGTGATGGCCATGTCGTCTTCATTGAGTTCCACCTCACAAGATACGACGGAAGCTGTTGCTGGCTCACCAAGAACCTCAGCCGTTGTAGGATCCATTTCCGCGACACCCACTTCTCCGCCATTCGACGGTCATAAGTCGGTCTTAAACCAAGAAGAGGATAAACTGTACCGTAGCCTGGCACCTCAGTTGGCTTCTCTCAAAGGCAAAAGTAAGCTTTTTGATAATGCCTTGCGAGAGATCCAGTCCCTGTCCGCTAGCGGACTAAGCTCGGATGCATTTGTCCTCAGTTCAGCAGCAGATAGAGCCAGTGACGCTTCACAAGCCGCAGCTGCTGCCGCGGCTGCTGCAGCCATTACCACGGCATCGAGTGGCTTGTCTGACACCGACGCTGTGGAGGTAAAGGACGTCGAACGTGAGAGGTCACAGTCATTCGACCAACCTCATGGTGGGTTGATGTCTGTGCGCATCGGCACACAGCTCTACTCAGCTCCCGAGATTTTGTACGCATCCCTTGAGTCGAAACCTACAGCGTTCTATGGGTACTCGGCCGATGTCTATTCGTTCGGCATTATGCTTTGGGAAATCGCGAATTGTAAACAACCCTTCAGTGAATTGAATAACTGGAATAATGCTCAGTTCTGCCTTGCCATTGTTGGTGGGCATCGGCCAGTACTGCCACCAGTGTCACCACTGATTCTTGGTACTTACGACGAACTTCAGCAGCGGTGCACCGGCCAGGAGCAGACGCGAGTAGACCCGACTGCATACGACGATCAGGAGGAGATGGACGATCAGGTCGATGCCACATCACCAGACGCTGACGCGTCGTCACGGTATTGGACGGGTACACTATTATCTAAGCGTATTTTCTGGCAACTGGTCCAGAAATGCTGGTGCGCGCATGCTTCAGATCGCCCTAGCTTCGATCAAATTGTGAAAGGACTTGAAGCCATTCTAGCGCTGCACGATATGGAACTCAAAGCGCTCACTCATGTTCGTCGATTCACGAAGTGTGCTTGATTAGAGGAGTCGGTGTGAATCTATTGTTACAATACACGATCGTGAGAAGTTGTACTCTGTATTGCTGCGTCTTGGCTCAGTCATCCTGAAGCATTGCTTGCAGCTCACTATAGGTAGCGTCACTAGCTTCAAGCTTGGTGGCAAGGGAAGGTGGTCCATTTCTTGGCGTCGGCGCACCTTGGGATGCAAACGATGCTTCAGTGGCAGGAGCTGATGGTTGACGAAGAATACTAACGTCAGGGCCAGATAACGGACCGTTCTGATTAGAGTTAGCGAGCTGGTCAAGGTTGCGTGGCGAGCTTGAGCTTGATGCCATAGTTGCAATTCGCGTGATTTCTCTTGTGAGCAGTTCGGTATCATGCGAGATGCTGGATCTACGGTGGGTTTTGGCAAGAGCAGCAGCGCTTTCAGATAGCTCAGCATCAGTAAGCTTTGGAGTGCTGGTTACTTCTAGCTGAGACTCCACCTGAGCAAGAACAGAGTCATTGACGCTATCAGCTTCGTCTGCCAGGGCCTCAACCGTAATGGGGATGGGCGTGGCTCTTGGAGATGGCTTAGAAACAAGCTTAGACTTGCTACTCAATGGTCGCCTCAAGCTGACAAAAGGATTACCTTCACCTATAGAATCGAGTTGACACAACGCACGCAGGATCTCGTCATGAGTATGGAAGAGCGATTGGATCGACTGATCCTGACGGCGGCTGCGCTGCTCAAATCTTTCCGCGACCTCACCTAACTCGACTGCATATTGTCGGAGGATCAGACATATCCGACCCAGTGTGCGATGCCGAGCAGCAAAGTGATGACCATTATAATTCTCAATTGGCTTGATCAGTGGATTTTGGAACACGGTGAGCTCCTTGAGCGCAGCTTTCGTCAGCGTTTGGGCTGACTGCGAGGATGATAAGGCCCCAGTAGGCTGAGCTGAGGGATCCTCAGACTTCGAAAGAGCGAGCTCAAGCTGACGGTCACGTTCGTCTCGGCTCTGGATCTCGTCACCTAGAGCGTCGCGAGCCATTTTCAATGCATTACGGCACTCCATGCAAACCAAACGCCGAGGTGTTTCGATCTCACCTTCGTCTCCCGTTTCACTGGGGCCTAATTTAGAGGACTTCAGGGCGGACTGCTCATCATTCTTTTGCTTCCGCACAGCCTTTGCCACCCGGATCGCCTCAATCGCTGCAAGAGCCTCTGCCGAACCAGGTTCATACTCTTCGTGTCCACGCATCACACAGTTGTAGCACAGAACATGTCCGCACGGCCAAAGAATGTACGGGTTCAGGAGAAAGGCGAAGCAGCTAGGGCATCGAGTAAACTGTAGGAGATGTGTCTTGAGTTCCGTGGCGCACACGGTTATCAGTCGTCGTATTCCCATCCAATGATTGTTCAGCGCTGTCGCTTTGGCAGTCAAATCAGTGATCAAGCTTGTGTGGGCAGAAACGGTTTGAACAACCTCTTCTCGATACTTATTCACTAGCTTGTCTCGCTTGATACAGATCCGTTGGAAGTTGTCACGAGCTTGAACAAGTGACTTCCGTTTTGCGGCTAACTGTTGCTCGAGTGCCTCACAAACCTCTTTCGTTCGTGCAATACGGGCTTCAATGTCTCGCGCCTCCTGCTCGTCTGACGCCTTTTCCTTAATCAAGTGGGTGTAAAAGGCTGCGATCATCTCCTTTGCCTTCGCTACCGCGCGATTCGAGGCCACTGCCGTCTCAAGATTGGGAGTGTGTGCTTTGATTCGCGCGATCTCGTTGTCGATACTCTCAGCCATCTTTTTCAGGGATTGGATCACGTGCTGTTTGAACTTGAGACGCTCCTTCAAGAATGTAATGAGATCGTGAAGAGGAATAGTGTTGTCTTGGATTAATCGCTTCTCTAGTATGGCCTCATTGTCATCATGTTCAGAGATGCCGACGCCAGGCTTGTCGGACTTCGCAAAGGTGGTCTTGATATCGAATGTCTGCAGTCGCAACATTTCGTTCTCTTTACGCAGCTTAGATATCATATCGCGAGCTCGATCCAGGTCATCGAAATAGCCAAGAATTTCCTTGAACTTTGTCGTATACGAGTTGAGTACCTCTTTGAGGTGCTTTCTCTGCTCGGAATACGTAAGCAGAGAACGCTGATGGACCATCTGAGCCTGTTGGGAAAGCTTTTGCTGGAACGCACTAATCAACTGCGACTGCCTGGCCTCTAAGGCTTTTGCAACGGCTTGTTCATGAATCCGCAGTGTAAGTGTGGTTGGCTTAGATAATGACGACGGCGACGACGATGATGAGGATGATGATGAGGATGATGATGATGATGAAGCTGACGTTGACGGCATGGAGTACGATGAACGCTGGGATCGATGACCCGAAGCATGTTCAACCGCCGGCAGCTGCACTGGGGCACCTACACCTGAGTTCCCAACGTACTGCTGCTTCGTAGACCTTTGAGCAATGATTCTCTGAGCCATTGCTCTGATGTGTGCTGCTTTATCCGAAGGATGCAGAATGGCCGCGGTCTTGCCCACAACGAGGGGCGGTGATGAGGGGATTGGCTGTGGGGGCCTAACAGAACCTTCGGGCTTTGGTCGTTCACGACTCGGACTCCTTCGTAGTGTTGCACTTTTGGAACGCTTGACTGAAGTTTTCGTGGGGCTTTCATTCTCGTGAGGTCTCGCTGCAGTTACCGTTGGCGTACTGATGGTGGAGCTGGTGGTAGCCAGCATGTCAGCTGGTCCTGTCGTTACCCTGGACTGAACCGGGTGACTCGTAGCGGATCGTCCAAAGGCGACTCCGGTGCTAAGGGTTGAGAGCATTCGTTGCATCCGACCGACTAGTATAGGTACCATGCGCTGACGGGTCGCGATAGCTTGGAGCCGCGCAGCTGCGATTGCATCAGCGAGGGAGCTATGAGGGCAAGCCGAGGACGCAATGGCCTGCTGAAGTTCGCGTGGCTGGATTGAGCTTGGATCAGGAAGGATAGGTGTGGCACTGGAGTGGTGTCCTGCCACAGGATAAAGCTCCATGAGCCTCATTCGATCCGCGGCAAGGAATGCTGAATGCGCCTCGGCGGCTGGCTGAGGCGTCGGTACCTTAGGAGACGACATTGTCTCCGTGCTGCTTCTACAGAGGCGCGCAGGAAGATTAAGAATACCCAAGGCGAAAGAGAGTGGGGAGGAGGAGGTGGAGGAATGAGCTCCTATGTGGCAAGGTACACACAGCACGAATATGAATCCATAAGCATTAAGTATAGTGCAGCGTGGTATACATAAATACGCACTTTCCTACGACCGACATTGCCTACTGCATGCCATATGGAAACCTAGACAGGGTGAAAAAAACGGCTGTCATGTTCAAACTCTCATCGCTACGACAGGCTTTGCGCGGAGCGTGCGGGGTGTAGGGAGCGTTTTGTGGAGTCAGCTCGCGCCACACGTATCAGTGAGCTCCCAATGACTATTTCCAGTGAGATGGATTGCGCCGGATATACGCCACCTCCCGCACGGCCCCATAGCATACCAGCGGATTCAGACTGAGCCAGTGGACCAAGATTGTTTCGCAGATTTCCAGAACATCTGAAAGACGTGCGCGCCGCACTGCAATTCGTGATCTAGCACCGCAGAGTGGCTCCAGGCATCGTGCTGAAGTCGCGAACATCTGCTAGACCGCAACTATCATCACGGATTACGTCGAAAGACTGATTAGTTTCATTGCGATTCCAATCAGCTGTGACGTACGACGTCTTGATTCAGAGCAAGCACTGAGGGTGAGCAGGCTTTGGCCGTGCCAAGCCTCATCTTGCACGTGGTCTAGTCTGAATGCAACGGTCAGATTATTGGAGCTCGCCTAACAGCCCCACGGCCAGCACTGATGATGAAGTGGAGCATGCTCAAACGAGATCCGAACAACGCGTTGCGATTCGTTCATCCATAGGAGGAGGAATGTGGCGCACTGCGTCCCAGCTTCATCAGGTCACCTCGCGCTGGAGGGCTCTTCGATCCTGCGCACTGATACTCCTCCTACTGATTTGTATTTGCGTGGGCTTGACATACTGGGGCGAGCTAAGCAGGTTCTTTGGCCTCAACTTCAAAGACGAGGCTTTGGACTACCGGATACTAGCAGATGCCCTCGATCGTTCGATTACAAGACAGCTTCACACCGAACGCGCTCGCCAAGACGAGCTGAAACTGAGAATGACGCAGCTGACTGAGGAAATGGAGCGTGTCAAGCAGCTTGAAGAGTCGTATCGCAAAGGAATCGCCACGCTGCAGGTTGAGCTGGACCAAGAGCGCAAGCTAGCCGCGGAGAAGTATAGTGAGGCCAAAGCACTGCTACGGGCTGTGGATCGTTCGCTGCGTGAGCAAGGTGAGAAGGTTGATGTAGGACCCACCATCGAGAATCTGAGACACAGAGCTGCCAATACTAGGAGTGTGCCCAAAGACGCAAACCATGGCCCTGCCACATCGCGTCCATATGATACAAATATTTCTAAACCTATTTCCCATGAGCTTACAACTAAGTCATCCCACCAGGATGTTGATGGAGCAATTGACGCAAGGGCTGATGCTCGGAGACATGGTTCTTCTGTATCATCCGAAAGGAAGCCGGTGAGCGTTGATAGGGCAGCATCCGCAAATACGACCGCTCCAGCTACACCGGCCGTGGCGTCCTCGGCTCTTGTTGAAATGGATGACTCGGTCCAAATCGACTTAGTCGATGTTGTTCGTTTCCAAATCACTCAACAGATCCCCACCGCCGTAAGCCTCCCCACAAGCGGTGTGACAGGAAGCATCGCTTACAAGACAAAAGTCATTGCTGAGATCATTGTAGACGATGAAAACAACGAGTATTCCTTAAGTCGAAGGGGCCATGAAGGCGGTGTTCAGCTCAATGATAATTCAGAGACCGATACCCACCCATCACTCTGCACCGAGTTTTGTCAGAATAGTAGCACCCGCGGACATAACGCGTCGACTACTGGACAGAATGGAGCAAGCACCTCATCGACTGAGTCCCCGGCGCAGGCCAAGTCGCAGCTGCATCTTCTTGACCTTGCAGACCCTATCCTTCTGTCGGATCTTGTTTTGTTCATTGCCGCTGCAGCGCTGGCAGGAGTAGCGGCAGAGCGTATCTTTTCACTCCCCCCCAGTACGGGTCAGCTGCTCGCTGGTTGTTTGATGGGAGCGTTCGGATTGTCGTTAATTCGACGACCGGTTCAGACGCAGACCATCACCCAACTTGGAACTGTACTTCTGGCCTTCGTACTTGGCACCAAAATCCTGCCTCGTTGGCTCAAGCACATCAGTTTCTCTTCTCCCAATTTCGAAGAATCCGCGGAAGCGAGTGCCCGCCGGATCAAACAGCGCCCACTACTTCTATTCAGCACTACGTTGGGCATTGTATACTGCTTGCTGTTCCTCACCATCGCGACTTCATTCACAGTGATGTTCACAGAAATTACGCATTCTAGTGCAGTCGTGAAGCAGGACCTTGCTCTGCGAAGAGCTGCAACTTCGTACCTAGAGAAGGCCTTACCCAGTTTCTCCAGCAGTCTGGCCGATGCCTGCGAGAAGTGGTCTTGGGCTGAACAAGCGGCTCACGGTGAATCAGACGCAAAATCACAACTATCCGCTACATTGAAGCGCCCTACATCGCGCGTGACTTTCGAATGCTACCAACGTGTTCTAGCAGCTACAAATCCAAAGCTTCCGTCCCAACCAGCTTTGACCAAATCGACAATATCGAACTGGAGCCGACTTCCGGCTCGTAACCTAATCAACTACGCTTTAACAGCTATTGATCCTCCTAATGCTGTTGCAGTTGCTGGGCTTAAGGCTCTTTTTGCAGATTCTGCAAGCGTTGCAAAGATCCTTCCACGCAAGGTCGATGAAGCGACTCGATACTCAGGTGATCTATTCCTTCATCTCGTCAATTCCACACTGACTCATATGACGACTGATCATCTCAACCGTGCCAATGATATATACTCTAAAGCCTTGTTGCCTCGAGCTTCTAAAACACGCGAGCGAAGAGTAAGTACTGCTGCATTGACGACTGCAGACGCCACTTTGCCGCCGCGAAGCTTCATCGCACGTACGCTTTCACGATCGGTTCTGCTCATCGGAGACGATATCGATGAGAACGGCCAGCTGAGAGTTTCGCATGCAACTCTTGAGAATGTGCCGGAACATCTGAGACCCGTCAGCCATGCAGATCCAATGCTTCCGACATGGCAAAGCTCCCTGCTGAGATTCGCTGCAAGCCTTGCTGGCGTAGACACGACTCAGCTAGTGATTCCTCAGTTACAATGGTACGGCAATCTTGACGATCCTGAGGAGCGCGAACTTGCAGCCGACACAATGCTGGCAGGTTCATCGACTCAGAACGCAACACCAACGAGTATGCCAACACAGAAATCCGGATCGGAGGACGCCCATGCAGAGTCAATGGAAATGAGTGGGCTAACGGGCGTGGATCTCACACCAGAGACCATTAGCTCTCGCAAGCAGCAATTACTAACCGTGATCCGCAACAGGATCCTGCGTAAGCGATCAGAACTCCTTGAGGATACTTTGAATGACGACGAAATATCCACAATCGCGCTCAGCTTGCGTCAGTCTTCTCATGAGTCTTTTGAAGTCCTCCTACCTGAGTCGATTGAGCACATTCGCGAGACCTTCAGAGGCCGTATGTTGCTCTTAGCAGTGCTCCTACTTATGTCTTTCACTCAAACATCTGCCCAACAGTCAGTTTTGATTGAGACGCAGCCAGCGCTAGCCGAAGGATGGACGCTGAAGCAGGGTCACGTCATTGCACAAGACTTCGTTGTCGTCATTGCATTGACCCTCATCCCAGTATATTGCGTCACACGACCACCATTATACCTTGATTTGGATGTTGCACCAACAGCTGTCCTTGCGACACGTATTGCAACAGGCGCACCGAGCTTTGAACAGTCCATGGAGATGATCCTACATTCATGGCGTGGATCTACAACGGTGTCGACAGCGTTAATATCTGTTGTGCTGCACATCCTGTATCTGTGCGTCATCTATTCCTACGGTCTCATTCACTTTGTACTATCTCTTCCCCTCTTCCCATGGCGGTGGCAAAGTCTGAGCTGGCAAGTGAGATGGCAGATGCTCTTTGTGTGCAAAGCGATCATTCTTTACCTCGTCACACGCCGCCTCATCGACCTCGCATTTAGGCATCTTGCCCCTCTTTTACGTAGTTCACGCGTATCCAATGTCGAGTTCGACTCTCAAGAAGTGAACCTGACTAAGGCAAGCCACGAGTCAAGGGTTTCTGAGCCAGCCTGCCCTCCAGACGTGCCCATTTCGGCCTCGGGCTCCAACTACTTGTCGAGAATCGGCATACGCCTCGACTTGCCGTATGTAACAGTGCCTCTGAGTAAGCTGCGGCGTGGTACGCAATCGTTGGCCGCGTCTCTCAGCAACGGCAGCTTGCGTGTGCTTTCAAGGCTTCCGAAGGCTGTTTTGGGTGTTTTAGGTTATCTACTGCTTTCTCAGATTTGTCGAATCTGGTGTGGCTCCCCGCACCAGGACTTTGCCGCGCTTTTTATGGGTGGTGTCGTGGGTTTAACACTAGAACAACTCGAAGTGATCGAGGCGCGCAATCGAGCCCTTTACGATTCACCTCCGCGCCATGATCCGTCTGAAACAAATGCCCAGGCTGGAGAGATCTGTCGCAAAGAAGCCGCCTCTCAACCTTTGAGCGGGTTCCAACCCACCGTCTATTCTCTGAGCGAGGGAGCCATCGCATCAAGATCGGCAAAACGGGTGACCAATCCAGCCTTGCTAACTGCTACGAAGTCTCCTGCGACCTCACCAAAGGCAGCAAACGAGAACGCCTGGCTTGGACGAAGCAAGTCTACCGCCAGTGCACTCTATGGCTTGTTATCCGCCTGTTCATCATGCTCAACGGGTAACCGGTTTGATCCTCGCATCGCATATTCACACCTATTTATTTTTGTTGCCTTTGCGGTAGTAGCCCTTATCCTCAAGTCCTTGCTGCTGAGGTGCATATGCTATCTTGCGAACCGTTTCCTTGCTAGGTTTATTAGCAAAATCGTCCCGCCTTCCCACGGGGTAGCATTGGCTGTGCGAGGCGCAGAACGCCCAAATCCTCATTCCGAAGAGACCGAAGACGAATCGAGCTCGGGTAGCGAGTCGAATGCGCCACTCGTCGTACGATTCAGCGGCTCTCCACGCACGCCAAGAGATCATTTTGGAATGTTTGAACCGCTACCTATTTGGTCAGAGGTCGCGATTCAAGACACACATCGATCTCTACTAGCAGTAGGTGATGGCACATTCCTTATGATCAGCCATCTTTCAACACATTACTGCCTTGTAGCTCGAGCCTACCATGTCCTTCTTGCTGCGGCTGTGATCTTCGTTTTCATTACTTCGATCAACAGTGCTGTCCAGCTCTGGTTGAGAAAGCTGCGACAGGTTCCAATTATGCCGGAAAGAGACAACGGACATCAAGCTACGGGTCATATGCTCAATAGTACTTCGTCTTCCGATGAATCCTCACAATAGTGATCGTGTCGACACTTGGCATGCTTTTACGCTGTACATAGTCCCCATTTTCAGCTCAGTAAAGTCGATAAATTGTATTTGCAGCTGTCGGGCCAAAACCCAGAAATTTCCTGACATTATCAGATTAGTCGTCTGTCTGCTCTGCTGTCATAGACACCGCTGATGCATGCGCTCCCGCAGCCTCCACACCGCCTGCACTCATGTCGTTCGACTCGCCCACTCCGCTTGGATCAACCTCGCCATCTTCAGCCTTTCGAGGATATCCACGTCCTGGGAGCGTGCGTGGATGCGTGATGCACTGAGCATACAGGTCTGGATTACTGAGCGCTTCACGGTAGACGTTTGGATACATCAGACACTTGTGTGTTCCAAACTGTGGAGTGCCTGCGAGTGTCAGGAGTTGTCCTACTTGATTCTGACTTACCAGAACGATCGCGAGGAAGCCCTCGAAGTCAGCCTTGTCACAGGAGAGGCAATCATACTGGGGCAGAGCGCCTTCTGCCTGGGGGAAAATGCGCTCATTAAATTCAACAAGCTTACCACCATTGACTGGAGACCGTACCACCCATAGGCTTCCATCAGAGCAGTGAATCTCACAGATGGGAACTCCCAGCGTGACTCGCGGCGCTCCACGCTTGCGTTTACCGCTCACACTGACCTTCCTCGTGTTTGCAGCAGCACCTGATGACGTTTCTTGCTCCTCACCCACAACTGCGACAACCTTAGTGACTGTAAGCTTGTCCTTCCGGACTCTGTGACCAGGAGCAAGGCCGATGATGACGACACCACTGAGGTGAAGCTGCATATATATATCCTCTCCTGGTCGTGGGATTGTATATATCACTTTGTAATCTGTGTTGATCACGTTTGGCACGGCGGCCCATCCGTTTTCGTCTAATGCAGGGGTGTATACGCCCTGCGTCCTTGCGGCCACCTTTGGGTGGACCTTTTCTTCCATGCTCTCCATTTGCTGGTGGGATATGGAGACAATCTAGCCAGCGTGTGGGGTTACTCTGGGTAGGCTGAGTTCAATGAGATCTATTCCTAGTTTGCCCCGCCTCTGCGATACCTCGATTTCAATCTCTCGAAAAAGTGCTGAAGTTCTGCGCAAAAATGGGTGTTTCTCCTCCAGTCCTGATTCTCTGACAAAAGTCCGGGATTACATGAGGGTGACTCAAAAACAGCTGCAAGTACGGAGTGAACATTGATTCACGGGTTTATGCTTACACTTTCTACATACACATTCGCTGTTAATGTTTATTGTACATTGCGTTTCGATTCAACGGCTGAGGCACAGGCCAATGCAAAACTGGCCGGTCTTGGCTGAGATGATGCTCGGTCGTGAGTACGATCACGATGGTTCCACACACACTGCTCATCTCCACACGGGCAGATGGGGTTTCCTACATGCATCACAGCTTGGTGAGTCGTGGTTCCGATGCTCACCAGAATTGAGTCAACGAGCGCAGATCGAAGTCGTACTCTCGTCGTTGGACTCTGAGTCTCAGCCTCAGCCTTCAAGGCGTGATGGAGAGCAGATACAACCGTCCTAACACCTGAAGGGGAGAAGAACCCAAGAACCAGCGGCACAGATGACTTGGATTCAGACTTAAGTTCAGACTCAGATTCAGGTTGCGAATCGGATAGAACTTGTCGAGATGCGGATTCGAATGGAGAGCACGATTGGGATTCGGATAAACACTGCGCCGGAGCCTCGGCTTTTGCCATGGTTTCAGACTCTGTCTGCGATAACATTGGACCCTTCAGGAGTATTGGTATTAGCTCAGACAAGAGCTCATTATGAGAACGAGGTACTGACTGGTATACATGCAACTCTCTGAAGGGAATGTGGTACGTCTTCAAGCTCTCCGGAAGGGAGTTGACCCGCGTCTCCGCATTCAGAAAGAGAACCGGCTTCGTTCCTCGTGGGGGGCAGTCAAACTCAGCTAACTTGGTCTCGGCTATGGATGTGTTGGTGGATTCCAAGATCGACTGCCACTCGTACTCACCAACAGACGTCCTTCCTACCAGATCTAGGTAGTACGCGATCCACACCAACAAATCATCTGCGGTTCCATGTCCTTCGCCTTCAGGGGGCATAAATGCTGTTTTCAAGCCAGCATCACGCGCGGCCTGATACGTTTTCTCACCGACACAGAACACTGGGATGTCAAGCGAACGGAACAAAGCGGTTTGAGTAGCTTTGTTGACACTCTGCTCAGTGTCGGCTTTCTGATCGCATAGAGCTAACACACAGCTCTTGATTGCCTGGGCGCTTGTCACGACAATGCAACTGAATTCTTTGTCATATGCCGCCTGATCAAGGAGAGTCCGGAGCTTGGCAAGGGCTTGAGGTGGGTGCGTGAACTCTAACACTGGGACGTGTGCCACGTGTAGGCACCCTAGCTGCCTCAGCTGGTCCTCATAGGGATCATCTGCGGTTTTGGCCCGAAACAAAATAGCTTCAAACGGCTGAGGTACGGAACTACCACTTGCAGAAGTCATCTTGCTGGGATGACTTTGCGTTTAGTATTAAAATATTGAATTAGATTCTTTCTACTCCACCGTCAACCCCGTATTCCGCTCGTTGTGCAACTGTGCAAAATTTCGGAGAATCGAGTCGTTCGAGATGGTTGTTCGGATACCGAGGCACATTCGACACCAAAGTCGAACGCGCATGCGACGACCTTCGTTTCCAAGTATTGCTGAGTCTCATATCAGGATGGATATACGCAGTGACCCAAGGTATGCTCCATACAACTGTGACCGCTGCTTGCACAGGGAGCGCATGGACAGCAGCTGGCCAACCTTAACAACGGAGACTTGATTTTTATTGTCTGGAGTGCGTACAATGGTTCACAAAACTCATGACGTTATAGTAGGGATAGTTTCTAGAGCGTCTTCGAGGAGAATATATAAGATGGCATCACTAAAGCGCACCTCGCTCAATCGGCGTGCCCTCTGAGTTTCGACCTCTTGCAAGCACATGGGTGATAGTCTGCGAGGAGACTAACGCCTGCAGATTCTCGAAGCGTGTCGCATCGAGGAAAAGCGGACGCGAGCGCCGCATGTGGGGATCAGGCTCACCGAATTCATCGACATACGGTGTGGTGTTTGCCGCAGCAACACCGTTGGATACAAGGTAGACCGTTCCCTCCTTGACGAGGATGTAGGCATTAGGGCCTCCCGTACACACTTCCGCATGATTTGTAAGTGCAGCATGTGAGAAGTAACAGCAACCGGCACCATTTAAGAGCACACCACATACAAGGCACACAGCCGGAAATTGTGATGGCTTGCCGCATTCGTTGCATCCAGGCAAAGACGAAACCTTCTCGAGCATGCGATTGATGGCATTCGGCAAGTCGATGATTCGTGGAGGTTGGTACATAGGAAGGGCAGGGAACAGACTACGCGCAGTATCATTCAAGCTGATAGTCGCTGAGATCCAAATGGGATATGGCCCGCGTAATTTGGGGTTAGACAAGGTTTGCCACTGGAACCATAAACGATCAAAATCAGCAAAGCCGTGAGATAGAAGCGGTGGAGCTGAGAGCGGCACCAAGGGATACACGTGCTGCGATGACTTGGCTTCGATCAGTGCTGCAATTCTCTTGAACCAACGGGTGGCATACTCTGCCAGAACGCCAGGGCAAGGACATTGCTCGCGACCCAAGACTCTTGTTGCAACTGTGACAATAGGTGACGATGGAAGCCCAAGATATTGCGCTAGTATCGTGACTTCAGCATCGTAAGGCACCCAGTTTGCAATACCGTCGGAAGAACTACCAAACTTGGGGGTGTTCAGGATATTGATTGATGAGCCCAACTCGAACTCCATCTTGAATTCGCTCGGTGTCACATTTTCCACAGAGATGGCATGCATCTTAAAGTCGGATGGCGCAATAACGGATGAAATTCTGCTCCCGGCTTCGTCGAAAAGCACATTCAGGTTTGAGGTTTCCTTGGGCAGGCGCTTGGCAAGTAAATCTTGGTAATTAGTAGATCCCTTGAGCGCCGAGTAGAGAAGCGCAGCACGACGTAGGTACGGTAGCACAAGTAGGTTGAGTGCCAAGTGGAATTCAGCAGGATTTAGAGCATCAACATCAACACTGGCCTTGATGTTGAGCTCCTTCTCAAAGCTCTGCACGATTTCCTTGATTCCCTGTTTGAAAGTGGAATACAGCGACTCGACCTCTGGGGAGCTGACAGTGGGATCAATCGTTTTCTTGAACTTCGCGAGCCACGCGCTTTCCACTCGCGAGTTAGGCGCTTTGCCTTCGTCCATGGCATCGGACTCTCGAAGCATTCGAGTGTCAAGCGTGGACAAAAGAGAGTCGAGGACATATGCATGCTGCTCATCTGGACGCTTGTAGTCCTGGAAGCACATGTACAGAATTGCCTGGATTAACGCGATATAATAACAGGATTGTACGGCAGCGGAGAACTGGACGGAAAACTCGCTGCTCGAGACTCGAGGAGGAATGACTGAGGTCTCAGCCTTGGCAAGGGTCTTTGTGCTCTCGGCTAGGATTTGCATGGGATCCTCTGTGACGGTATACTTCAGACCCGCTTGAGCTACTCCCACATCCATGGGGATAGCAGTCATTGAAGGTTCCTCAGAGGCCAGGGCATAGAACGAAGCGAGTCCAGGTGATGCACCCGCTTTAACAACCCTCGTTTCGAGCTGAGCTCGAGATGCCGCAAGCTCAATCGCTGATGGGGCCGGGGGAACGGACAGCTGAGCTGGAAGGAACTCCACTGGGTCAAGTGTTGAGACGAGTGAGAGGAGAAGATCGAATGGGACCACACTTAGTGGCAACACGTTTACTCTCTCTTCACTGGGCTGGACCGGCGGCAACTCCTGAGCGAGCGCTTTGAAGCGCTGATCGTGCTTAACGGCCCGGGCATCAAATAAGGGATCGTTGCTAGCACACAATGGGATGTCCATCAACTCGTCCTCTGGGGCGAAGGTGGCCCACAGGGCACTCCAGGTAATTCGTCGCATATGGTCGAAACGCGACACATGGGAGGAGTCGAGTCGACCTGCCTCGATACCACAGTCGATGAAGCGGCGAACCAAGGTGAAGATTGACAGGAGCATCGAAATGGAGTCGATCTGGCGTAGCTTGACCTGTGTTAAGACAGTTGAGTTCGGTAGATTAACCACCTGAACCTCAGACTGCAGAATACCCGACAATGCATCGGCCGCAGGTAATTCGCATCCTGCTGCGGCAGCCGTCTCAGGAGAACCTGCATACATCGCAAACTCGTCAAGAATGGACGAATCCACGGTGATGTTGTCGGCACCGTACTCTACACCTCTTAATGGCATGGGATTTCGTATGTCCTCTAACGACTGGAGTTGCTCCGTCGAGATCAACGCAGAGAAAGCCTGGCGATGACTGATCTCAAGGTCCGAGATGGATGTCAGAATGCTCGTCAGCAGAATTGTTAATAACGAGGTGTAGCTAGTCGGCCGTTGCAAGCCTTCAGGTCCCAACAATTGAATACCTGCACAGAGCTCGGAACTCGAGCCTTCTCCACGACCATTGGTTAGGATGTCATAAGTTCGGACCAAGTTCCGACGCTGATATCCTAACCAATGGTCGTGCTGCTGTGCATTGACTTCTCGGCCAAGCGCTGCCAGTGTGAAAGCGCGACCTAAATCAGCGCCGGCGGTGTCATATTCCGAGTCGAGTGCGTCTGATACAGTTCTGTTGAATTGCGCTGTACGAATACGACCCATCGGCGCATCATCCGACGGATGGCGACCCCACAGGTAGTTAAATTCAGGCTCTACATGATTAATAAGCTCTTGCAAACCACGTTCCCCTTGAACATACCCGCGCATAGCAAAGGCACGTGGGAACTTGCGGTAGTCAGAGTGTCCAGTTCGAGCCGTTGCACGAATGAGAGTTGCTGCAAAGTCAAGAATAGGACCGAGTTTCGCGCGCATGGCATCGAATCGCTTGCTGGCATCCTCCATCGTCAAACGAAGCTGCTCCGTAGGTAGACTAGCTCCACTCAAGGCAGCAGCAATAGACGCTCGCGTAATGAGTTCTTTCGTTGCATATGCTCCTTTTGCGATACTGAGGAACTTGTCGAGTGCTCGTGCACCCAGGTTCGACGCGAGATACAACGATGTGTTTCGAATACAAGCGATATCGACTGAGCTAATTAGACCCAGTTTGTTCAGTGCGAGCACGAGTTTTGAGCGATACTCTGTCAATGGCATTGAGTGTATAGTATCTCGTGAAATTTGTGTTGCGGATTGGCTTGGCTGCGAGTTGCCCTTGGTTTCTTCACTTTCACTAACTTGCTGGTCCTCTTTGTTTGAGATGAAGGGAAGGAAAGCATTTGTAAACGATTTGCATAGAGGACATAGGAACTCACCATTTCGAAGGTCAACAGTACGTGCTCCATCGTAAGCGCCATCTTGTGAAAGGAGCTGAGCTACGTGAGCATCACGACATTCAAGGTGCATGGTATGACCGCATGAGACAAATGGCACACCGGTGCGATGACCAGCTAGCGAAACAATTGCAGTTTTGAGGGGTTCGCCATCAGAGCTGGCGCTTGATACTTCTCCTGGTACTTCAACCGCAATCTCCTTGTCATTTTCATGTAGGCCGCTCCGAGCCGCCAGGGCTTGGAGGCTAAACTCCTTCGAATCCGCAGCTAAGCTGAGCACTTCACTTGTCGCTGGCAGTCTAACGATAGCTGTGACTTGCGTCCGATTTCCTCCAACCACAGATCCCATAAGCTTGATCTCTGGGGTATCTGCCAGAACATCACCTGCTGCTTTATACTCGAGCGCGGCGCATCCCTGGATCAATGGGAGGCGACGAACGCGTGTACCGAGTGAGCGATGCTCAATGGCGGATTCGACCTGACCATGCAAACCTAATGACTTTAGCGCGTTGGGGTGGGGGGCACAACTAGGAAGCCGATCGCGCCTGCGCTTGAGAATTCGGTTCTCATGAAGTATCTTGGTCGTGTTGTGTGCAAGCTTTTGTCGATCAGTTTGTGAAAAGGGAGTCATACCATCAACGAGATTGGGATCCAGTGAAACGGAGTGTGTTCCCCGCACCGAGAAGCGATCCGCCCGGACCACACTTTCACGCGCACAGACTGCACTCTCTCGACTATACACTTCCCGCGGAGTTGGTACTTGCGCACTGTATCGATATCGCGATTCCGGATCTGAGACCCACATGAAGTCGGCCTGGTTTGGAGCATCGATTCCAAAGTACTTTGGATTCGTTGTCGAATTCGTAGGGGTGAAGCGGTTGGAATATCCACTACGCGCCTTGTAGACTTTCAAAGGCTCTCGTCCAGGAACTTGGACTCCGTCGGACTTTGGATCGATGGGGTCAAGCACTGTCTTGAGACTCTCAATTTGCGCTTGTTCTCCCTTGTGTTCGTCATGACCTCGATTCCTGGATGCCAATTCAGGAGAAGAATGCTGAGATTCCCCAGCCCGCCGTGTGTAGTTCGGTCTTACAGGTGGGAGCCAGTCGAAGGAAGGAAGATCTGCCATCGACTCATTGGTATGTTCGGTCTCACTGGGAGGCGAAGACGGTGCTGAGTGGACCGACTCAATTTCGTAGTATTCGTCCATTTCAAGCATGTCCTCATCTTCATCCTCATCCTCATCTTCATCTTCGTCCTCATCTTCATCAAAATCCTCGTATTCGTCCAGTCCTCTTCGAGGTGCGAGATGAGGTCGATGCCATTCTGGATGGTTCCGAGCAAACGCTTCTACCATGTCGGCGAACGATTGCGCCATGTCGAGATCGCCATCGTCGAACTCGCTCTCCTCGTAGCTCACTTCAGAGTCCTCTGTCTCTTCACCGCCCGAGTCACCGAGTCCTCGAACTTCATCGGTGGCGAAGAGAGAAGTTTCGGCCAATGCTGGTGTCTCAATATGCCGCTTGGCGTATTGACCGGCTTCATCCGACCAGTGGGTTAGCGGTGGGGTGGTTGACATGATATCTAGCGCATTGCTCTTAGAGATATAGCCCAAGAGTCCAAGGGTTTTGTCGGCTAATGCAGCCTGCCGACAAATTACGCACTCGAAGGAGATACCAAACTTGGATTCTCGAAGGTGTTTCAGTGATGAGTGCATGGCACTCTTATCATCTGCAGAGCCGAGTTCTTTGAAGGCGCTTTCATGCTGCTTCTGGAACTTCTGCTGCTTCTTTTGCATTTTTGCAATCATAGCTTCGCGACGGAGCTTGGCCTCATATGCCTTGCGTTCTGCTGGGGTTGCAAGGGCTAGCTGTTCCGCACTCAGTCCATCCCTTTCACCGGTTGCCATAGACTGCGAAGCCGGCTTTTCGACCTTCACCGGGTCTGGGCAAGCCCCAATCAGAGCAAGCAGCGCCACGTCTTGAGCAATAAAGTTCAGCAAATGGCTTACGACAACATGCGGGCCAATTTGCTCCTCAGCAGTCAGAAGAACCTCGCGTAGTTTCGATACAGGCATCAGCTGACTAGCCAACTGAGGCCGAGGCAGTACAGGATGAGCTGAGGCTTGCGAGAGTCGGACACAGATGACAAGGACGCACGCGATGAGGTGGCGCGTAATGGGAATCCACTGAGCAGGGTCGAAGCCCAAGGTATTTGCCAGATCCTGTTTCGTTGTTGAACCAGGGCTGCCACTTTGAACACCAGTCGTAGACGAATCAGCAGAAGCTGATGCAGCCATGGCGGTATCTGAAGCTGAGCTGGGGATAGCGAGAGTGGGGAAGCTAAATCGAAGGAGACGAGTCAGAATACAGTCAACCTGCCCGATGCCTTTTCCATCACGAGTTTTGATACAGAACTCCTCAAGCACCGTAGTACCTGTAGCCTCACCAAGCCCCATTTCTAGATCCGGATCAATCCCACGAGTCTGGAACGGGCAAAGAGCAAGGGCTAGAGCTAGCTTATGGAATGGACGAGAGGTTGCTAGGTCAGGCAGCTGAGGGTCGTCATCCCCTTGAACAATATTGGTATGGTCCTCGAGTTTTACCTCGTATAGATCACCAGAACGCTCAACTGCAGCAGATGAGAAACCAAGACGTACCCCAGCAATGCGGCGTGGGCCGCTAACTCCTGGGCGACGGATGGTAGACACTGCTGGTTCGTACTCGCAAGCATACTGAGCTGGATAAGTACCACAGATGCGGCCGAATAAATGCGCCAGAAGATTGAATACGTTACCCAGGGTACGATCCATCGAGGAAGCCGGGATGACCGGAGACTTTGCTTCTGCACTCGGATTCAGCACCGCTTGGGTCACAATCTCGAATTTGTGCGTGACGGAGGGTGATAGCCGAGCTTGCCAGAGTTGCTCGTTCCGTTTCTTGAGGTACTGAGTGAGAGTAGTGTTTGAGGTCAGACTATTCGTAAAGTGGTATAAAGCTGTGGTGAAAGGAGGAAGAACTCGATGTAAGACCTCACCTAGGGCCTGGAACACGGCATAGTGCAGTGTTGGGTTCAATGCAACCAGCGGGATCATAGTTGTGAGCAAGGAAGATCGACCCGGACAGCCCAAAGGATCTTGTAGAAGAGGCTGCGTAAAAAGTGCGTTTCGGTCAGTCTCCGATTGCGGAGGAAGCAGTGGAGAGGTCGCAGCTGAAGCGATCACAATCCCTCCTCCTGGCAACCTCAGTCTGGACGCCTTCTGCAAGAACGGATCGGCAATACTTGATTTGCTCGGTTCCCTCGCGTTCAAAGCCTCATGAGCCTGGTGGATTGCGGCCAGCAGCTTGGAGCTGTTCGCGCTCCAGAGTGGTTCGGCGGCCTGTCTCAACTCGGGATGGATATTTTCAGATAATGGGTTATAGAGTTGCCACCATGCGGGTTTGAGCTCATATACCGTTTGCTGATCAGTACCGCTGCGGGATCCCGATACTAGATCGAGGATAGTCTTCACCTTGAGCTTGTCAACATCCGGATCCACCAGCTCGTGCAACTCAGAGAGCGATGTCTCCGTTGTGGTTAGTTTCTCAACAACCTCGAGGAAAAACCTCGTGTCATTACCATGCGTCTGCTGCGTCTGCTTGCGCAGTTCCTCCGCAGCCTTCTCAATTTTGTTGACAGGTTCATCGAACACATTCGGGTAGAGTGTCAAGAGCACGTCAAGTGCGCGATCCTTTGAGATCATCGATGCGGTTGTGATGTCTCCTGGACGATACAGCATGAGGCGCATAAGAACATCAAAGAATGCCTCAACAACAAGGGCCGCCTTCGAGGCACTCCAACGGTTCAATGCGTCACTCATATTACGCAGCGCGAGAGCATGCTCCAAACTCATGACGAGCTCGTTCGACACGGCTGACATTGTGTCTTCGCTAGAAGCAGCCAGGTTGTTCACGCCCGGAGCGCAGTCGGCGAATTTGATGACCACGGCCTCATTCCTGGAACTGATATGACTCATGAGCTTCTCATAAAATTGCATATCTAGCTTCGCACGACCCGCTCCCAACCAACCAAGCAAGCCCATCTTTGCCGCTAATTGCAGAATCAGCCACGATCCAATCTGTGGAACCCACTTCTGGGTGCGTTGGCTGTGATACTGTGCAAGCGTCGCCAGTTGCAGCATACTGATGTCTGCCTTATGGACCATGGTTCGTAGATCCTTTGACAATAGATATTGAATCAGCGGCTGAATATAGTGCCCATTGCGCACGTAGATTCCAGCTGAGACGTGGGATACGAAGCTGATTGCACGGAATGACGATTCCGCAAGAGTTGCCCAAATGGGCACCTGGTCTGGTGGAACTGCACGCTGAGGAGCGAACCATCCATTTTCAGCCAGCGGCAGCTCGTCTATATCATCGCTATCGGAGCTCTGCAGCTGGAGTTCACCAGAAAGATAGTGGCTTGAGTTGGCACGATTGTTGTACCAGATTTCCAAGGGCTCACGCAGCCATTCTATCGCATCATTGATCGAAGTAGCGCGTCGCTGCTCAGCGCCCAGTTCAGCGACATCTACTGGGCTAATACCGAGTGCAAGCCAATGGTCCAGTTCTGGAGGCCATACACCATCTTTCAGCGCGCCATTCAAAAGACCTTGAGCGACCGTCAGATAGTCGACAACTTCTTCGGCATTTTCCGGCAGGTCCAGATCCTCAGGTCGAAGACCCCAGCCTGGTCCATTCATCATGGCCATACAAATGTCAGCAAATGCACGATGCAAAGTCGCGGTAACCGAAGTAGGAGTGAGATCAGTTTGGGTTACATTAATCAAGCAGTAAGGTGAAAGCGTCAGATCAAAGCCAGGTGCCGGTATCGTGGTGCTGAGACCGTTTGGCATCACCGGCAAACCAGAGAGATGAGGCATCCTGCTGGCGTAAAGCTTCTCTGCACGTGCAGTGTGAGCCCACTGCTGAATAAAGATGGGTAAGAATAGGTCACGAATACGGCGTGCAAGACGAACCTTAACATCCTTAATGATCCTCGAAAACAACTCCTGAGCGGCACGTTGCTGCGCTCCACGATCGGCTGTGCCAGTCGATCGCGCTTGAATTGCCTGCAAACAAATTCGTGCAAGACTGCACAAAAACTGTGCGGCTGGGGGAGATGTCCATAGCAGGCGAATACCCTTAATAAGCTGCAAATACGGCTTAGCCATGATCATTTGCATGCGCAGTAAGCCTGCCCACTCTTGTCTCTCATACAACGCGAACTGTCCTAGCTTCAGCTCAATTGCATCCTGTCCGTCAATTAGCGAGAGCACATCAAACCACTGATGCAGGTCGAAAACCTTACAAAAGACGATCATTGCAACAGATTCGGGGTTATTCAGGACATATTCCAAGCGGTGCAAACCCATGGCAACACGCTGCAGGGGAATCGACTCAATTCGACACTTGAATTCCTGGATTTGCTCAAACGTAGTTAGGGGTCCAGGTCGAGGTCCTCGGGGTTCAGGCAGCTGACCTTGATAACGTCGGAGCCAGTCTGGAATTACCACAGATGAATTGAGACCGAACTTCGTTTTGTGGCGCTCGGGCAGCATGAAATTATGGATGGGCTCAATCAAGTTATGGAGCAGCTCATCCTCGAGCAGTAGGCGCATGACAATGGAAGGAATTGTAAACAGTTGGACGTCGTATTCTAACAGGCTACGCTCGTTGCTCGACTGTTCTGTTCGGCTGTGTTCATACGATCGGATGATCTCTTGGTAGTAGCGTACAAAGCACCGAGCGAAATGGTGCTTGTACGGCAGATGAATAAGCATCTGGAAGAAGAGGCCATAAACAAATGACGATGCACTCGGGGTCAGTGTAAGAGCCTCACGTACAATACAGTCTGTGAGAGTGTGACCAAACTCGGAAATCGGCAGATAAACGTGGTCGCTGAGAGGGTTGCGTGCTTTCATTAGAACCGGCATCACAACGTTCTCTCGTGAGGTCTGGGGGAACGCTTCAATCTGAGCATGGGGTGATGGAGTGCTAATTGATGTTACAGAAGATGATGGCACAAGGATCCGCGCGTCTAAGCTCGATGCGACACCGAAAGAGGCACCATATCCCTTCGAAGCGCGTTCTGACAGGACAATTCTTGGCTTGGCAGTTGAAGAGTCTTCCGATACAGCCTGAACTGCATCTTGAAGTTCGGAGATCACATCTAGGTGGAGCGCTGACCGGGCTACCAGCATGGCAACCTCTGAGGGAGTCAGATTGACTGGCAGATTGACATCCGGTAGGGATACGTGGGCGGTCGGAGCTGGTAGTCTGCCGATACCCATGAGAGACGCGATTGCAGATGCCTTGGCCTCCTTGGGGGTCATGGTCTCATCATGATCGAGCTTGGACTCATTCAGGCGTAGATCCAAGGCATAAAGGGACTGCGATGGGTCGCGGCCGTAACTGCGATCATAAGTCCGCATATATTCGTGCGCTGCGAATGGCATTGCCTCAACCGAGCCAGTTCTGGCTGGGGGCGCATTCGCACCTGCAAGTGACGCTACAATTCGTTCGAACTGCCCCAGTGCATCTTCAGTGGGAGCCGCGGATGCATCTTTTGAATTTAGCTGCTCACGACTGAGGAGAACTGGCGCAGGACACTCAAGGTTAGCATCCGGGAACCGATGCAGCGGTGTTTCAAGAGCAGCCGCCACAATTTGTCGAATGGTGTCGGACTTCTGCACAAGCACGTTGAGATAAACACAGATAGACCCAACACGCTCGTCTGGTAAAATCAGAATCTCTCCGGGCAGGGGCAAGCGCTCGCCTTCAACAATTTTAATGGGCACACTCTTTTCTTCCATAGTCACACGCTTCGTCGTGTGGCTGGCATCTTCGGACTTATGAAAGTAATTTTTCGGTAGGTGGGAGTAAGCCTCACCGAATCTATGCACCAAGAGATTCATGGTCCGTCTGTGAAACAGGCCTGCGATGTACTTCGCCTCTTCAAGCTCACCTGTCACTGCAATCAAAGCGCAGCCTCGCGTGTCCGCGCGGCATGCTAGTGCATGCTGATCCTCGTCAGGAACACCTGCAGTGCCCAGTGTTGAGTGGACGGTTTGGAAATCAATGGTCGGGTGATCGTAGATAAATACTCCCCAGAGATGCTCATTCTTGGGAGTTTCGACCAATACCTCTTCAAGGATTTTCTTACGACGGAGGTCAGCAATTAAGCCATAATCTGACTCGCTGGGGTCAATGGACCCCTCGTATTCCTTGGAGGTGGGTGCTCGTGAAGGGGTCGTCACAGGCAGAAAGGCGGGATTCAATAGTAACCCAGGGCGTGCCTCCTCATCTCCCAATTCGTCGACATGCAAGATATATCGCGGACTTCGTAGATACTGCTTGCCTGGAGCGCCCTTATATGCACTAGCGTTACGCATATGGCCCGGGACAGTGTTAGTGTAGGCAGCACCCTTTGGCAGGACTGACTGAACTGTATATTGCTCAACCCGCGGAGGGGAGATGGCAGTTGCAAGGGCGTGTACAAGTGCAGTGATGCCCGGCAGGAGCGTGCTTGTCACAATCTTCTCTGGAACAGCCTTTGCCAGCGTTTCAGCTGCAAGTGGCTTAGACTCAGGTCCCCGGTGCTTTGAGCAGCAACCTTCTAGCTTCCATGAGGTCAAATCACCACAATCACAACATCCTCCACCGGACGCGCTCACAATGATAACTTCATGACCCGTATGATCTGCTTGTTTGAAACATGCATTGCATTGCACACAGGTCGGGTCAATACCGCAGTTACGGCAACCATATGCAACTTCGCCTCGTCGGAGTTGCGCTCCACATACACCAGATCCCTCTTCGTGGCGCTGAAGTGCCTCCAAGATCTTTTGGAAGTCGCATGAGAAAATGAGCTCATTTAGCCACTCTTTGAGGTGATACTCACTTCCGTCTTTCGTGGCTTGCTTGTAGGCGCTTGGGGGTACTCCAGTCACATTGGGCTTGCTCGTTGGCAAGGAGTGGAGCAGGAAGCGTATAAAGAGAGTCAACAAGCGCTTGAAGGCGGGCGGACTTAGGATCTCACGGTAGGCAAGGATCTTGGCGGCACCCAGGCGAGGCGGCAAGAGGATGAGTTGGCGGAAGTCTATGAGACTGGGGTCACCTGATTTGCCCGAGGGCGACGGTGAGGACGGCGAGAGGGGTGGAGACCCACCACTCCCTGCTGCAGCAGTAGTAGATGATCTAGATCGCTCCATCGGCACCGCGCGAGGTAGCTGCTCTCGAAAGAGGCTCGGCTCGATGCGTGGAACTATACATAGGGATGGGTTGGATCGTGGTGCACGTTCATTAGCTGTGTATCCTAGACCTGTGCCATACACGCTTGCCCAGGTAACACTTCGTGCAGACTCGGATTCGCTATCTTTGTCAGGTCACACATGAGGAGTGATTTGGGAGCATCCTGACGATCCCGCTGGTGACATTGAACCCGCTTAAGGACAGTCATTTATTTTACACCCGGATGCGACGATATATGCTCGAGATCTCGGCATCCATTCGACCCTTCACGTGTTTCACCAACACACGCAGTCAATCTTCACCACGGTAATTTTAACCTGATCCGTCCAAATTGGCAATTTGAGAAGAATTACAATAACCACATCCGGCTAAACGGCTACCAGACCCAGATTACAATGCTGATGGCGTTCCATCACTGCTATGCTGATTCATGCTTGGAGTCGGTATAGGAAAGTGGTGATGGACCCCATCCAGGTTGATTCTCGTCACCGGCGGGCTCGATTTGTTGAAGGTTGGGATGCGCTAGAACTGCTGCTATTGCTGCCACTACCACGGCGGCTTGAGGATGGATTCATCCGTTTTTGATGTTGTTCCTCAGCGAGCTCTGCACGTCGAATGGCTTCTGCTAACCTATTCAGCGCTTCGTCAACTTCTGGGCGACTTGGTGTTTCTGATGCCATTACTCTGGGTGAGTTTGTTGACGACGTAACCTGCCGTGAGTCCTCATCAGTGGGCAGGAACCTACTCGTGTTCGCATCGAGTCCTCTTGCGGCCTGTGGGAGAAAGTTCTGTTCGATGTGATTTGCTGTTCCATCTGGGTCTGAATCTGACACACAAGGAATCGCGACTTCTCCAGCTTCCAATACTTGTCGTGCTTCAATGCATTTCGATCTGAAGCTGTTCCACCTCGTGTCGACCTTGTCCAGGAGGGTTTTGCTCCACAAATCAATCTCGCTAACTTGTCTTTGGATCGTCTGCTGGGCAATGCCCTCTTTAAAGCGTTGCCAGAGCCTCGCGAGCCGGAAGCGATCGGCGATTTGGAAAAGAGTGGGGTCAGGAGAGGGCTCGTGGCTGACATTGATGTCGGCACCGGGCCTGTGGAGGAGTTCTGCACGGATGATTGAGTCGGTTTGAACCTCTCCGCGGGGCTCATACTTTGGCGTGGGTGGCTGCGTGACGGGGATATTCGAATCAACCGCTGGACGATAGAATCTTGCTTCATAGGAGGTGGTCGTACTTGCTCTACGAGGGGTAACACTGACCAATTCGTGCTGATTCAAGCGAATCACATCTGGTACATTTAATACGGACAGTTGTCCTGGCTGTAGTGGTAGCGCTGGTGATGGTATGCTGACCGCCACTGGCTGAGCGACAGAGTGGGTAGCCAGTTGAGAACTAAATGCACTCGCTCCTCCTCCAAAGCGTTCCAGCATTCGATCAAGAACTGAGGATGGCTGCAGCTGTGACTGCGCCGTACGGGTTGCAGTAGTAGTCGGGGCGCGGGGGGAGTGTCGCTTTCTCGAAGAATTCAACTGGACGGACGTTTCTGTGCCACTCACCCCCAATCCAATCCCCTCTCTTGATCCACCAAAGACCGGCCCTTGACTTATCAGGCTCGCATCCGTGCTCTCAAGCTCTTCCAAGGTTAGTAAACCTGGGTCTTTCGGATTCTGTGGGGATTGCTCCGACCTATTCTGGGAGGGGGATCTTGACCCCACACGCGATTGTGACCGGCCTAGAACGTCACTCGTTTTAGGTCGGGACGGAGTCGCTGGCACGGCTGGTGCGGCAACCCATGGGTCAACTCTGAGCTCTCGTGAGGCTACGTGGGTGTTTGACATCGAGGGTGGAACGACAAGGACATGACCAAAATCCACCGAACTCGCTGGTACAGATGCATGATGATTCCAAACTGAAGTTGGGGGCGTTGGGCGTGGGACCGGTGCAGTAAATTGAGACGCAATTCGCTCACTCAAATTAATCGGTGAGTGGGCAGCTCCTACCGTAGACCCTCCTGGAGCGGAGTATCCACCAGGTGTATGGGTCTCGAGCGGCCGTGCGCCCAATCCTGGTCGACCCCTGACCAGATTGAGGGAAGTGGCGTGAAGCGAAAGCGCCGTTGCATCACTCGTTCTGGCCGACGGTGGCAACCGAACGCGTTCGACACTGTTGGCTCGCCGGGGATAACCAGCCATGTCACCACCCATGCTTGGTGACATCATTGGGCCATCATAGGTCCCGACAGGTGTGAACCAGCCAGACATGGGTGTGGCCTGCACTGGAGGCTGAGTCCTGTTATCGGTATCAGATGCCATCACTTCAAGCGGTGGACGAGAGACCGGAGGTGACCCGTCATGTCCATTCATTATCTCTTGATATGGCCGCGTTCGTCTGTCTTGATGTCGCGAAAGAGCTCGCTCCCTACCTCATACCCGTTAACCTTCTCTCGGCTAGAATTGTTGGCGAGGGAATACACCAGACCTTGATGCTTTTGGATTCACAGATATGTATCGTATAGACTCTCTCGAGTGTAGGATGGCGTACAGACTGGTTATCTCAGTGAGCTTTACAGCGGATCCTGCGAATCCGAAACAGCGTTGGGGGTCCAGCCTCGAAAATTTGAATTCTCAGTTTCATTTGAGTATTTGTCGCAAGTTGTAGCTGGCGGATGTGAGGGTCTGGTTTGCGTTGTCGATGTGACTGTAAGGTGTAGAGCATCTATACATCATATTGTAACATGATTTTGGCTCAATGAGCGATGCGTCTGACGTGCGAATTGTGCTAGCGGTTTTTCTCAGACAGCCTATTGACCTAGATTGTGACGGGTTCAAGTCAAGGCGACGCGCAACTGTGATATCATTGATCTTGTATGAATGCACATCCTCATTCATCCGTTTTGCCCTCATTTCTTCCTCACATGCATCTACTTTGTATAGGACTTTGGCTCCCAACCCCCCAACTTCCATTTGAACCGCCCAACACGACCGCGGAGCGTTTCTCTGTGTGGTGTTGACGGCAGCCGTTGGATCCCGAGGGCAATTGAAACGGTGCGCAGCGCCTAGACGCTCGGCCCGTCCGTATCCCGCGTGGGAGCTATGTCTGCGGCTCAAGTAGGCACCCCACTCACTAGGGACGGAGACGAGTCACTGGGCTTCGTTCAGTCAACACGGCCTTCGAGTGAGAAATCGGTAGACTACGGTAATACTAGCATGCGGTCTGACACAGGCGACTTTCACCAGTACGCTCACGTCGAGGACGCCACATCCATCTCATCGTCACATTTCCTTGAGCGCGGCAGCATAAACCGTCGAACGGCAGAGTTCGTTCCTCGACGGGCATCGGCTGGAGGTACGAGCGAAGTAACACCGACAATGGAAGCAGCTGTGGCACTAGATGTAAACCACGCGGACGATATTAGTCGTGCCTCATCGCAGAGCTATTTCGATACCTTCGATGACGAGCATGGTCGACAACCACAACACCAAGCAACCTCTCGAGAGGATCTCTTTCAACCAGTGAAGGAAGATCAAGTTGCCAGCAGTACTGCCAAGTACCAAACACATTCCTCAGACCAGCTACATCCTGAGCACTCCGCCACACATCCTCAGTTCACGAACCTTGGTATGACGAATTCTGAGGCGCATATGCAACTTGAGCCCGAGTACTTGTCAGCAACATCTGGGATTGACACCCACGTTAGCAGCGGTCCAGACTCTGAGGAGCAGAATCCTGCAGCTTCAGTGACGGCCCCACCGCAGATCTATGACAAATGTACACGTATCTGGGCAATGCTATGGCATCCTAAAAAGAAGTTGCGCATCAACATCCCATACTCTGTTGTGTTTCGTAACGGTGAGTTCTTCACATGTCTATTTACGTCCAACGCTGGTGAGACCCAGGGTGAGGTTCATCGACGTCCCGCGTCCCTAACTACCGAAGAGGTGTGTGAAAAGCTCGAGCGGCGAGCCACTCTTGATGCTGCGAACATAACTTCCTATGTCGCCATGGTCCAACACGATGACGAACACTCAGCAGCCATTACACGTGAGGCCCTCTGGCCGGTTATGCAGCATATTGGTGTACCCCCACCTCGACCTGACGGAAGCAGTAGTTCGAATCATTCCCAACCCCATCCTGATTTATATCAAGTTGTGCGCGCTTATGTCCATCCATACCTAGGGCTGCGATATACTACAACGTACACCTGTGAGCAACCTCGCGTCGCATATACGACATTGCTCTCCCATGGGCGATCGGCGTTCAATCTGCTCTTTCAGCAGACTACACAGGACTCACGGCCTGTGGTTGATCTGAACACCGAAGTCTCCCGCTTCATTGACAAATATGCAGTGCTCGGCTCGGACGCAGATTACTTTGCCCTGGCACTTCCTACGCCTTCACAATCAGCAAACGAATCCCAAATGTCACTCTTTGATGCAGCTGGACATATTATTCTACCCGAAGTACTCCGCCGAGAATGTGAACGAATGACACTTGCTGTCGTTGCATTCCTATCTTTGGCACACAATGTTCTAGTCAAAAGGCTTGTCTGTGAGTTCGTTCAAGATTTTAACAAGCGACTTGTCATGATTAGCATCGAGGACGTTGAACTATCAGGTAAAGTCAACACAGACACAGTTCAACTCCCGCTGAAGTCACAGGCTGCATTGAGTCATGGTCCAAGCGTGGGCGCACTGGCGCTCGCTCGTCGGGTCGTCGAAGAACTAGAGGAGCTGGGTGTGGACCGACCACAAACTGAAAGCGAGATCTATTGTCCTCCTGTGCTTCCGCTGCCGGCAGGGTCCAACAGTACAACTTACGAAAGCGCCCAATCCACGAGTCGAGGCTCCATTAGGCCCAAAAGCGGCGGATCCAAGGGCCGCGGTGTGACCTCCGCAAAGCAGACAGCCACGAGCACTTCAACTGGCAGCAAAGCAAGCACATCTACCCCAGGTGCTTCGACGAGCACAACATCAAGTATACCTGCCCACCACAGCACTGAAGGCCAGTACGACTACCTGGATGAATTAGCTGAAGAGCAACGCCTTTCTCATGTCATAGGATCAACGGGTGGTGGAGCAAGCGTAGCTGACAAACAGGTTTCACGTGATGATCAACTCCCCAGAGCTGCGAGGCCAAAGTCTGCGCAGCTTTCTAACAAGACCGCTCGACTGTTGGGCTCAGGAGCAGCCTCAGCAGAGCAATCCTCGGCTGGAACAAATCGCGCTCAATCGCGCCTCCGCGAAAACCGAGACGCGGTGTTCGAACGCTTGACGCAGCCGACTTCGGCTACAAGCGCGGCTTCTGCTGCGACCCCAGGCTTGGCGCCGTCTACAGCTGTAGAAACTGAATTCCTGATGCTCCATTGGCGACACGCAGCTCGTACGCTGCGAGAAACGCTGCTCCGCCGTGAAGACGAACTGCAGAAAGCGAAACAACAGGTGGCTGACCTGCAGCAGGAACTTACGAAGGAACAGGAGCGGCACGCAGCGACAGCAGGTCGATTGCTAGTTGCCGGCGAGGCCGCATCGGAAGAGATCGAACGGCTCCGTGAGGAAATCCGGTCTCTCAAGAGTTCCTCTCGCCTTGCGGCTGCTGAACGTGCTCTCGCTGACGCCCATGATCAAATCGAAAAGGATCGTGTGCGCATTGCCGAATTGGAGTCGGAGGCAGCCCATGCTAAGACCCTCCAATCCGAGAATTTACGGTTAAATGAGGAGCTCGCCCGATTAAGGGCGCTGACCAAAGACATGCAGGATCCTGAGGGGCTTCCAAACTCACCTACAGCACGAAGAGTTGTAGAAGAAGCCAAGGCAAAGATCTCTGAGCTCCAGGATGCCTTGTCGGAGGAGCGGAAGAGTTCTCAGTCACTCTTGATCCGCGCTAAAGCGAATGAGTTTCATTGCCTAACCATGGCACAATTCCTCGACTTGCTCGGTATTACGTTCAACTTCGTGGAAGATGCATCATCTCAACCTCCTATGTCTTCGAATTCAGGGCTCACCTCGTCAATTTCGCCCTCCACATCCCAACAACTACCTCCACCATCGCACGACAGTGAGAATTCAGGAACAGTGGGCTACGACTCTGGAACCGGAGCCTCCTCTTCCTCTTCCTCTACCTCTACCTCGTCTTCTTCCGCTTCCGCTTCTTCATCCTCTTCGGGAACATCCTCCCCGAAGTATTCCAACTACATGCAAGCAGTGTGTGAGCGGATGATGATTCTAGCTTTGCAGGAGCCGAACGCTTCAGGCGGCAGCTCAATCAAGATGACACCCTCCGAAGTATCTGCCTTCGTCAAGAAGCACTATGCCAATTTCCGCTCAGTGATTCTGCGGGCGATTCAAGGTGATGCCTCGTGGCCACTTGCGAAGAATCTTATCCAACACGATCCAGCGTTCAACGGAGCCCGCCCCAATAGGCTCGGCACTGCATTCAATATCTTTTCACGACTACTAGCAACGTCTCATCCAGTGGTAACCGTCCGAAACGTTACTAGTGAGGGTCAACATGAATAGTCCTGTATTATAATCCCTCTCAACGTTCTTCTGATTATCGTCCCATCGTGTTTTTTCACCAACATTCCCGTTGTACATATTCTTTCCCGATGTGAGCAATCTGGATGCATCCCCATTACATCCTCTCTTTTCTCATCCTATTCAGTGTACGTCTAAGAACCTCCTCCATCCCACTCCCAGTTTACAACGAAGCTTACAGTTACTTAGTTCAACTCACTGAAGCTCTTGCTGTGCGCAGGTATTGTTTTAACTTATGTACGATATGTGTGCATGTATGCAGATCTAAATTTGCTCTGTATGCAAGATACAAATACAAATCAATTGGTCAAATACATCTATTTAGGCCTAGATGGCAACTCAGTTATTCTTCTTGAGAAGTGTGAATGCGCCAAGGAGGAGGCCAGCAACAAGGGCACCTACAGCAGAGCCTGCGACGAACGAGCAGCGGTCGACGCCACAAGCTGCGGTCTTAATTCCGGCAACAGCACCTGTCACTGGGCACTTGCCACCAGTACCAGCCTTCAAGGCGGCAGCACCGGCAGGGCAGATGCCAGCGGACGATGAAGCGGCAGGAGCGGCAGCTGAAGCCCGTGCAGCCATCATGGTTGCTACGGCCTCACGCGAATACTTTCCAGCGAGTGGCGAAGGAGTGCGATCCGAGAGATCAACTTGGCCAATCCAGCGGGAGACGACGGTTTGGGTAAAGTTACCAGCCATCTTCGATGCAGCCTGGACCTCCTCGTGGTTAGGTTCACCGACATTGTACTCGCTAGGAACGGTGCCGAGGCAGTTGTTAGTGATCAGGGAGATGCCCAGAACCTTGATACCAGAATGAGCGGCCTGAGTAACTTCAAGTACCGTGGACATGCCGACGGCATGTGCACCAACGATACGCATCATCTGAATCTCGTGGCGGCTCTCGTAGTTGGGACCAGCAACACCGAAGTAGCAACCTCGGCGGAGCTCAGGCTTGTACTCCTCGCTCTTGTGCTCTTGAGTCTTGACCTGCTCGAAGCACTTTGCGAAGAGCTCACCAAATGCGGGATCATAGACGTTTGTAACGGAGGGGAAACGAGGGCCCTCAGTCTCATCATTCATGCCGATGAGAGGGTTGTGGCCTGCCATGCCAACAAAGGAGATGTGACCCTCAATGAGCATGAGGTCACCGACGCGGAAACTGTTGTCGAGACCACCAGCAGCGTTGGTGACGACGATGGCCCGAACACCGAGAGCGGCCATGACACGGACGCCCAGAACGACCTGATCGACGGGCCAACCCTCGTAGAAGTGGAAACGGCCACGAAGAGCGATGACTTTCTTCCCCTCAAGGTCACCGAACACCATTTCGCTCTTGTGACCTGCGACCTCGGAGTGAGGGAAGCCCTTAATGTCGGAATACGGGATCACGATCTTGTTTTGGATGGAGTCTGAGAGGTTCGAGAGGCCCGTGCCGCAAATGATGCCGACATCGGGTGTCTCCTTAATTCTTTCATATATTTGTGCAAGAATATGTACAAAGTCAGTCATGCTTGTGCGTATTTCAACCAGTGAGTATTCTGGCAACGTTTCACAAAACGAAGTATTTTCGCACCCCTTGTTCTGTAACTCCGTTGCTTAAAAAGTCTCGTACCCATGATCGAAGTGGACTGGAAGTGGACGCACTGAGCCGCCTTTGGTCAAAAGGTCGGTAAGTCAAGCAGGAGTGCTCATGGAGAGAATCTGGCAATGCCAGCAGAGTAAGAATCATATCGGGTGTGCTGTGCGTGCTGAGTTTACTCGGGCCAGCGTGCCGGCACAATTGACCCTCGATCTGACGACCCAGGACCAATAATACATTTGGTTTCGGAGCTTGACCTTATATGGAGAATCACAGGAAAAGGGGCAGCATCGATGCAATACATCTATAGATTTATTCAAATCTGTTAGTTGGGAACTGTACACGATGCTCCCCCTCCCAGCAGTGGGTGGAAGGAGGAATCAAGAAAACTTCCGCCTAAGTTTGCTTCTTGCTCGCTGCCGTCTCTTTGATAAGCGCAACCATCTGGTCAGCCCATACAGAATTGCCCCCAATAGTAGTGGGCATCGGGGGGTTAGATGAAGAAGGACGATGTCCGCCAGCTGCGCTGCTGGGCCGCGACATTCGATTCATGACCGCCATCGATGAGAAAGGAAGATGGGTTGACATCACCTGTGCAGCAATCGCTTGAGGCACGGGAAGAGGTGCAACATCATCAAGCGCTGACACTTGCCTTACTGGATCCTCGGCTCCAATGAGGAGATTCGTTGCCAGTTGAGTCCTCGAGTTCATGCGATCAATCGCTTCCTTGCGCAGAGCGACATCTTGTCTCGTAATGATGGAGATTCCAGCAGAGCCGACTAGGCCGCTTGCAGCAGGATGGTCGTCATCTGCGGGTGGATCGATACCAACCTTGCGCAGTCGCTCTTCTAGGCTAGCCCCACTTTGGGAAGATGACCGGGATCGGGCTGGCTGTGCAGGAACGAGTGTGCGTTTCGCCAGTTCCGTCGTTTTGCTTCCATGCACTGGAGGAATGACTGCAGAACCCCCCGCGGCTGCAATGGGAACTTGAGGCATGACTGCACGCACCTCGACAGAGCTGCGCTGCTGCACATTTGGCTGATATGGAGCACGTCCTTGCATGCTCGTTGATGGGAGCATGGGGGCCGCCAAGATTGAGCCAGGGACATGTTCTGCTACGAGAGATGTGTGGGTAGGGAGTGTGCTAGGTTCCTGAGCCTTGCGCGGGACGTCAATAACCTTCTTAGGATCGTCACCTGATATCGAACTCTCTTTTGATTGGAGTACGCGGGAACCAGTTCTGTCTTCGTGGGTCGGCGGTGTTGTTCTAAGTGCCGGTGGCGTCGAAGCGGCAGCAGTGGGTGATGTGGGACGGGATCCTGGCTGGCGCGGAGAAGATCCTGAGGATTGGTACTTGGACGATAATGATACGGGTGGGGACTTCGTACGAGAGCCGCCCGAGGCCGTCGACCTCGCTGTCGAAGGACGCGCAGGAATTGGCTTTGTAACCTTGGGCGGCAAGGTTGGGCTCGCTGGTGAGCTAGGTGAGTGGAGCCGAGGTGACCCAGGAGAAGTAGGTCGCAATGCAGGCGGGCGAGGTGATCCCGGGGAAGTGGGTCTGCCCGCGGGAGCTGGGGAAAGCGCACGATCCAAGTCTGAGAGCAGTGCTGCTGGTCCTTGAGTGGAAACTGTTCGGCGAGTTTGCAGCGAAGGTATATTGCCTGCTATTGCTGTGCTGAGGCCAGGCAATCCAGGGACAGAAGTTGCTAAGACGTCTTGCGGGAGCGACCAGGTCGATGGCACCTTAGTTGGATCGTGGGTCTCGGGCTGATTCAAGAGCATGACCGTGGCGCCACTGAGCTTGATACCACGCATCTGAAGAGCGCGAAGCTCCTTACGAAGTGCCCAGCCTTCATCCTTCAGCTGCTGAATCTCTGCCGCTCTGGCGCGTTCGACTTCTTCCCTCACCTCTCGTTTTGCATTTGCGACGGCCTCCTCGAGTTTGCGTTCATACTCGGCTCGAGCAACCTCTGAAGCGCTTGCCTTCCATTCCGCAGCCAAGGTATCTAGCGCCTGCTTTGTCGCCTCCGCACGCAATTCCTCTCGAATACGATCCAAGGCCTCCTGACGGACCCGCTGCTTCGCCTGAACCATACATTCAGCACGCAATCGCGGTAGTGCCTCATCCTCCCATTCGCGTCGTGCTGTAATTCGAACACTCTCTCGGACCTCTTCTTCTAGCTGCTCACGAACCTTTTCCTTTAGTGCGGCAAACCAAACTTCGCGGACCGAGTCAGAAAGTTCTGACTTGACAACTGCTGCTAGGTCCTGCTTTAGCTGTGCTATGACCTCGTCTCGGAATTTGGCTCTTAGCTCTTCCGCCACTTGTCGACGTAGTGCGCGCTCCAGAGCAATGAGCAGAACGGCACGCCGGTCCCACAGTTCGCATCGAATCTCACAAAGCGCTTGTTCCTCAAGTTCTCGGCGAACAACCGGTCGAAGCTCTGCAGCAAGCGCTTGCCAAACAGTGCTACGCAATTGACTGGACATGGCAGTGAGGAACACTTGAAGAGTTGCGGAAGGCGTACCAGTGTAGTTTGATTGTGGGGGAGATCCGGGCCTAGATGCGTTCGATTGTGTTGGGATTAGCGAGCCTCCAGGAGCACTGTTTGATGAGCCTGAAACACGCGCCGCGATCTTGTTGAGTACGCGGAGCGCATTTTCGTCGAGCGAATAGCCTGCAAGATAGTGGGCCATTTCACTCCTCCAGCGCGCTCGCTTGGCGGGATTGTTGAGCGAGCTGGCATTCACACCGACTGCTAGTGCGAGTACCAAAGAAGGATCAGGGAGGCCACCTTCGGAAACCATTGGGTAGGGAGAGATAAGTCTAGGCTCAGATACAGACGCGTGCGTCTGTCGATCTGAGTTACTCGACTTATTCGTGAAGATCAGCTCATATCCACTTCCTGCCGGTAGCAAGGACGTGAAAAATGTCAGTGGATCAGTCGTGGCAGCGATAGTATTAGGGATGTCGAGTCTAGGCGCTGGCATTGGCGGGAGTCCAAGCGATGCCCGCGCATAGGAGCTACGGAGCGCGGCGGCGGAGAGTGCAGCCGAGGCCGCTGCAGCCGCTGCAGCTGATGCCAAAACATTTGAGTTTGAACTTGAGGGCACACCACTGACGGGACGGGTACCAGCTCCCGCCGCTGCGGCGGCTGCAGCCGTCGCCGTGAGGAGCGCTTGCACACCAACGTTAAGTGCCGGCGGAACAGGTGTAATAACTCCTCCTGCTCCTTGTGATGAAGATCCTGACGAATGCTCACCCTCGTAGCTGGCACCATTGGTAAGGAAGTGTCGTGGTGCGCGTCCTGTTACCATTGACAGTGCTCGAGCGTTCATCTCTTCCGCCTGCAACGGGAAGCTGGCTGGAATGACGCTACCAGCTTTTGTGCGAGAGGGCTGAATCGGCAAGTCAGCAGAGCGCAACGACGCATCCTCTTGCTTGTTCCCGCCATAAATCCTGCCCAGTCCAGGACTCCCAAGCGCGCCAAGCGGAGGTCCTGGCTGAATGGGCTCAATCACTGCGCTTGCACGGTCACTCAGGCTGAATACATCTTTGGGCCATGCTGAGGCTCCATAAATCACGTTTCGGAAAGTTTTCATACCAGCAGCCCAAGCCTCTGCCATGACTAGATCAAGCGGGCGTTCGTCCTTTTCCTCTGCGGCTTGTTCGTCGTCGTTCTTGTTCGTATCGTCTGTGGTTACAATCAGACGTTCTGCCTCATCTTCAGAGTCGAAGCGATCCAGGTCTTCACCCTCATCTTCCGTGGACTCCTCTTCTGCCTCTTCATCCTCTTCATTTAATACTGGTTCGATCCGGATGAGGCGTGATGAACCCTGTCTCGTCAGTCCGCTCTGACTCGCCTCAGAGCTAGATGAGGACGAGGACGAAGTCATGGTTGCCTTGCGCATCCGTGTCTTGCGTACCTTCTCAGACGACTGATCTTCATTGTCGGCACTGGCGGACAGCGAGTTGGTGCGATATCGCACAACATCAACCGAACCTCGGCTTACTTTTCGCATCGCCCGCAGCTCCTCTTTAATGGCAGCTGCCACCCAGGCACTTCGGGGGGCCTGGCCTAGCGCTGCCAATGTCGCGTTTGCGGCTGGTCTCACGATTACGAACCCTTGCGATTGAGCAAGTCGCAGCACATCGGCCTGGTATTGAAGCTGAACATCTCGCAAGTGGATTCTACGCCTGAGCTTCCGATTTTCGGCTCGTAGCTGCTCGTTGGATTCTCGCAGAGCCGCGAGTTCGGCGCTTAAGGTCTTCATTGCCATACGACGCTGTGCTTCCATTGTCTCCTGCGGCATTAAGGAGTTGCGTAGTGTTGCAAGTCGGTTTTCTGACGTGGCAAGCTGCTGGGATACTTCTGCAAACTGTGCCTGGAGACGATCGCGTTCCTTTCGTACTTCGGCCAAGTCTTGCTCACGTTGTTGCAGTTGCGCCGTAACCTCTGAAAGCTCAACTCTCGCTCCGGTTAACTGGGCTTTCAAATTGGATTCGCGCTCTCGAGCCATCTCCAGCTCGCGTTCGGCTTGAGCTCGTTCCTCAGCTCGGACACCTAATGACGCCTGAAGTAAGGCACGAGCCTTCTGAAACGCCTCTGCCACGGCGGACAACTGCTCACGTTCATCAAGCACGGTTTGAATTGTCGCAAGGCGGAGTCCGCTGACGAGACGTTCTCGAGTTTCTTCTGGAATAGAGATGGCACTTGCGACCTCCTTGGAGATCTCGCTCGCTGAGTTCACCTGCACAAGTAGTTGCTCATTGCGTTTCTCTTGCTCACGCAACGGGATTGCAGCGGCTTCCGCTTCAGCTGCTCGAGTGACCGCCCAGTTTTGAATCTCTACTAGAACCGGAGCAGCGGTGCGACCGCTGTACATCTGACGAGCTGCTTCGAGGTACGCCTCCTTTTCAGCCTCTAGGCTCCATTTCATGGCATGATGCCCGCTTGGCTTGGATCCATCACCAGAACGACTCATTGGCTTTTGCGAGTCCATAGCACCATCACTACTGGTACTAGGAGTGGGCTGCGCTGCTTCAGCGTATTGATTGGCTTGTACTGGCGCGGATGCCTTGGCCTTTGCGGACGGGATCTTTCTGCTTAAGTCCACTCCTTGTTGCCGCAGGTCACGAGCACGAGCGGCGATGAGTTTTCCTAAAGAGTCCGCGCGTGAATTGATATGGTCGGAGACAACTTCGAGTTGAGCCTTTGCGGCTGCTAATGCTGCCTTTTGTTCAGCACGTAGCCTACGCTGCTGCACCTGCAACGCAAGAATGGCTTTCATTTTCGGATCGGTGACCGCGGCCTGTGCCAAGCGGTGAAGATCCTTCTTTGAGAATCCAGAGGTTTCGGACTTTGTGCCCGCCTTTTGTGCGGTGTTGCTGTGCTGTGGAACGTGCGACGCACTCTGAGTTGTGGGCACTCTCGGAGCTGACGCGTCTTGGACAGCCACTACCTGTACCCTCTCCTCTTGGTCTTCACTATCTGACGGAAGACCATCATCCAGTTGTAGCATCTCTGCAACCAATTGCTCCACGGTCAGACGATACAAGTCCTCTTTCGAATATACGCGATCGGACTGATGTGCGTGTTTGTCGGCATCCGTGGATAAGGACGCCTCGGCTTTGGTCTGATCACTTGTGGTTGCATTCGAGGACGAACCCTTCGCCCAACCTTTCCCTCCGCTTTGGATCTCTTCTTGTACACTAGGCATGCCTGTGTCAACCAGTAACTTCGTGACCTGTGCATGCTTTGCAAGCCTCGACCATGCGGCGTCCGCTCGCAGTCGATCATAATTTGACTGAGCCGATGCATCATGGTGATCTGTCAAGAACAGAGCTTCAAATGGTTTTGTGTGCGGAACAACGGGATCTCGTCTTGAAACGTTATTTGAGTCGCTTTCACTGGACTCAATTCCATCATCGCGAGGAGAGGCTTGTGCCTTCTGCGGAGTATTGATGGTGTCAGCGTCAGGCTGCGAGTCTCCCGTCCCACTTTTACCAGCTCGGTCTGATCTGCCCTTTCGGCCATGATCGTCAGGTGTACGACTGCGGTCTCCACGATTGTTGCGGCGACTTCTCGACTTCCGGCGACGATGTCGTCTCGAGGAATCTTCGCTTCGCTCTGAATCACTGTCTTTGCCGCGTTGCTTACTCACTCGGAGGCGGCTGTGACGCGATGACTCTGCCTCGTCTTCGGTCCCCGACCCATCCTCGCTCATCGACTCTGACTCACTCAACGACCTCGATCCGGATCTGGATCGTGATGATGACTCCGAATCGCTCGTTTCATCAGAATGCTTGGATCTTCGCATTCGATCGCTAGAGCGCTTGCGGTGAGAGCGCTTAGTCCTGGAGTGGGAACGCTTGGCGCTAGTCTCACGCTTGCCTGCACGCTTTTCAACTTCGGGTGAGATAGTAAATGTAACATCGACCTCCTCAAGTGTTCCAACCGTAGGCGACGGCTTTGACCGAGTACTAGACAGGGCAGCACTCTCGGGCTGAGCTAGCTGGAGGCTTCTCTGAGTTGAGAGATGTGAAACTTTCAACTCGTCAGCGTCATCCTTGATCTGTAATGATAAATTGGAATATCGGCTTGAAAGCGTCGAAGTAGGAGTCGGACTCGTGGGTGTCGCCGAAGATACTAGGGGGAGGGGTGTAGCTTGTTTTAGCTTACTTAGAAGCGAGGCCGACGGTCTGGGCAAGCCTTTTTCAACAGACCGTTCCGTGGATTGTTCAGGCTGAGTCGGTCTGACTGCTGGTGACGGGCCGAGGATTTCGCTTGTTCCATGTAGCACAACGGGTGCCGCTGCCGGCTGGTGCCACTCAGGCATTGGAGGAAACTCAGGTTCGGTAGAGACAGATGATGTCGTCGTTCCCGTGCTCGCCGTTGTAACTCGACTTGTTAACAAATCGCCATCACCCTGCTTGCTCGTCGAGACAACGCTTTTTTTACGGCTCTTCTCCTTGCCACCAGGCTTTGGCTTCGCCACACTGGCTCTTCGCTCGGATTTAGCGACCTTGTCGGTCTGCATTGATTTTCGTCGAGGCTCAGAAGGGTGTGGTTGGCGGTAGCTATAATCCACGCTCCCTCTCTGGCTCCGAGCATGTGATTGCTTAGGCCGGAGTTCTGGACTCATAGGCGAGTTAGTCCCAGAGGGTCCTTGATCAGAGTGTTGATCAGGAAAAGGTGGCAGCTCTGGAAGCCCCATGCCAAATGCGATCGACGACTGAGAAGACGCGTCGGTTGTGCTTGATGTCCGACGGGAAGACGATTGCTCACCAGACATTATGCTTTCGCCTGTTATACTCGCTGTGGTCGTGAGGTGGGACGATGATGTAACAGACCCTTCCACCTTGGCTAATGGGAATTCGGATTCACGGTGTTTTTCAGGAATAGAATGGAGTGGCTGGATCGAGGCAAGCTGGTCCCGAAGCCACGAGGTGTCGCGTCTGTGGCCGGGAAGAGAGCGGGAGCGTCTATGTCTTGGCTTATCCGCCTCGATCGAGGCTGCCGCCGCCGCAGCTTCTGCTTTAGCACCTGTAGAAGCAGTTAGTGCCGGTGATGCCGAGCCTACAGAATCCTGTCTGGTTCCGCTAAGCATATCGGGGTTATCTCGCGTGCGACCGGGAGATTTAGTCTTATCGGGTAATTGTTGATGCTTGCGAGCAGCTACAGCAGCTTGAGCGGCGGCGGCGGCGGCCTCAGCTGCTGCGGCAGCAGCAGCGAGCGCCTTTTCTGAGTCCTCATCATTGGAGGCAAGAGAAGCGGCAGCTGCGGCAGCAAGCGTTGCAGCTTCTGCAGCTGCCTTTGCTGCAGAGGCTGGTGAAAGTGGTTCTGACGCGATGTTGATCGACTCAAGCAGCTGGGTGGAGCTCGAGAGCTTGGGGGCAAATGGCGAGGTGAGTGCTGCATCTGGATCTACTTGACTATTCAGGATCTTGTCCTTGAGAACAGCTGCTCTGGCACGTGCTACAGCATCAGCCCCACGTTCCATGGCTTCTTTTAGCAGTCGCTCACGTTCAGCAACCTTCATGTCCTCTGCAACTCCACGCTCGAACTCAAGCATCTGCCTTCGGAGGTCCCGTGGCTTTGCTGCGGGATAAACTCTCGTTTGAACAAACTTCGGTCCTTCAGCGGACGTAGCCGAGTCCATCGAGATTGATGTTGATGCTGACGAAGAGCTCACTACACTATCGCGTCGATCAGATTGATCGGCGGACGGAGTTCCTGGTGCGCTGAGGAACGCGCTTGGCATGTCCGTCGATGGAGATCCTAGGAACCGGGGACTCAACGGTATACTAGGCTGGCGCATCATGGCTGCATCATCGGAGTCTCGACGACGGGCTAGAACCTGCTGATTGCCAGCAGCGCTCGTGGGTTGGGTGGTGTCAAGTTTTAAGTTTCCTACGGACGTCCCAGAACTTGAAGGAGGTTGTCGTTGCGTTGCACCTGCTGCCGGGGCACGTGCACTAGGTGTGAGCACGCGCCCACGGGCTATACTTGAGGGAGTACTCCCCTGTTTGCGCATCTCGGGCTGGTGATGTTGGGTTTCAATCCCGCTCACACTGACTCGACGATTCGCGAGCGAGCTCACCGATCCTCTTGGATATCTCACGGCTGACTGCTGCGGAGGTGCTGTAGGTGCGATGTAGTCATGTGAGACATCTCTTTCGCGGGTATACGGATCGCGATTCGCGCCTTGATGCTGTGACATCATGCGCATGGCAACAGACGAGGGCAGGGTGCTCGTCACACGCTCCTTGACGCGATTGGGCAGCAATTTGCCGCTTCCCATTTCTGGATCAATGTCATCAACTAGATCAGCCTCATAGTCTCCTCCAAGGACAATTTCCTGGCGGATTGGCACGCTCAGTTGACGAACAATCGGGCCGCGACCTTGCTGTGTACCATCACCTACGGATGGAGTACCTGAACTTCGAATTCCATCACCACTGCTTGAGGTTACGGTGCTGTTTGATCGATGCTGTCTGTGTGTGGACTTGTCACCTGAATCTTTACCGCCGCTGGCTGAGCTTTGCCCTGCCGCATCACTTCCGCCGGAAGTACTAACAGCATAATGAAGAAAGACCCTGGCTGGGTCGGTCCCGCTCGATTCTGTGGTAGATATAGACCGTCGCGGTCGTGGATCTAAACCAATCTGGATCTCACCTTCCTGTAGATCACCTGTGTCACTCCCCGTGGTCGATTTCTCTGCGGAAATGCCCCCTAGGAGGCTGTTCGACGTCGGGGACGAAAGCGAGTCCGATACCGACACCCTCCGAGGCTTCATGCTGGCGTTCCAAGAGAGGACTCACGGCCAAAATAGGAATCGATAGAAGTGGTCACTAGGAATGTGCTAGGCCAAGCTGCAGACCCTGTAGGATGCGCGGTGTTGGAGCTGGGCCGAAACGTCAGGCCAAAGCCTGGGTAGGCTGGGTAAGGCACAAACCTAACCCCGCTGTTGAGAGTCACACGGGGATCTGTAACTGCCAAACTGGTTAGAACTGGTCCGAGCAATTATATACGTTGGGTAGACACATTTGCAGCTTGCGTGACAGACGCCGTGCCGTGATATTACAGCTGTGAAATTGTGAACAAGGGTCCGACTTTTGAACGGAAATTTGAATTGAAGGCTGGAAACCGAAGTTGAGAGTTTTGCAGCTGATGAAGAGGCCGTCGTCGAGACAAAATTCCTAATTGGTTGTGAAAATACGCATAGGGCATGAAATGGGCAGTGGCTGGTGGCTTTAAAATGAAATTTTTTATGGGCGCTTTTATCACAGCAAGTAGAAGTACAGACCGCAGCTCACCGATTTGACAGTTCGAGCCCATCGTAGAAGTGTTACTGTACATGTCAGAAGTGGACGGGCATTGTGCTGTCGGTTTGTAGGTGCAAGATGAATTCAATGGCAACTTAGCAACTAGGAGGTCTAGTAGTCACTTTCGCTTTCTTCATCACTTTCGCTTTCTTCATCACTTTCACTCGCTTGGGAATATGCGGAGGAACCCTCGCTCTCACCATCAAGTTGCGAAGCATCACCATCGTCGACTTGACTGTCCTCGTCTTCATCGGCGGTATTGCCATAGTTGTCGTCCGCCTCTTCTTCATCTGCTAACTCCCGAGCTGCGCGCTTGACTCGCTTCACCACAGGTTGTTTCGATTCGGTGGAATCCTCACTTTCTTCACGGTCCTCCTCATTATCAGAGTCGGCAGCAATACGCCTCGATCGTCGCGTCGAAGCAAATTGTGCAGATTCGATGTCTTCTGCGTCATCGTCTGTATCATCCTCGTCGTCACTTGCATCGTCAGAATCCTCTCGCAATCTTGCGCTGCGTCGCAAAGATCCGTAGTTCCTTCGTCTAGAGGATATCTCTTCCTCCTCTTCCGCTTCCTCAGCTGATTCATCTGATGAGTACTGGGCTAACCGCTCGTTGGCAAGCTGCGCAGCGCGTCTGCGTGAGGTTCTTCTACCGGCCATATCATTGTCGCCGGTCTCTTGAGGCGACGTGACGTCAGAGAACCATGAATTGTAGCCCAGGCCACGCATTTCCCTTTCTTGCCGGCGTTGGCGGCGAGCTTCGAGCTCAATATCCTGTTCGCTCTCCTCAAGAAGCGTCCGCAGGGTCACAATCAATGATAGACCTAAGGATGCATACGTATAATTCGGATTTCGTCGGCTAGCTTGGGGGATGTTCACTGGATTGGCAGGTTGGACGGAGGCGGAGTGATCTCGAGCCGCTCCGGCGTCGGCCGCCTTGCCCATTTCGTCTTCCTCATTCAAGTTGACGTCTTGGTCAATATGGTGCTCCGTTCCCACATTCTCTTTGGCCTTAGCCTCCACTGCTTCACCCGCGGCCCGACTCAGGAAAAACAGCTGAGCAACCCGCTCTGCTGTGGATATCTTCTTCCCTTGCGATTCAATCTTTGCTTTCCATTTCTCTCGACCACGCTCAGCGAGCTCTCGCAAAGTATCGGCGTAATAGAGGTCTTGTTCTAGACTTGCAATAAGCTCTCGAAGCTCGTCGGGGGTTGTCGCAACAGGTTCGAATCGATAACTGGATTTCGCAGGCCATCGAGAAGCCCAGACGCGCGCGGCAGGTGCGTCAACCATCGTCTGGGACTCGTCCTGAGGCGAAGTAGAGACCGTGCTCACGATTTCTGCTGGAGCAGAGGGAGGTGATTTCGCCGATTGAAGTTGTTGACTCGTGCCACCGCTGCGGGCGCGTCTAAGTGATGGTTCAGTCGGTCCGGCGGGTTTATCAGGTTGGTTCAGACTCTCATCCTCAGACAGATCGAAGACGTGGCTACCTGATTCATGCGAGGTGGGCGGTGACTTTGGCGAGCCGACAATGTCCTTGACGCCAGGGACCTTATCGCTCGAGCTTGCCTTCGAGATTGAAGACCTCGTTTGGCCGAGCATTGAGAAGATGTTCATCTGTTTGAGAGAGACTCCAGTCCCTGAGCCCTTAGAGATGTCGCTATTCTGAACCTTGCTACGGAACTTGCTAGTATCCAGATCTGAATCCGATTTGGTTTTCTTCTTCGTCTGTGCGTTATCAACTTCGGCGTCGTTCGGACCAGTCACGAGCACGACGTCCTTTACAGACCATGCTTTCGACGCGTTTGCTGGTCGGACATCGCCAGCATCTGATGCCTTTGGTAGGGTCCCCACAATCACAGCATCTAATAGCTCATCCGGCCGTGAAATGGCCTTTCCTTTAGTCTTGCTAGATTGGCCTTTGGCTCCTTGAGTACGTTCTGTCATCGATTTTTCACCCTCCTTCAGTTTCTGTGCACGCAATCTTCGTGACACAGACTGCGAATACTCACTGGGATCGTTTTCGATAAACTGGTGGGAGCCCAGAATAGGGACAGGCGTACTCGTGTCGATGAGACTGAGTGTTTCGCGATATACGTGTATAGCGGGAAAGCGCCCACCATGACGGAAAGCCCAGTACAGTCTACCGCGATCGTCGACACCCAGCCATTGAGAGCGTAGTTCCCTCAGGCAAACGGCTTCCTCGGATTGATCAAGCATACTTGCGGTTAATTCACGCGCCATGGCGTCAGCCTCAGCCTTCTCTTGCTCCTCGTAGTGCTCTCGCTGATGATCGAGGTCCCTTTCATCACCATCCTCACCCGCATCGTCCCCATCATCGTCATCATCCGGACCCAAACGGCCCTTCGGATGCCTTAAAGCTGTCGCTCCGACTCGTGATGCTTGTCGATCGCTGGTACGCCCTGAGATAAGCTTCTCGCGCTTCATTGCAAGCTGTATCACACCCTCCTCGTGCAGTCCAGATAAGGGCGGCACGCGTTCGACTTTGTCTTTGTGTTGCTCCGCCACAGACGTATCTAAGTACAGGATCTCACTCAGTACCCAGTCACACAAAAGTCGAAGTAGTCGAACTTTCACGGATGTACTGTGCAAGAACACATTGAGAGGAATCGATGTCCGACGAAGACTCCACCCATTTTGCATTCGAATGGTCTCAGTGTTGTCTGCAATTTGGCCTCGAATCAATGCCGCAGTGGTTTTGCTTCCACAGATCGCGTCTGGCACACCAACTGCACTTCGAGTCACGATGGGCACATAGCGTGCGATCCTTAGGGGATGGGGGTCGGGCAACTTCTGCTGTGAGCTCGTAGAATCGGAAAGTGCGGGCAAAGCAAGAAATGGAAAGCAGGCACGTGGAGATGTGGCTTCGGTTACATTACTATAAGGTATGAGGGATGCGAGCGAGCTTGTTTTTGAAGCGAGAGCCGCTTTGCATGTCTGTAGCTCAGGTGCAAGCTCGTCGAGAAGCCTTTGGGGGATTGGGGATACTGGCGCGATACCCGCGGCCGGAGAATTTGGCAGCATTAAAGACGTCATGAGTGCGAGTGACTTGCGAATTCGCGATTGCTGGGCTGTGGCCGAGTTCCCAGGCGCATACAGCCCAGGGAGAGCGAGAGAACGTTGCTTAGCAACGTCAATCGATGCCACCAACTCAGTGATCGCATTAGGATCTGTCACATCGTAGGATCCTATGAGCTGCTCACTGCGAGAGGCTAACAGCTCCGCCCAGTGCTGTTGGTAGTTCAAAAGAGTCACGGTTTCCTTGGGCTTCAGGCACTGGATGAGGTCCGCAGCTAATCGTGCGTACGGGAGGCGCACAGGATCTGTGGCGGGATCGGCAGGCGCGTAGACATATTCATTCGTAATGGGGTCAACTTCTCGCACTTCATAGAGTGTGCTCCAGCGTCCTACGGCGTCCTCAGCTCCTGTGTCGTCATACGTGATCGCCTCTGCGAGTCGACGTGGATCGAACAGTCGCACGCCATTGCCTTTCGCGTCGAGTTGCTTCGAAAGCTGCGACCGGAGATTCTTCAGCCAAAGATTGGTGCGCTCCCGCTTGCTGTTTGATTCATCCTCATGGCCGGCGGCTTGCTCATCCAGTGCTGCCACAATGCTATCTCGGAAAGTTTCCACGAACTGGCATACAGTGGCCCACTCCCAGTTGGAGTACAACGCATCGAGCGCCGCACGCGACCGGTCGGCTTGAGAAGAGCCAGGTAATGGCCGCCCGTCGTCAGTTTGCATGGTTGGGCTTGCTCTCGCGCTTGGGCTTGGACTTTACCCCAAAGACTCTCGAGCTTAGGCTCTCTGATGCAATGTCGGATCGGGTGCCTCGAGATGCGTTTTGCCGTTAATAATAATTGCACGTGGCAATATGCGCTGGTGTAGAACCTCCAACTTGAATAAATGGAGCAAGCACTGGGAATACCCCTGGAATTCAATTACCTCACGCAGTGCGGAGAGGGCTTGGATTTTTGGAGGGAAAATCTGGTTGCAGGCTTAGGCAGCTCGGATTGTGTGCACGGAGTTGGATATTGCCTACGGCGGGACTGGATATAGTAGGACGGTTTGCAAGAGGCATATCGCATTCGTATCACAGTGAGATATCATCCTATTGGCCAGATGCAAACTACAATTTCGTACTGGCTCCGAGCGGCCAACTCGCGAGCAGGGGGTGATGGAATACATGAGGTAAGCATGAGTGACCACCATGCAACAACGTATCCTACGTAGCGTAGATCACAAGCTCATTCGTGCACTTGGGTATCAAGCGACGTATTATCACCCAGGCCCTGTGTGTATTCCACGTACGAACTTAACTCGTGATCTACCGACTATACCAAGGCACAGATACTCCGATTCGAGGTCCAGAAGTGGTCATAGTAGTACGAGTCGAACAGTGGTAAACGACTGGGACTGGTGTCTTCCTCGATCCGTCCCGAGCCCCAGTGACGTAGTGCTGAGACGAGATAGCCGTGTCCTGAAGTTCACTTCTGAACCGCAGTTCTATCGGAGCCACTGCACGCCGCTGCCACTGTCGACAGCCCGACGCTCACACTCGCCCCATCGAATTTCCTCTGCTCTAACTTATCATACCCACACCTATTGGCGAAACATTAGCATGTCCTCGCAAGTTCCCAGTGCACCCTCCAGCTCTGGTCAAAGCACCCGTGCAAGTAGTGCTTCTGGTAAACTTCCCATTCGTGAAGTGGCTTCACTCTATCGAGATGTCGCGACAGCTGCTGCAGTTGCCAGTGCTTACTACGAATCGGATCCAGCAGACGTCAAGAGCTTAGGTACGTGATTCGTGTCGAGTGGCGCTTGTGTCATCGGCTGGTAGCGTTATTGACTGAAAATTTGACAAGGACTTCATTGAACGTGCATGTGTTACTTCTAACGCCCGCCCTTGAATCACCTCTCGGGAGTCTAGAACCTAGGGTCACGGTGAACTTCTCCCAGCGTGATCTCGCTCAAGATACATTCAGAAAGTGGACCTCAACGTACACGTTCACAAATGGGACCTACCATCCCGCGGGGTTCCCCATCGACAACAGTGGCCTGGTGGCATGCGTCCCTTCTCCATCGGGACGTCTCTTGGCCTGCTTGCGAGTTCGGGATAAGAAAGGAGGCACTCCAAATGCAAAGTCGTGGTGGATTGAGATTCTCACCCGTCGGCACATCCTATGCTCGGTTAACACTGACGCTGTACATGGGCGGATTATGATGGGTGTTCCTTTTGGATCACTCGTCTGGAGCCCAGAAGAGGATGCGATTGCTTATACTGCTGATCCACTCCCTCGCACCCATAAGAGCCTTTTTGAGGACATCGCGCCTGGCCCCCGGGCCACATCATCGGCCTCTTCTAACAGTGACAAGACTGGTTCCTCAGCAGGGGGCAGTTCACAAAGTAGCTGCACCCAAGAGACCAATGTTGAAATCACGACGGCAGATTTGCAGTCAGCCTCATCACCCATTTCCTCGGGCCCAGCGCCTAGTACGGTGTCTCAAAATGCGCCTAAAGCGGGCTCACAACCTACAAACCAATTGAAAAATGCGGCGGCAGATGATGCTGATAAGCCAGAGTGGTTTGGTACGGGGAATGATTATGTCGAAGACTGGGGAGAACAGCTGAATGGTGTAACCAGCCCTACGCTTTATGTTTTTCACATCCCCTCACGTTCGGTTCTCCCTGTGCCGGGCGTTCCGGATCCGTCACTTTTGTCGATTGGACAGCCGCAGTGGGTCAAACCTGCAAACGAGCCCAACTCCACTTTGAGAGGCTTGGTGTTTGTTGGCTTCCCTGTAACGCCACGTCGATTTGGTCTCATATTCTACAACAGTCGACCTTCGCACATCTACTACGTCCCGTTGCCCGAGGATTTGACCTCGCTTATTCCCCCCTCCAAGGATGATGAGAAAGTAGACACCGCTTCCAAGTCTAAACCTACTCACTCCCCCTATAACAAAGCAAAGACACCAGATCTCACGAAGATCACCGCGGTGTGCCTCACTCCGGAGGAGATTGGTGCTCAGGTCCCACGCTTTTCCCCGGATTTCAAATATCTCTCGTATCTCTCCACCGATTTGCGCTCGGACGCGCCTCCTGTTCACTGCACTACATCTACACTCCGTGTGATGCAGTGGCCAGGCGACTTGGCTGATCTTGAACCTATCTCAACTCTGCAAGGAGCAGCTTCCGTCGACTCACAACAACTCCCTGCCTATCCCAAGCTAGTTGGATGCTGGAAGCTGGAGGCCTACCAAAGGGCGCCCAAGAAGCTTCCATCCGTGCGGACAGCTGTGGGTGTTCCGCGCGGCTCGCTCTCAGATGGAGAGTTCCCAGGCCTCTACGTTGGTGCGGATCCTGATTTGCGCAGATGGTGGCTCTCCGGTCACCGTATCGTGTTGAACACTCTCTGGAGGAGTACAGAGGAGCTGCTAATCGCCGACGTGTCAAAACTCTTTAGCGATGATTCACCTGCGCCAACCAGTGCTGCACCTCTGGCACCAGGTACGAACGCGATCTTCTGCCCATTATTCCGATTCCCCCTTGCAAGCTCAGACTTAACTGGTTTGAGTGCTACTGCGAAGAGCCTATTGGCACCCGTGTCTGGTGACCGCACTCGCCCCAGCATTCATCTATTCGATGTGGCAGGCGATTCGGTTCTTATTTCCGTATCGAACCTGAACACACCCCCTGTCCTCTTCTCCGTCAAGGTCGGCCCAACCCAATCGCAACCTGGCGCGGTGACGGAGCTGAATGCATCGAAGCTCATCTGGCATGAGGTGATTCAATCCATTCTGGACGATTTCCAAACCGATATCAAACTTGGAGGCGTCGATGAGGGTGAATTCTGGTCATCTCCTTCGTTTGCATCTGAGCTGGCTGCTCGTAAGGACCCTAAGGTATACGTCGCACCCACCTCTCCAGCTGAACTCGCACGGGCACAGCAGCAAGTCGAGTCTTATGTCGTTCAGGTCCCTCACGAAGTCGGTAGCGCTCATCACTTCGAAGCTTTAGTGACCTTCAATCCCCATGCTCAGCAGTTTAACTTTGCTTCCTCGGTTTCAAGCGCGGAAAACGACACATCATCAACGTTACCAAGGTTCTTCGGAGCTAAGGGTGTCATCCTCTTCCCACACGGAGGCCCGCATGGTGCATTCTCGACACTCTACGATTTCGCAACCGCAACTCTGTCACTCTTGGGCTTTGCGATTGTGAGGGTCAACTACCGAGGTAGTATTGGCTTTGGACAGGCCGCACTTGAACTATTACCAGGTAATTGCGGAACAATGGATGTTACTGATTGCATGTCCTCGCTTGAATTCGCCCAAAGAAAGATCGCGGAGCGTGTGAAGGAAGCTAATCCATCCAACGCTGACCTCGACATCAGCGATGTGCTCTCAAAGGTCAAGTCTCTGCCTGTTTTTGTTTTTGGTGGTTCCCACGGAGGATTTTTGGTTACGCATCTTACGGGACAGTATCCCGACGCATTTTCTGCATGTGTTGCCAGGAACCCAGTCACGAATCTCGTATACAATGTATTCACGTCCGATATTCCAGACTGGTCGTGGGTCGAATCTGGACAGCCCTTCGACCCTGACTATGAGATCAACCCCGAGAATATTGTTCAATTCTTCAATGTATCCCCCGTCCGATACATGAACCGAGTGAAGACACCCACGCTGTTAATGGTGGGTGTTTCAGACAGGCGAGTTCCCATGGGCCAGTCGTTTGATTACTATCGTGCCCTGCAGGCCCGCCGAGTTGCATCGCGTCTGATCGTGTACGAGGGCGCTCAGCACGGCCTCAACGACAAGCCCGTCATCCATGCTGATTCGCTTGTGAACTCGATCTTGTGGTTCCTCGAGCACGGAGGCCTGAGCAAGACCTAACCTAAACCCAATGGTACCAAAGCTATCATCTGAATAAAGACTCACTGAAGATTCACAATCATGATGCTCAGGGACAACACTGATCCCGAACATGAGCTCGGCTATTTATGCGTTTGGAGCTACCTGCCCTCTTGTTCTGATGTGGTAGAGCCCTCCTTTTCCTTCTTCTCATCTGAAAGCTGGAGCCGTGCTAGTCTCCACAGCAACGCAGCTTGTGGATCGTCGGTCTCCTTCTTCCCACGCCCAAGTTGGTCCACTTTGTCTGACTTCTCCTCTGTATCTTCCGCCTCGTCTTCGTCACCTGGCTCTACTCCGTTGTCGTCATCGTTGTCGTCTCCCCAGAAGCCTGGAGGGTAGGCCGATCTCTGGTCCTCCTCTTGTGCCACCTCTGGGACGGCTGGCTCCTCATAATCACTCGGAAGAAAGAACCCGTCGTCGTCGTCATCGCGCTTCGCCTTCTTCTTTGGTTGTTTCTTCTGTTGAGTGTTCTGTTGGCGCTGTGCCTGCGGCTCCTCGGAGACCGGCCCTCGGTCTTTTTTCGCACTGACCTTGGGTTTGCGATCTTGTGCAGAAGCGCGCCCAGCAGCCCCGGGTGGCTGTGATTTTTTGCTCTGATGGTGCTTGCGGGACTTGTTGGCAGCCGATCCCCGGGCCGGCTCGCTTAACTCTTCCTCGATCTGTGAGAGAAGGTCAGGAATCTCGTCCTCTGAATCGGACTGATTACGATTTTGGCGGCGTTGGCGAGCTCGTGACATGTGTGCGGAGTGGTATTCAAGTAGATATGATTCACCGGGTGGCACTTGTGATGTCGTCCTGAACGCTGGGTCCGCACGCAGGCCAATAAAAAAACCTTTTCCTCCGCTTTCCACCCTCGTGAGTGAGTTTTGTTTTTCGGATCTCGAGTACAAGGTTTGGACAGGTCGATTCGGCGTACGGGGCAGAGGCGGTTGGTTATTAAAATTCACATTCCGCTAGCCACCCCATAGTGGTATCATAGCCGACTAATTTCCAAAGCGCCCAAAGCGCAGATCTTCCACAAAACCTGGATTCCAACTACCTTGACACCTGCGGTTCATACGTCATTAGCTGAGTATCACGTGCTACAACCCGTGCCGCTGTAAATACTCCGAGGTGTGACATACCTCTCTGCACTGCGCCACACTACCGCGTGCTGACCTCCACCCTTCACCCACAAGGGTGCAAACCATCACAATGAGCAACACTCTAATAACACCAGTGGTCATGTGGGATGCCCCACCGCCACACTCGATAACGTGTATGTGTGTGACGCAAAACGGTGTTGTAACCGGCTCTGAAACAGGTGAGCTATGTGCCTGGACATGGCAGCAGCCATCCATTGTCTTGAAGCCTTTGGCAACCGTGGAAGGCTTGGCCCTCCTTCCTGCAATGCTCATGATTCGCAATGGATCAACCAAGATTACAGCACTCGCGCGTGCGTTTGACAGAAAGATTGAGTTTATTTACGCCGCAAGTTCTGAGGGCTTTGTTTCCAAGTGGCAAGCCTCGGGAAGTGGTGTATGCATCTTATCACGACTGGCATTACCCTTTGCCGCTTCGAAGCTCAGCGTTTACTATCCTCCTGAGTATGGCCTCGTGGATTCACTCACAGGGGCAGGTGGAATCGACCCCATCGAAACCACTGGAGTAGGTAGTACTGGTGCATCGTCGGCGATGCTGAATGAGCTGGCACAACAGCAACCTTATCTCATTGCATCCTCCCATACGAGTCCGGATGTCTATGTGCTATCAGGCGCAAATCTTCGTTTGGTGTGTGTGTTACGTCACGAGCAGCAAAGCTCAGACACAGCCAGCAGTGCACCAGAGGCGTCGGCGGGTAGTACTGCCTCAGCTTCATCCGGAGGCTCTGGTTCCGGACGTGGTAACAGTGCCAAAGGTTCTGGGAGGGATTCGGATTCGGATTCGGTGCGCATTATTGCCCATGCATTGTCCCCGTCGTCTCACCAGGTCATGGACTCGCGGCCTCATGCGTTATCCAGGTTGCCGCCTGCAGTTCCTCCCAACCTCCAAATTGGACTCAAAAAACGATGCGCGGGAGCAGTAGGTGCTACTAACCTCGATGCTGAGGGCTTGGCTGCTGCTGCTGCTGCCCAATCTGCCTCTCAGGAGGGTAATGACCCCGATAGCTTGCCTGGTGCCGCGCCTGAAGCGGTTCTAGCGACATCTGGAGTCTCGATAGGCAGTCCACTCTTCCGCGAGCGCTTCCTGTTTACGTTGACAAATCGAGGAGACCTGTCAATTTGGGATTTGGATCGAGAACTTGCTCTTGCACTGAACATGGCAGCAACGGTCGCTGCCTACCCAGCTACGCTCGCATTCTCAGTCGTGCCGGCACTGTCTAAGCTAGGGAAGGACACTGTATCCGTCTTTCCGCCTGAGGGGATGAGTGAGTCGCAAGCAGCTGGCATTTCAGCTACAGAGTCTATTCGCACGGGGTTAATTCGAACCGTTCCAAGTGTCAGAATTAAAATAGCTTCTGCATCATCAGCATCGGCGTCAGGAAGCGCTGGTGCCCATTCGATGCCTGTTGCATTGAGTGTCTCGAGCGATGGGCTGCGACTCCTTATTGTGTATCAGCATCACTGGTCAGTGCTCTTCATCAAGGACTTCTCGGTCGAGTTCCATATTGGGACGCCAATACCTGATTCCCACTCGACTTCGCAATCGGCAGGTTCTCAGCAACCTGCATTGTCCAGCCACTTTGCATCCGCTACCCGAATCCTCTATGTCGATCGCGGAGATGCACCCTGGATAGGTGGTTCATTCCTCGCAAGCAGTCGTCGGATTATTCTATACACTGCACACGGATTTGCAGCATTATACCGCCTCCCCCCGCCAAAAGGAACTCCAGGAGCAACCCCTGCTAACAACAAGCTTTCGCTCTTCGCTCGCCTAGCTTTTAGCGCCCTTCCGTCCGTGTTGTTAACGAGCTCTCTGCGAGATCAGACCGATGCTAAAGGTGAGGCCGTGGCGGAATCTCGATCCAATATAGCTGCTGCAGCTGCAGCGGCCGAGGCGGCGTCTGCGGTGTCGCCGAGGCATACCCCTGCTAGCGGGACTACTGCAGGACGACGCGGCGCTGGACTACCCTCTGAATCTCCGCTACTCTCAGCTCACAGGATCACAATCCCGAACGTCCCAGTATCAACGCCCGTGAGCTCTGCAGCTTTTGGACAGTCTAGTAGTATGACCGCACTCTCACTCTCCCCCGGCCTTACGCCGAATACTCCTGCGTCGAGTCGATTAAATGCAGGAAATGAGGAGCAAGGTCGGGTTAAGGAACAACGTGTCGCAATATCTGATGGTTTGGCAGGAGCGGTTCTGGAGTACGTTTCTCAACAAGATGGGGGAATGATGCTGTCCCTTAACACTGGATCCGACATCACAGAGACTCGCAATGACACCCATCAAGAGTACGATACAAATGCGACTTCGCCCTCGCTACAGTTCGGGCCATCGGACCTTCTGACCTTTGATAATGCCGCGCTATATATCTCGGCACTGTCGGAGTACCCCGACCCATCACCCATTCTTGCGCAATCATTTATGCAAAGGTCTGTTCCTTCGTTAACTGTTGGTAAACTCCCGCCTACCTCGCGCTCTATGCACCCAGCGGAGTCGGCCTATCTCAGCACTTCGTTGCGTGCTGCAAATGCAGCTGCTCCTGCTGTTAGCGAGGCCGCGCCAAGTTTCGCATCCTTTGTCCTCTTACCCGTTGGTGACTACATCTTCGCAGGATCGGCCGATGGTCTGGTCGCAACCTGGACAATCCCTCCTTCTGCTTGGCTGACTCGTGCACGAAGGTATGAACAAACCAAGTTGGCACCTTACCGACCAACTCGCCTCCGGGCTGAAGTAGGTTCTCAAGTCGTATGCAAACTTGGCACAAGCTCTGCCTGCGCATCATTTATTCCTTCGATGCTCACGGTGCTCACTCATGTGGCGACTCGGCATCTATTACGACACCACATCTTATATAACCAGAATGATAAGCTACCAAAATCGATGCAAATACGCAAGGAACTTGGCACTTCTCTTAATATTCCTGCATATGAACTAAGTTGCGCAGCCCAAACGTACCTCGAGTGTGTAGAATCCGCCGTTGAGCCCAATTCGGAGCTTCTTCTCGCGTCTGTCACGATCATTCCGCCGATGCTTGTTGCAGATATTAATGATTCGTTCAATGTACGCACCAATGCCACCCCCTCTACATCCGGGAAACACTCCCAAGCGGTACGAAGGCCCAAGCGAAATAGTATCGAGCCGCTTGATGGCAAAGCCGCCCCACAATGGAGCCCTTCGGTGACGAAGCCAATTCCCCCAACAAGACGACCAAGACATCGCTCCAGGGGCAAGACCGCAGACACCATTGAGTCACCCGAGGATACGATATCAAGTCCGCGAGATCAACAAAGTCAAGAACGTGACGTTGGAACTGTGACTGTCTCAGCATCCTCATCTTCGGCAATGCCTGCCAGGAACCTTTCAAAGGTTCTGAGTGAGATCATGGGAGCAGAAGAGGACATTTCAGATTCCTTGTTCCCAATGCCTGCAGAAGGGTGTATTCAATCCGTCGTGCTTAATGACACCTTAAACTGTGCGTCGATCCTCGTCAAGTCATATCCATCTGGTCGCATCGTGTTTCATGATTACCTGTTGAATAGCCCGCCCCTGGTCCTTTATCATCCATACTTCACACCACCCCTCGCCTCTGGAGCAGCTATCAGTCGACCGTACCCCATGTACATGACACCCATTAATGCAATCGAGAGTGTGACACAAAAATGTACGCTCCTTGTGCTTTATTCCGATCTGTCGCTTGTGGTCTACGTAGTAACGCCATGCGCAGCCACGAATCACTCTGCATCTGCCGTGCCAGGAACCTCGTCCGCTTCTCCATCCTTTGTCTCTCCTTCAACTCCAAACGCAGGACTGCTCGTACATGTAGATGCGTTCTATCCTGCCTCTACCTCCCCCATCGAGAAGGTAATCTGGAAGTCTCCCTTCCACGCATCTCCTCTGCTCACGTTGGCACCCTTCGCCCAGGACGCGCATATGCAGGCCTTCTTTTCGGGTTTGTTCTGGCGAATGCAGCAACAGATTCAGGGTGAGGCACGCACATTGGGAATGCTTCCAACCCAGTCTGCCAATGATTTGGCTATGGCTGCATTCTTGGCCTCTGCCAACGCGACTATGGCCTCTTCTGCCGCGACAGTTGCTGCTATGAATGCCTCAGCAGACCCTGAAGACAGAGTCGATTCCCTTAGCGAATCAAACGTGCAAAAGTTTGCAAAGCGGCTATTGAAGGCTCGTCAGGAATTTATTTATCAGGCGATCTTTGGCCAGTCCACCTCAGCCCAAATCGCTTGGACGGCTGCGGCAGCTGCCGCCTCTGCTGCAGGCTCACATGCTTCAGACGTCGATAAGGTGGGGTCCAAGGATGAACCTAGTTTCTCAGGTGAATTGGAGTCATTGGTCGCGTCAGCAGCGATCGGGGCACAGAACACCCTGCTGGCGCTATCTGCAGGAGGACGGGTCACAGGAGCAGGTTCGGGCACTGGTCCTGCACTCTCCCTCGCGAATGCAGCACTCAAAGCCGGCTCTGGACCTGGAGTGCGAAATGCTTTGTTACAAGGGTCTGTTCCAGCCGACCTCTTCAGCTTTCCGAAGCCGCAGAAGGCGTCGGCTCGGACTATGTTGAGTCCTTATTACACCCCACCTCCTTTGTTTCCTGTTTACACAGGCTGCCCGGGTGATTTGGTCTACCTGAGTTGCGCGGATGGTTCTTTGCGAATCATATCGCTCCGCGAGCGCGTCGAACTCAAGGTTCTTCGCGGACACGACTCACCCGTCGTTGATGTGCACCGTGATGCGTGGTGTATTTCCCAGGGATACCTTTGCACGCAGACCCTCTCCGGGACAATATATCTATGGGCGCTGGGAACTGGCACGTTGATCAGAGTTCTACCCTCCGCCTTGACACAGCCTCCAGCGTTTAATCCCAATCGGCGTGCACCAAACAGGGAACAAGCTCAGATTCTCTCTTCACTTGAGCGCTTCATGCACACGTTGCCCCCTTCGGCTGGGTTCGGAAGTGGTCCTGCAGCGACGAAGTTGTCCGCACACGAGTTTGCAGTAGTTCACGCCTTCATGCTGAGCCTTTCATCGACGCAACAGGTTGTCAAGCAATATCGTGCTCAGCTCATGAAGCAAATCGCAGCGATTCAGCAGTGCGCACTCAATGTGGCAACGACAGGCGCAACAAGGGGTGATGCTCTCGCCGAACTCAACTTCTTCCCGAATAGTCTCACCTCGTCCATGACAGCGACGGCTGCTTCACCTCAAGCATCACCGTCACACTCACCCTCACCACCAGCCTCAAGTGCTACGCCGTCCCCTTCGCCACCCGCCTCACCGCATCCCATATCGCCAACTGGATCCGCGTCTGCTGAATCATCATCTGGCAGCGCAGTGACTAGTGCTGCATCTGCATCGACTGCACTCGGCCTTTCCGCATCGCATAGCGAGGGGACTCCATCAGCGGCCCCTGTTGACTGGGATACCTTGCAACGCGCTGTGCCAGAAGTAGCACATGCGGCAAGTACCGCTATGGAGGCCGTCCGTGTCGGCATGACAGCGCTTGGATACGGAGAACCGGATGTGCTACTTCGACAGCCTCAGGCTGGTGACCACCATGCGCAGCCTACAGAGCAGGCAAGCTTTGCAGACAAATTGTCTTCAGGTCGAGCGCTTAGCGAAACAAACACACTTGTCCCCGAGGACGCGCTATTGCTTCAATCGCTCTCGAACGAGCTCCTCAATCAGCTTGCAATCCATGTCCGCATTCCCTCATGGCTGCTCTTGATGCAGCAATTGTTCCTCATTTTCCATAGTGGCGACAACGGTTCGGTCCAGTCCGTTATCGACGCTCTGCATCCCGATGCCCCCGAAGCGCATTTGCAAGTCTTGTACTCAGTAGTGCGCGATAAAATCAACTCATCTCAGTCTGGAACTGCCTCTTCCGCGCAGAATGCCAGTGATGGAGTGAGTACTATTCGACGTGACCCCCAGAGGTTGCCACCCCTGCGAACTTGCACCTTCCATAATTCGCAGCATCGTGCACACATGTCTATTATCGCTATAGATGCCATCTCTCTCTTTGAGGACCTACGAGACTATTCTAATGCCTTGGCTCCGCTTCTGACTGCTCTTCATCATGGGAGTGGAGCGGCACGCGCGGTTGCCCAAGGGGCCTTCGCTGCCAACGCTCCCTACTCTGCCCGAGCACTATTTGGTATCTTCTCGCAAATTCTTGACTGGGCCGAAGCCAGCTCTGTTGCGTCATCGGAGTTATACGTGTTTGAGGAGCTTCACCGCCCGCACATCAAGCGTGCGAGGCTGAATGCAAAAGTCGGACTCTCTGCGGACAGCATGCTCGCAGATGAGTCTGACGCCGCAGATATTTATGGTCTGGATGTCCAAGTAACGTCCTTCGACAGACTTGCCACCTCGGCTGGCGGCTCGGGTAAGTCACCGTCGGACACACCGAAGATTGGAATCTCTTTATTGCATGGCCCAGCATCCACCTTGTCTCCAACTACTCCTCACGAATTCACGTCCGAGAAGAGGACAGATCGATACCTACTGCAATATCTCCAGTCTTTGCCCCCCTCACACCCTGGCTACGGTCCGAGGCAGACGATCCGCCACGCACTTATTTCAGAACCGCTTGTCCAGCGCCTCTCTGCTGATACTCTCCGCTCGTTTTATGAAGCCTTACCCATTGCTCCAGCGGCATTCTCGACTTTCACATCGCCAACCCTTCTCGTTCCTGCGCTCCTGACGGCACACGAGGGTGAGGCCGATGCGAACAAGGCATTGGACCAGAACCAAGTGAACGGTGTTACCGCTTCTCCATTTGTCAATCCTTATGAGCTCGTCTGGGCAGTTGCTGGTGTTTCGGAAGACTCCTCTACCTTGGCCACAACGTCCACTCTAACGAGAAAGGCTTTAGGCGCATTTGATCCAGACCTCCGACCAATTCCGTTTGGAACGGATTGGTTGATCCCAGGAACAAAACCGACGTTGACATCATTTGGTGTATTCTCAGACAATGGGCAGTCGCTATCGATCCTCTTCCCACACCTCTCTGGTAGTCTGGGACGCTGGAGACTTGACCCTGTCCTTACGGCATCGCATATCCTGCCACTGAGTACTGTCGTTATGTCGCTCCTCAATCAACCATCGGCTTCCGCCTCGAACTACAGCTCGGCGGTAGCGTACTACAGTGTAATGCTTCCCGAGAGTCTGCCTTTATATGCAGAGCCGGATCTACAAACAATCGCGTCGTTCTTACTTGCCGATCGTCGCGATTTGTACGCCGTTGCCAAGACCTTGCTGCAAGGCATTGTCCAACGTGCCCCACCTGGTCGGCGGGCTCTCTTGACTGCTCACTGGTCGATGCTCTTTGCCTGCGTAGTTGAGTCCCGCTTGTGCGTTCGGCGGACGTGGGACTCAATCAGCAAGCCAGAAGCAGCTGGACTGGAGTGGTCAGCCCTTGGTTCTTCCGGAGAGTCCGGCAATTCACCTGCTCATTCGCACCCACCTTCACACTCTGCGCACGAAGAGGGGAGAACTGCTGGTCACGGTGGAATTGACTGCAGTCCATCACCGACCGAGGTCATTTCCGCAACCAAGGCTGTCACTAGTGTCACAACTGCGATTGCTGCTAGTGCAGGGCTGACTGTACATCCACAGGCGGAAGCTGCCCAGAGTGCCGCAGCACATGCGGCAATGGCCGCTGCCAATGTAATTGATGCCTCGGGTATTGCGATGGGCCAGACAGCCGGCGCTTTGGGTCGAAGAATGTCGACTGTGGGTTTCGTAAGCACGCGTCGAGAAAGTTTCTCGGATATTTTCACACCTGTATCCAGCACCGTGAACGCTGCCAGTGAAGTCGCATCCCTCTCGCAAAGATCACAGCAGCAAGCTCTCGCAGTTGCGCCAGTAGAGGGTGTAACCGACGACAAGATGCAGCGCATTGCCAAGACAAAGGCTGCTGCTGCAAGCGCCATCGCATCCGCGGATGCTGCAGCTGCATCCGCTGCGGTGGCTGTAACACGCGGAAGCCTTAACGGTGCGCTGAGCCCCGGTCTTCTCGCCGATCTTAATCATCGTTGCTCAGAGCTGACCGTTGGTACTGTACCACATTCACTCCTCCCAACAGGTCCCGTCACTGATGAAGAACTAGTAGCGGCGTTCGTCTTGGCCACACTCGAGATGTTCCAAGTCTATCGGCCAGGGGCAGATCTAGAAGAGGAGCTAGCACTATCGTTGGAGTCGCAGACTGGACAGCAAGGCATCAGCGAGGCGTCAGTTACAGCAGCAGCACTCGCGGCGGACAGAGCCGCACTCGCAGCGGCTGCACGAATTGGTCCGTTGCTGATCGGTGGGCTCGATACAAGCTCGGCTGAACTTCGCCGGCAATACATCACGCATACTCTGCTACGCGTGATTATGTATGCAACCGCTCAGATCTCTCCGTCTGCACCATCACTAGAGGCTGCCACTGCTTTACTAGCACAACGTGCTGCATACCAAACGCTAGGGCCCGACGGTGAAGCTCAAGGCAACACATCCACTGCTCCAGGAAACAATTCAGGCAATGTAAGCACTCAGGGTGCAGACTCCGCCGCAGGCTCCGGTGAGATCTCAACAAGTGAAGGGCATATGCATGAACTCAACATCCCTCCTCATATTCGAAGCGCGCTGATTCTCGCCTTTGACTGCCTTGGCAAAGGCTTCCCCTTGTGGAGAAGGTATATTCCAGATTTGCTTGATCTGATCCGAAGATTACACTATTTTGCGCAGGTCTCCCAGTATACCTCTGTGGCAGCCGCTGCGCACCGAGCGCTCCTGCAGTCCGGACGTGTGGCCCCACGACATTATGTAAACTGCGTCGCTATGGAAGTAGTGAATCAAAAGAGCAGTTCCGCACAACGGACTGCAGCGATTTACTCCCTCGTTGCCCTGGTCAAGAAGTACCCCACGGCAATCGGGCCTGTACTTCCAATCGCAGTTAGCGTTATCGTCAGGTGCTTGGACCCCTCTCACCACAAACTTCGACGCGACCTGCACCAGCCTGCGACTGCTGCTCTGCACGTCCTTGTGACGAAATATCCGACGGTAACCTTCCACCAGATGTCGCAACGCTTCGCAGTCGCGGCTTGTGTATCTTCTCCGTCCTCCCTCCAACACATGAAGGACAGCAAGGATCCTGAGTCCGGTGAGGACTACCAACTTCATATTTACGATCTTCGCACGGCGACACGATGGCGTGCGCTCTCAGGCCATAAGTCACCTATTACAGCCATCTCGTTTAGTCCATCAGGCAATATCCTTGTCTCGTATTGTGCGGATGAGCAGCCTCCGACGGTTCGATTCTTTAATACGAGCCATGGCGGTCTGATCAACATTTTCTCGAACCAAAACAAGTGTTCGGCGTCGTATGCTCTTGCCCCGGCCAGGCTCCCCGGAGATGATGGCGGACAACCGCACATTCGAAGTGCACATCGCCTGCAGAAATTGATGCAGGTAAGGTTCGAATGGGCTCTCGTTGGTCCAAAATCTCAAGAAGTCGTGACACTTTATCGCGAGGATGATACAGTCGCGAGGTTTGAGCAAAAGTAGTAAAGTAGGCTCATATGTCAAATGTATGTATCGTGCCGTTACACCAATAACGGCAAAATGAATAAAATTTTGAGACGTGTTTTATGTACAAGCCCGTGCTTCTGAATACTACTGCACGGATCGGGTCTCGGCGAGACTGGCAAGCTTGTGTGTAGCAGCTGTACCAGTCGCAACACTGCGAGGTGGGGGGACAAACACGATATTGCCAAATAGCTTCTGAACAAGAGCGGCGAATTCATGATGCTGAGCAAACGTCAAGGGAATGGCGACTCCCTCGTCACCTCCTTCGCCTGGCAAGTTTCCGGCAATATCACCATCTTCGCCACACATCAAGCACAGCCAGTCCCACCAGGTGCTTGCTTCATCTGAAGGATTTGTCGCGTCAGAAAGCGCTGCGCGTAATGCTTCGTGGATGCTTGGAAGCGGTTTCAGACCCAACGCAGTCCTGCGTGCCTGGCGCAACTCAAATGTCGGGTTGGTACCAAAGCCAGGCCTAAGTGCAGGGTCATACTCATGTTCAGGAGCTGCGTTATTCTGGTTATGGTGCACCACTTGCGATGTCTCAAACTCACTCAGCCACTTAACGGTTAATTCAAGAATAGCCCTACGGTTACGAACAACCGCATCTGCATGCTGACGCAATTCACGCAATCCATCGTTAGGAAGAAGCATTCGGAAAATATGACGCGCTACGGGAACGCGACGCAACTTGTCTGGCTTAGCAGTCGCCGCAGCATCATAACGGTCCAGAGATTGCGCAAGCGATAGTATTTCTTGGGGTGGATCGAGCTCGGGAAAAGGTACCAGTCCTCGTGCTCTTACTTCTGAGAACCAGAGCCAACCGAGCAACAGTGCGAGGTCGATACGCCGACTCGGGGTCACCATATGCGTCCGAAGGCGAACAACAAGCATAAGCGCATCAAGCACTCTACCAGTCTCGACTCGAGTTCGCAGGAGGGCGAGGTAGTGTGAAAGGCGCGGTTTGAGTGTGGGTAAGCGAGTCATCAAAGCCCATACAGACGTAGCCGCTTCTGGGGACTGCAGCATCCCTGCAACCCGAATGGTCTGGCGTGCAAGGCGCAGCGCATCGCTTCGATTAGAAGCCGGAGTCACCTTGCAAGTGCGAATGATTCTAAGGATGCTCGATAGGTGAGAAGATGATAGCCTGCAGTCATCATAAGAGCACTTCTCTCCACGAAGAGAAGGGAAGCGGTTTGGGTCAGATGATTTCTGAGGTGGGGCAAATTGCCCCTGCTTCGCCTGTTTCTCGAGCCATCGGAGTGGCTTCGGGTAAACTTTTTGCGTGTCGAGCGAATCGAACTCCTGCAACATGGCGAGAGGAGAATAAGGAAAATCGAGGTGCACGAGGGAGCGTGCAGAGTTTGAGTTACGCCTGGAGTTGTCACTGTTTTGAAGAATGTCTGGCTTTGGTTGCAATCTTGTAGGTGGATGATTGGCTTCAGAACTAAGCACTTCGTCGAACGATTTTATCGCTTCGGGCAGTCGCCAGAAGACCTCTCGCAGTACCGAACGAGCCTGGAACTGAGCCGCAAATTGCAACAAGATGCATATGCGGTCAACGTCAAGTTCCGGCGTTAGGTCGAATGATTCGCGCAAGGTTTTCACAAACCTATCTGCGTCCCTAGCTTGCAAATAACACTTGAGCAAGGCATTCATGACGTTCTTGGACGGCTCTAGATCCCGGAGGAGATGTACAATTGCTTCTGCGCATTCGGATAGCTTATATCGACGAGCTTCGTGCATGAGTAGCTGCCGCACTGGGGAACGAGCTGGAAATGTAACACCTTCATTGGCAACTTCATCAGGAATTCCTCGGTAAAAGTTATATGCAGCATAGAGGAGCGCCTCGACGAGTTTTGGTGAGACTGAGAGTTTGGGACGCGCCTGAAGCCGCGCAACCTCGTGAGGCAATATGTGGTCAAAGAACGAGGGTGCGAAGCTATAATGCCGTACTCCCGTGTCTGCGTCTTCTGCCACTTGAGATGTAGAAAAAGTTGGATGAGCACTTGTACCAATCGTCCAGTCTTGAGTGCTACGAATCAACCAAAGTAAGGCCATATCGAAATCTCCGTGCGCAGCATATGCATTTAGGATTGCTACAATCTGAGAGACCGAAACATTGTGGCCGGCCCCCTCAAGATGGAAGAGCACACGCTCAAATTGTTCCACAGTTGGGGTTGAAGATGGTTGTGGTATTGCGTCGGTGGGTGATCCCGAACCAGGTTTGAGAGCAGTCTTTGACTGCGATGTGGAAGCAATCGCCATGGCTTGGATAAAGTTCGTATAAGCTTGCGCGTCTAATGCGTACCCGCTACCAACAAGGATGTCCAGACAACGGTGGAACAAGGACAAGTCCCCCGAATGCTTCACAGCCCGCAGCATTGCATCCGCAAAATACGATGTGGGGGTAATCCTCGGCACAAGCATTCGTTGAAACACTGTAAAGAGCACTGACGCACGTGCTTGGGGAGATGTTACGGTGGAGAGCTGCTTCCAGTTCGACACTCCTTGCATCGATGTCATTGGATTTGAGATCCTATAGGCATTCACGACGTATGAAGCCTTGGTGTCGTAAAGCGACGCCATGAGGAAATACAGCATGTGCATCTCCGTTTTCGATAGGTGTGGACACAGATTCACGAAGAAATCACGCATGCTCTCCGTTTGAAGAACAAAGGGCGAGCGCTGGCCAAGCGAGGTTGGATATCGCTGGACGGGATAGATGAGACAGCCGTCACTTCCAATAGAGACCTCTTCAAACCCTGAGCCGAAGTGCAGTTGCATCCACTGCTCAAGCTCAAATGCGTGAGCGTCTTGGACATCGGATGGCTCCTTCGACGTTGGCTCGCCTGACGGCTGGCTCATCCCAGCTTTCGCAGCTGTCAACTTATTCCACTGCGCGACTGCGATGCGATGCGTAAACGCAGGAAGCGTGTAGGGACACTGCTCACCCCATTGCCATCCTGTCTCGAGACTGCACTGCATTTGCTTGCGCGGAGTGAATGCATCTCGGGCAGCAGCATACATGCACTGCAGCACAACATCATCAAGCATTGCCATATGCCTTTCCGCATCCCATTCAGTGAAAAGGGTCGGGAAGATGCTTGAGTTTGGATCATGAACCAAGACTCCTTTTGCGCGGAACTCGGCCGGAGCTGCTTGCGAAGGCAGCACAGGGACCGCAAGTACTGCAGACTCTGGTCCTGCGCCAACTAAACCCGTTTCAATGGCCAATCTATCGCGGTCTTCGACGTTCTTGAGGAGTTCAGATTGTTGCAATGCCTGATTCGCCAAGTGCTCACTTGGGTTATGGCCCAGCTTGAGCTCACTACCGTCTCGTGAGCCCGATGAACGGAGACGGAGGTTATCGCCGGAAATCGCCAGTAGCGCGAGCACCCACGTATGTGGGGTAATGATACGCGAGGTTAAGATTGAGCTCAGGCCAAAATCAGAAAGTGTGTCGCTCTGTGTTATCCTTCGGAGAGACTCGCGTCCTAGGACTTCGTGAGTAAGTGGAAGTTGTTGGCCGAACGGCTTGTTCCCAACGTCCGAAACTGGCGACAGAGGTAGTGGGTTCGTGTCAATCCCTGGTTGTGAGTGCGGTAACGTTGAGCTCACACTACCCGTACCCGTTTCATCAGAGACAGAATATGTATCCACAATATCTTCCTCATTCTCATCGCCCTGGCCTAGTACAGAGTTGGGGTCTGAAATAGGAAGCGTTTTGTTCGCTGGGCCTTCTTCAGTGTTGTCAGCCGGGGTTGTACTTGCTGGAATCCAAGGCAAAAGGTCAGCGTAACTAGTGATGGGGGAGGGCTCCATCGCAAATAGCCTTCGCGCGCGATATTCGCGGAGCAATTCAGCAACTTGGTTCTTTGCCTGTGCTGCCTTAGCTAGAACTTCATGCCTCGGTTGCAACCAATCTTCGGGGCGTGTTGAAGTTGCCTCGCATAATTCCTGCACTGTTCTATACATGGGATACTTGCGGAACAGGAAATTCAGGCGAATGTAGCCTGAGTGGACGTGGTCGAAGTGTTGCTCATTTTCTCGAGCCACGCCCGCCTTAGGAGAAATATGCCCAACTTGGCCCCACTGTCGCACCAGGTTCAATAGCTTGCGAATTACTGGATCAGACTGCATGGCCCGGGGGATATGACTCGTGGTCTCTTGCCCCTCTATCAATGATGGTGGACTTGTCAGCAAGCTCTGGAGAACAAACTCAAGGGTCGATCGATCGAGCGAGTATGGCTCACACTGAAGCTCGTTTAGAAATCTGCGTAGCTGAAAGTCCTCAAACGTTGCATGTGTGACGAGACCGATGTGATTCTTCAGCAACCGGCTGGCCTCACTGGTGCAACCTACGTAGCATAGTGACACGAGAACTGAGGTGAGAAGCTTGGGACATGCTGACCATGAGAGATGAGGTTTGTCTTCTATCGTAAGCAAACGCTTGACGAGTCTGCAAACAAGCATACGGGCAGCCGACAGGCAACTGAGATAAAAGGCCCGGTCGGCCTCTGAACTACTGAGCTGTAAGGGCGGTTGTGTGTACCAAACACTGTTCGGCGAGTTGAGACTGCGCGTATTTTTAGCCTGTTGGGGTATAGCAGCTGAAAGTCGCTGCTGTGCCACTCTTGTGCTTACACTGAAGTGCTTGGCGGTATGCTCTAGAGCAAAGCACCAAGCATCCGCGCTTACCTCAGCGTTGAACTTAGGGTCAGTCAAGAACCACTCTACAGCGTCCTCCAGAGAGTGGAGACGATACTGTGGAAGCGTATTCATAAACTTGGAGAGGACTAACTCGTCCAAGCTTTCGCTTTGTCGGGGATGCCTTTGCATGTAGGCCGCTGAACTGTCTCTCGCTCTAGTCGGCTCTCGTCGAATATTCGAAGAGCGCTTGCCAGAATCGAGATCGCGGAATCGTGACGGGACAGGAGGCCTCTCGGAGTGATCACTGCCCCCGGGCTTGTTCGGCGGCTCTCTACTCACAGTGGAATGTTGTCTAGGGCATGTCTGGGGAGCAGTAGCAACTGAGAAGAAGCAGCTATGTACGTGTGTACTCGTCGGCGAAAGCTCATGGATCGCTTGCGGTCGTCGCCATAAGTGCCCAGGATGTACCTGCACAGAATAGGCTTGTACATCCCGAGAGACTTTGCTATTATCCTTCCGTATGGCTGTCACCCGCGTATTCCTGAAGTGCCGAAGCAGCTGCCGCCGTAGTGTGTGCATATTTCCGTGCTGTTAACCAGTTGTGGCGCGTGCTGCATGGCGCAATCACCCCTGGATGAGACAGCGAATAGGGAACTGTGGTTCTTCAAGAACTATGAATGGCCAGTGTTCCCAAACAAGAATCTAGAGTAATGTAAAAACCAGTTCGCATTTTCGTGCCATCGGCGGTTTCGATGACAGATCAACTGGGATATGCGCTTTTTCGGTCTGAGAAATGGGATATAGTGCTTTGACGCCTATTTATACCTGGGCCAGTAGTGCCATTTATCCTCTCACCTCCCCCGCGGGCTAAGAGCGCAGCCCTATCAAGTGCCCGAAGAGCGGACTTCTTCTATCCGTCCTGGCCCTGATTTTTGGTATTTCGATGTTCAACGGTACACTTACCAGGGATGGATATTGCCTGCGGTGGACCCGGCACTAAGAAAAAAGCGATATCACTGACCACATAGTATCTCTCTGAGCCTCGATCAACGAGAGACTGTACCACACACTACGTACAACCCTCAGGAATCCACTTCAGCCATCATCTTCTGAGGACGGTTTCTCTCTCAGAACACTCCCTGTCACGAAACACTACACCCCCGTGGTTTGAGCACCAAGGCAAACAACGGGGGACGGTACAATGGCCGCCAAGCTAACTACTTTTGCAGTCGAAAATGGATCTGGCATTGGTGCTGCGCGTCTACCGGGTTTCGACGTGGATGTGATTGAAAACCAGCCAAGGCATCCCAAGGTGATCGCTGATCGCATCGACGAACTGTGCACACGTGGCATCCGGTTGCTCAACAGCTACTATGTGGAGGAGGCTTTAAGCTGTTTCACCAAAGCGATTTATCTCGACCAGAATGTTGGAACGTTTTACGCCTATAGAGGTGATGCCTATGTGCACATGTGCGACTTTCGTTCGGCGTACCTGAACTACCTTAAGGCTGATCGCCTTATGCCAGGGCATCCAGTAATCCAGTCACGCCTTGTCAACATTTTGTTCGTCCTCGGAAGGATTTCACTCGCCGAGAATTCGCTTCAGATGGCTCTGGATAGTTTCATTCAGGTCCGCTCGATGGACTCGAGAAATCCCCTGTACTGGATTTATCTCGTGCGTACGTACGGAAGTCTCAGGGACTATGAAGGAGTGGAAGCCACTCTGAGTGAAGTACTTGATACACTCCATCTGAAAGCGGAGACGGAACTCTTTGGTTTTGTGACCCCGTCGCTTCAGTCGGGGTCCGGATCGCAGACCCGTGCTTTAGCCGCATCCCCGCACCCTTTGGGAAGCACAGGGGAAATCCGTGGCAAAGCTATGGATTCAAATATTGCTGAGCCAGCCATGCTATCCGATGTTAACTATCTTGACAGTTATGAGCAGGTCCGCGACTACTTGGGCTATCTATTCCGCCGCGCTGCAAGGATCCAACGATCGCTTGTTCAGCAGGGTCAATCAAACAGCGAGGACATCACAGCTTTGATGAATGGCGCTGCTAGAAGCACTCGGAGCGCCGATCTCGATGAAGAGGATTCCGAAGAGGAGGCCGAGGCGCTCTTAGACGAGGAATTGGCAGAGAATCTAATCGGGGTCAATCCTGCGGTGAAGATCACGTTAACCGGAAATGTTCAGGAGGACTCGGCAGCAGCGCTCGCCGCACAAACGGCTGGAGATCCGCAGTCACCGCGCAATACTGCACTTCTGGCACGTGATAGCGCTCCCATAGGTCTCGCAGTACTCGGTTCCCCACTCATTTCACTGAACGCCCCCCGAGACAGCGACAATGAGCATCAAGTCCAAAGTGACGCGCAAGAAGGAGCACCAGACTCACATCGCACACGAAGCAAGCGTAAACAGCGCAGACGGAGGCCGCCAACTGCCACGCAAGTATTAATTCGGTCCAACTCTGCATCAGTTGCTCCGGAACTCCTGTTTTCAGCACTCCTCCTCCGAGCTCGCCTGCGAATCGCTTCGGGGTCATATGTTCTCGCCCTAGCGGATGCATCCCTGGCGCGTGCCCTGATCCCAAGACATCCAGGAGTTTTTGCTATATTGGAATCGCTTATGGATCGTGCGCGCGCCGCCACTCTCAGAGCGCAAGCCTTGCTACTTCGAGGTCTTCCTTCCCCTGCTAGGCTGGAACTCGATACTGCTGCGACGATCTCTCCATCTGACCCCGCCATTTATGTGCTCCGAGCAAGGGCTCTGAGGCTATCAGGGTACTATGATGCTGCACTGAGTGACATCAAAATCGCTCGATCGCTCCTGGTTCGGCATCTGGTCTCACGTCAAGGCTCCACCCTGCCTTCGAATGACCCGGAGGAGCGTTCAGGAAGAACTGCTCTGATTGAGTTCTCCCCAGATTGCTTCTCAACCGGAGAGGAATCACCGAACGCCGGTAGCAACGATTCCCCAGGGAAAGCGCTCTCTAACTCTCATGAGGAACCCCGAGTTGAGAGTCCTGAGTCACTTTTGATACGAGTCAATGAAGAGTTAGGCCTGATATTGTGCGAGTTAGGGATTGATTACTGTCGGAACGGTCACTACCTCCCCGCTATTCCCGTCTTTAATCGCGCGATTCAATTCTTATCCGCTCCCTCTTTGCTAGAGCCACCTGCTCCCGCCCCACCGGAGAGCAGCCCTGAAGCCTCACGAGACGACAAGACCAAACCTTCGGCCTCTGCCTTCAAAGCCTACCTCGCGCGTGGAGATGCGTACCAAGCCCTGGGTGAATTGGACCTAGCGCTGGCGGATTACCGATCAGCCCTATCACTTTCTGCGCACTTCCTTAATGGTGTAACAACGGCTTTCGCCAATTCTGCTGTAGAAGGCGGTGTGTCCCTAGCTGACCACCTGGTAATCCGCGTAGCGCCAATCATAGGAGTATTCGGGGGCCACGGTATCCAAGGAAACAACGAGCCAACCCAACTAACTCCGCAGGGGCTCAATGCTTTGTTACGCAGCCGGCTTGCGCAAATTTACCAAGAGCTGGGTCGGGCGGCGTTCAATGAAGCTAACTATTCAGCCGCATGCGATTGGTTCACTCAGGCACTCGCACAATCAACGGGACATCCTGCGCTGCTGGCAGCCCGTGGTAGATGTCGAGCCAAGCTTGGGCACCTCATCGAAGCCTTCAACGATCTCGAGCAGGCTGCATCAATTGCTCCAACCCATCCATCAGGTTGGAAGCTGGACGCTGAAAGTAAAGCATGTCTGGAGAACTTACGGCGTATGCTTCTACCTGCTCGCACAAAGCAAGCAGACGGACAGTCAAGAGTAGTGCCGTTGACGAGCATGGGGCAGAACGATGCTACTCGTCAGCCGGTCCCATTACTAACAGTCGCGAAATCTGCTCGGAACACTCTCGTCTTACGCGAAGAGCCCATCCCAGCCCTCAAGAGCGAGACCCCTGCTCGTCTAACTCATCGTAAGTCACAGGTCCCACCCTTATCCTCGATTGCAGCAATGCAAGCATTTACGAGCACACTAGCAGCGGCGGGAACAACCATCGCAACTCCACTCATTACTGAACTTAATGGTAATCCGGAGGTTTTGGCTGCGCAAAGTGATCGCTACTACTCTAAACACGCCTTGGGCTTGGATTGGGGTGGGCGCAAATCAGCAACAAACCCTGGGCGAAGAAAGGCTGAATAAGCGTTTAGCGTCGCATGTGGCAAGATCCAACCAAAACTGTCGGTGAGGACTTTCCATTGTAGCTTATATTAGTGTCAACCATGCCATTTATGTGACGGCGTTTGCATGCGACGGCGGAGGGATTTTAACCGTCGAGACTCTCGACGTGTGATGTATATAGCATAAACACATAATCAAATCAAATTCAAATTCAAATTGAGCTTAGCTCGTAGAACCCGATAATACACCTGGTTAAAGCAATTGAGCACGAGAGCTAGTCAATCCAAATTGTGCGCATAAGGATCAACGGTTCAGCCAGGGGCATTTCATTTAGAAGGGTCGCCAGCCGAACTGCCATCATTCAACTCAGCGAGGAGCCGTCGTGTCTTGCTCAAAGACTCATTCAGCCGTTGTAGCCTCTCATCACGGCTTTGATCGTGCTTGGAAGCAAGAGACATGGCAAATGATAACGCTGAGCGCGGGGTCGTCTGCGGCTTCGGGGTGGTTCCATATTCTCTTGGTGACAGTACGGATGCTCCCGCAAGTGACAAAGTAGCACGTTGAGTTGTCAGTCCCGAGGAAGTCGAACCCAATGGAACGACTGGATTGAGAATCGAATTGGAGGGTCTAGAGCTTGCTGCGGTAATCGACCCTTGGAGCGGAACATGTACATCACCTAAACCTGGTAATGCTGTGTCTCGGAAGATCAACCTTGGGGTGATCGGCTGACCCCCTACAACGCGAGTGGACGGGGTTGCATTTTCGTAGTAAATACGAACTGATGGCGGAGGAGGAATGCCTTGTGCCACAAGAGACAAAATATTCCCGACATGCTGCGCATCTTCGATATGGGCCGATGGTGCGCTGAGGCCAGGTACCGTGATGAGCGCTGTTCCCAGGGAGAGAATCGGCACACTGGGTCTGCGCGGACTGATCGCGCGAGGACGAAGACTTGTGCTGAGGTTGACACTCCTGTCCGACTCCTCAGGTACTGGAGACGAAACTCTAGGACTCGTGTGCATATCCGGGTGAGGAATAGGGCCGCGAGTAGTCGCTTCAACATCATCTACGGTTGACTCCGACAGCTCCAGTTTGGGTATGTCCAGGTGAATATCCTGCGAATTTCTGTTATCAGCGTTTACGCCAGCTCCAGAGGAGTCCGCACGGTGCGGAGCCTGGGGACCGTCCTGGCCGCTTCGGCGCTGAGCGCGAGAAATAGCCAGGTCCTGACGTCGGATCTTTGTCGCAAATCCTCGAGAAATAGCCTCAAGAGCAGAGCTTCGGGACCTTTGCAAACCTAGAGAAGCAAGTTCCTCAAACTCTGAGAGCTCAATCTCTTGCTCTTTGAAGAGCGATGCATACTCACGAGAGACAATATGGGGTGCTTTAGGCTCCGATAGCTCGTTGGTCACAAGAGCGACGATCCTGTCAGGCTGTTTGAAAAAATCGGCACTGGCTAGAGAAGCCCCGCTCTCTTTTGTGCCAACTCGTATGGTGCTAGTCGCCGCGACCGAAAGCATGCGTTCTAAGCTCTCCCACGAGCGTGAGCGAATACACCAGTTCAATGCACTCATAAATCGCTCAGCAGAGTCTTGGCACTCTGTGGAACTAGTGACCAAAGTTGCCTCGTGGAATAAACACTCTGGTGACGTGACCACCATGGTCAATGGGTGGCTGCACTCTAGGAGCGGGTCTGCACCTGCCACGAGCAGCGGCTCTACCAGGGGCTCGAGGTTCATACGGACAGCGCTTACAAGAGCAATTGTAAGAGTCGCGGCTTTTTCGGTCGATGATGTTATACTACTCATGTAGTCCAGTAAAACTTGAACGACTGCGAGGGAGGCCGAGGTTACAGCGGCAATAAGTGGTGGGATGAAATTGGAAGTCGACGACAACTGACTATCCTGTTGTCTAATACATAGTTTCAAAGGTGGTACCGATGCATTGGACGCTGCAATTGCTCGATGGCTCGAGATAAGCTGAGAAACGCACTCAAGACTGCCACTAGCTGCTGCAAGGGCGAGGGGTGTCCAGTAGGTCGACGCATTGTCGGGCGAGAGGCTTGCCTCACGATCAAACACTACCTCTGCAGGCAGTGATTCTGTTTCTTTGTCTTTCGTATCGCCCACATGCTCTTCTACGAGCTCCTCAATACACAGTAGAAGACTTCGAAGGCTCCGAGAATGGCCGAGCCCAGAAGCAATATGAAGCGGACTCAGAAAAGTGTGGTCACATCCGCGGGAAGGAACTCCACAAAGAAAGGCCAGCAGTAGCTCTGGAGCTGTGGGACGGATACTGACTTTGCTGCTTTCAAGAGGACTCGACTCATTGTTCTCGGAGATGTCACCCTCATGGTGAGGCTCGGATTGATCATTATTGTCAAGTTGTGCCCGGTGCTCTCGGAGATGGCTGCGTAAAGTCGTTAACACATTCGTAAGTGGAAACTCATTATCCTCTAGAATTGCGGAGAACACACTTTCGATCAGGGGGCGAGTGGCTTCAGTGAAGGCACCATCTGATAGCAACACCAAAGATGGCCAGCACCTTGATGTGAGGTCAAATGCGGATTTCCGTTCCTTAAGCCGAATCAGCTCGGTCCACACAGCTTTGATTGCAATTCGCTGTGACGACGAGTGTGAATCAACTGTTGCTTCCACTTGAGCAAGACCATCGAACACAAGTCGACATTTGCAGGCCCAGAGGCCCGCAGCCGCGCGAAGCGAAGGTCGAGCATGTCGACGATTCTTCCCACGCTCGGCATCTGCATCGACCTCTGAGAGCGAGGTGAGAGTATGCTCGAGCGACTGAATTGGATCCGTCGGATGCGAGCCGTTCCTCGAACTTTCGAGAGTGATCAATCGACTTCGTGATGTTGAGGGTCTTAGGAACTCGGCCGGGCCAGTTACGGGTGAATCTGGCACCGTTTGGTTCAGTTGCTGCCTGGCCAAGGTCGCAGGGTCGACATAGGCGCCTGCGCCTGGGATGGACAAAGACATTCCAAACGCAAATTGGGGCATGTCTGAAGATGAAGCTTTACGTGAATGAGTTGGTGATACTGAGCCGTCACTGCTACCAGAACCACGGGATCGTGACGGGGGTGGTGGTTGGGGCTTGGTCGGGGACGGCAGACTATTTGTACCCCGGCTAGGAGACTGGGTTCTACGGGCGCCTGATGGTGTTGAAGATCTGCTTCCTCCAGCAGTGGGGAGTTTGCGCTCTAATCCTCTTGGAGTATAAGTCACCGTTGCAACGGTCGCTCCCACACGAGGCAATCCTGAGGCTCGTACGCTGACTGATCTTGCGGGAACCGAATTGGGAGATGGACGAGCCAACGCAAGGCTCACAGACCTATTGACACTGCTATTCTTCTGTGTACTTTGTGTCTGCAGCCCTCTTGGAGTGACCCCACTTCTGGGTGTGGTGGTTGGTGCTCTTAACGCAGCACTAGCAGCGGCAGATGTGTTTGGAGCTTTTGTCATGGCTGTTCTGGTCAAGGTGCCCGCGGCTGCATGGGACCTGAGCCCTACGGTTAATGAGGTGATGCGTGGGGATGGGGATGCATTTTGAGCTGTAGTCACTGTGCGCGGAGATTGTGCTAGGGTCGTGCGTCTCGCAGAAGAAGCGACGCTCAAGGACGACGAGCTCTTGGTAGGCGAGAGGGAGTCTGGGGCACGCTTGGAAGCTGGGGAAACCACTGAAGGAGTAGCAGCAGCGGTGGATCGCTGTGGTAGTGGTGACCTCACTGCTACTCCCCTGGGAATGCTTTGAGGGGTTGTCTTGAGTGACGACGCTGAAGGTGTCGAGGCTTGTTGCCCTGACCGAGTCGTCCTCTGGGCTGTTGGGGTCCTTGTGTGAGAAGACATGTCCGCAGTAGTGCTGCACCCAGGGGGTCGGCGTGATTCAGTACGTATGGATCGGACCTCGTCCTAGGGGAGTGTGCGCGGCGTTAACCAGACCAAGTGAAACGCTTGGCGTTTGAAGTGGAGTGTGTAAGTTGAGAGGCACTGCTGGGTAGTCAGACAGCACTGTGAGACCAGAGCGAGATAGAATGAATTGAAGGTCGTCTACAGCGAGTGATACATATGTGGGCCTGCCCACACTGCGTGTACAGCCACTTCGGCTTGGTCAAGTATCGTCCAAGAAGCAGTAACGACTACCTCCTGCGGAGTCGCTGAGAAATCACTGGATTATGGTGCTCCAGGTGAGATAACGGGGGTAGAATCGGATGTATAAATTGTGAAAGGTATTTATTTGTTTTCTGAAGTGATACTTCTCTCGCACTTAGTGTGCAAAGTGCACGGGAAGCACTTAGCCGATGAGGAGGAGTGATGATTCCAGCCGCCAGAAGAGGGTGGATTAAGTAAAAATATTTAACAGGGTGGATGGGTTCATTCCTGACTCCCCACATCTGAGCCGGCTGGAAGAGCGAATCCAAAACACACATTTTGGCAAGCGGAAAGGGAGTGAAAAGCGTAGAGTATGCATGGTTCTGGGGTTTGTAATCCACGTAAATTGGTATATCCTTGTTGTAATCGCAGGATTATTCACATGTAATCACCACAGATCCTCTGCTGCGTACACATCCTTGTCGCAATTGCCAGAATCAACAAGTTGAACTCCACGAAACCCTATTTCAGTGGGGTGTATATGCTGCCTGACTATGCACCTCACGTTATAATATCTTTTGCCATTATACATTGCTCTAGTCTATTACCCAGCGTTAGTCCCTGCTGTCTCGCGCGCGCTCACACCGCCAGCATGTGCACATTGACTTGTTGTGGATGGTGCTGTGGAGGTAAGTTGACATGTTGCCGTTTCTCGTGCGCTGTGCACGTCATGGATGCGTGCCTGGCACTCGAATTGTGATGAGTGTGCATTACCTGCGCGAAGGAAATTGATTAACCCCCGGTCCTGCATGTCCCTCCTTCTCTCCCCTTTCTAGGTTTCTCCCTCTTCGGCCTAATCTTTATGGTAAGTGGTTTCTGCACCAGAGCTCGGCTCCTTCAATGCACTGGCAACCCAGTCTGACGCTATGCTCGCGACAGTTGCGTTCTAGGCTCGCATTCGCTTTACAAGTATTGCACTATTTTCGGGAAAGCTTGAAGACCGATCCTCTCACAAGTTGCGTCTCCATTGTTGGCCTCTGTCTCTCCATCTAGCTCTCAATTGGATCGCTATTCCGAAACCACAGCCATGCGGTCCACATTCCGCATGATAAGGACCCCAAGAAACTCGCAGACAATTGCAACACCGCTGCTATCATCTATGGTGTGTTTGTCGCCTTGAGTATTGTAATGCTGATCGTTGGCAAGATTCGAAACAACAAAGCAAAGAATGCTTTGAGGCAACCACTGCTCCCTAAGGCGGAGTAAGTGTATCAAACGCAACGCCGAGCTAAGCTTGGACTCCTTTAGTATACATCTACCCAGCATTCTCACGATTGAATCGCTCATGTATGCGTGCTACCGTTCTTCTCGGTAGGCCCCCATCGTAATCCATACTAAATGAGATGCTAGCAACTTTACTTCAGAGCGGTCATTGCCGCCCAAGGGGCTTTGCCACACTGCTTTATGCACGTAAGAGGATGTGGATACATCACATGTACAGCGGAGTATGGAATGATTGACGCCGGCAGCCGCTAGGTTGTGCCGTGATCATCGAGTCGTCACCTGTTCAATCCACTCCATTTCGTTCAGTCGCGCCAACCCATCGTCGTCCACGATTTGGAACGCATGGATGACATAGCAGCGCCCGAGGATTGACAGTTCTAGCAGGTTTTATGCGACCGTTCCTTCGTGTCATTGGCCGCTTAGGCGTCGAGTCTGGCAACGCTTCCGTCGACACTAAGACCCGCTTCTCTTCGAGCAGACTTGAAAGGCTACGGTTGTTAGTGGTTTTCACTTTCGATTGATGAGGGCATCGACAGAGCTCTGTACTGTTTTTGATGATCTATCTTTCGAACGTTAGTTTGACTTATATCTATGTACATCTAGACACTTACTTTACATACAGTACACCAAGACACGAGTTTTCTTGATATAGAAGCATTAGAACTATTCAGCATGCAATGTATTATACAACAGTAGTGTTGACAATCAATCTTTTTAATCAAATACTCTTAATGTACATGGTCTAGGTCACTGAAGATGTGGCAGCTTATCAACAGCCAAATGTGTCCTGTTGAGAGTTTAACGAGAAGTATTATGCTGCTCCAGAGCGAGAACTTCTGCAATCAGAGCGTCTCCCAGAGCCGCCGCCTCATGCCAGGGAGTAACCTGTTGCGAAAGGGCCTGCGACAAGGCGAACAGGACGTCTTCTTGCTGGAGCAGGTTGTAATCACCGAGTATCGAGCTGGTGTCTCGTTGAAGTTCAGTATGCGAAGGAGAACTAGGTACATCGAGACGTTGCCGTTGGAGCGTAAGACCCTCCAAAAGAGCCGCAAAATCGAGCGACTCACCAGAAGCCATCTTACGGTGTGCATCAAGAACAAGATTCACCATCTCTTCGATCACAGACGCCAGGCGAATGTAGGAGTCGATTTGGTTCTTGAAGGTGTTATGTAGATCAGTGAACGCCCCCAGGTTCTCAACTGCTGCTTGGAACTCAGCCTGGAACACTGATGCACGTTGCATGCGAGGCAGGCGTACGCGATCATCAAACTGAACGCATACCACACTGCGATGCGAGGGCTGGCACCTTCGAAGCAACTCCATCGTCTTGGCCTTGGTGTGATCTGAATGAGTTCGTGCGACAGATGCCTCCCATGCTGGGTCATAGATCTCTGAGGATGTGTTCGAAAGAGCGTTCTGAGCTAACTCCGATATTAGTTGGAGTGTGCAGTCGTCGCATCGGTCAAAAACAGAGGTGTCAACATCCTGCAGACTGGCATGAGTGAGTCCACGATGTGCATCGACGGCTGATTCGACGTATTGGAGGGCTAATTTGAGCCTTGAACGCGCGCGTGTACATGCCGCTTGGTACTTCTTGATCTCCTCTTGGCTTTGCTGCTTGGCACGTTGGAGCTCCTCGATAGTATCGCGCATGTGGCGACTCCAGTCTTGCGCGACCTGTAGTGTATCGACTCGATTTGACTGCATTGCGGTTGGACTTCGAGGATTATCTTTACATGACAGACCGCCCCAACTACGGTTGCTCGAAAAAGTACCTGCAATGCACTGGCACGCAGACTAACTTACGACAAGACAACTAGTTGACAAACTGATCAGCAGAGACGAAATTTACTTTTCCGAGATACTGAAAAGTCAGTATCCGCGCGGGGCCTTGGACTATATGAGTGCACTTTCGGGACGGAGAACGCTGTAGGAACTTGTTTTATTCTACATATTGAATCAGATCCCCTTGAAAGTCTCTTATACTGAAGCTCGGACGGATCTTGAGAAATTCTTCGAATCTTGTGTAGCATACGCACGCGTGTCCTGTTTTGGCACAACCTAGTAATGTGGCAGCTGATATGTTCTCACTCGTGCGCTTGTAATTCTGATGTCTTTTCATCCTCCGCTCTAGGTCTGGGACCCTAACCCGACCAGCCCTGAACAGACCAGGTTTGGTCCCTGGGAATTCTCAGTCTCGCGCGGTGTGGCATAGCTTTTGTTCGGTAAGAGGACATCCAGCGCCTGGCTTTCTCTAGTTTGTGCGCCAAACCTCGGCCTGTGTCCTTATCTATCCGTGCAGAAGCTAGAGCAAGTCGAACACACGGTCACATCGCACGTGCTACCCGGAGCCCGAAAGACAGAGCTGCATCACAATCCTGGCGGGGACTTGCGTACGCCGGCGTTAGTCCAGACACGCTGGTTGTGGGCCCTTGAGGAAGATAATCTTGTCCCTCGCACATCCCAGTGAACGGCGCACGCACATTCTGGTGGACTACAAATCCACCACTCTCACAACACTCTAATGGGATGCGGCGTCTCAGTAGCTGAGCGTGTGCAATACGTCATTGAGACCGAGGCAGAAAACCCTTTCTTGCTGCGAGCCGCGACGGGCGTCGAAGAGACAGAGCTATATGAGCTTCTGTGTGCTTGGTCGCTTGCGCAAACCAACCCAGAGCGTGTTGGTGAGCTCTCGACAAAGATTCTACTATCGCTTCCGATTTTCAAGGATAGCACCAATGATGGCAAGAGTATATCAGAGACAGCGCCACTTCCCATTCCTGACGTATTGAATGCTGATGTATTGTCTAACGCTAGGAGTCGAGGGCCTGAGATGCCCGATTCAAGCTCTCGCTCACGTTCCAGCCAACGATTGCGTCATCAGAATGCCATGCATGGGCATCACTCTAGCAGAGAGCTTCACGACAATGGTATTGTAGCTGCGAGTATGCTTGCAGATCGAATCCTGTCGTCGATAGCAGCCTCAGACGCCGCAACCGCAGCGCTGCGTGCCCGTTTGTACCGCGAGGCATTGAGTACCTACATCAGGATCGAAGGCATGCAAGCCTTCACTCGCCGATTCGCGTACTTTCGTCGGTATGCTGCCCGGCATTCCGCTTCTTCGTCGTTACCAGGCTCTCTTCACGTGCCACTCCAAAATCTGACGCTGCATCGTTCTCAGGAAAACACAAGCGTTGATAACCTGACCGTACGAGTCCCTGCGGCCAGCTCCCTTGAGCATCACAGTAGTCCGATCATAGCCTCAAGTGTGCAAAGCCCGCTGCCGGACCCGGAAGTCGTCGACCTTCCTTACACAAATATTCACGGTGATACTTTATACCCAGTCTATAAAGGAACGTCGGAAGCGAGCGCAGCAGGTTCGGAATCCTCAACTTCTCAGGTTGATTCCTCTCCAATTGAGACAAATGCGGTTCAGCATGCGCAAGAGTTTCTAGCGAGCCGTCCGCGACTTATCTCGGCTATTGCTAAATTGCGCGCCCGGCTGACAAACCAAACTGAGCCGCTTATCACGCACACGAGTTGGTTCGAAACACTCGTGGCGAAGTACATTCCCTTTCATGTTCGGGCTCGTTTCTTGTTATCCCTCCCGTGGGACGCGCCGGTGCGTATTCCCAAGTCATCGACCGAGCACGTATTACGAGCTATGAGGAACGTGGGTGCCGTAGATTATTCTGGCGAAGATTACTACGAGGACGATTCTGCATTGGCCGCAATGTACGCAAGCGCGATGGCGCTCACCCAGCAGGGCCAATCGCTACATGCAACTCAAAACACCACGAAAAAGGACTCATTGTTCTCGAAATCTCTCCCAACACTCACGTTGAAGCCCGAATTCGAGATTTTCGAAGCTGCTGTTGCATTCATTGATGTCTCCGGGTTCACCAAGTTGTCAGAGCGCCTCGTGCGCGAACTCGGGAGTGATTATGGTGCAGAGCGGTTGAACTCAATTATCTCGAGTTTCTTCGATCGCCTTGTCGAAGCCATCATCTTCATGGGTGGCGACGTGATTAAGTTCGCAGGTGACGCAATGCAGGTGTGCTGGTCCAACTTAGCCCACCGTAGGCGGCAGGTCCAAACTGAGCGGACTGCGAGCTCACCTCAGCACAATATCCACATATCCGCTCCAGGAAGCGGCACCACACCAAGTCACGATGGTCGCAAAAAGAATCAAAAGCTCTTGGATATCTATGAAACGATGGATCGGCCTGGAGAGGACCTCTCGCTTCGAGGTTTAGTTTTGAAGGCAGCTGTGTGCTGTCTCGTGATGCTCCAGCATTGTGATGCTTTCTTACCGCCAGCTCTTCGTCCTATTGCACAGCTGAGCTTGCACGTCGGGATCGGAGCCGGTGCGCTCCTTGGCTGTTACGTTGGTGGCTACAAAGGTCAGTGGGAATATTTCGTGGCAGGCGACCCTATTCGACAGATGGCGCGAGCTGCAGAGTTGGCATCCTCAGGCCAACTCGTTCTGTCGCCCGAAGCCCACGCGTTAATCAAAGATCACTGTATCGGCAAAATTATCGCTGGCTCCGCACAGATTCCCACACCAAAGGTGCCTAAGGGAGCGGCTGCCTATGCAAGGCGGCCCAGTCAAGCCAGCAGTGAGCGTGGATCTCAGACCAGTGAGATCGAGATGGCTGATATGAACCCAAATCATAAGACGTTAAGCGACGGAAGTGTGCAAACGGATGAGGACGGAGAAGCATTCGACTTAGGACCTGATCCTTTGGTTTCAGTCCAGCCTTGCTTTCTACTTGAACGTTTAATTCATCGCTACCATATTGTCCCAGCTCTCCCGGCCCTGATTACCAGCGAAAGCCAGCAAGCAGCCTTACTCGCATTCGTTCCGGGCTTGATCCGCGACCGCTTGTCAGCTGGCATCAATACGACATGGCTCTCTGAGTTCCGAACAACAACGGTGTTATTTCTTAAATTGATTGGATTAGAATATGTAGGCAATCCAAAGGTAGTGCTCGCGAAGCTCCAAACAGTAGTTATGATTGTTCAAGCAATAACCGAACTTCATCGAGGCTTCGTTGCGAGACTATTATGTGATGACAAGGGCACGCGATTCAAGATTGTGTTTGGAATGCCCACACAGAGTCAGATTGACGATGCAGCACGAGCGGTACGAGCCGCAGTTCATATTTTCCGAGTAATTACCGGTGCCTGTCTCGGCATCTTTCCAACGATTGGGATCGCAACGGGACCAGTCTTTGTTGGAAACGCAGGATCAGCTCACCGATGCGAGTATACCACTGTCGGTAACGTGGTCATCATTGCAGCGCGCCTGATGGAACTCGCTCGATACCCAGCAGGTGTTCTGCTCGACCAAGCTACATATTTGGTCGCGCGGGAACTAGTTCCATTAGAACGATTGGCTGAACTCAGGCTCAAGAATCTAGCCCGTCCTATGGAGGTGTTCGGCCCTGTGGAAGTGGGACAATATATTGAGAAAATGCCTCCCACCCTACTTCGGTCTATGGGAATTGAGCCGCTGCCTTTCGCTCAGAGTCAGGCCGCGACCACAGCGGCGGGTACCAGTGCGTCTCCAGAAAACACCTTGATCTTCGGTAATCGGTCGGAGACTCAGTCACCGCGACCTGAATCTTTAGTCTCGCTCGATCCTGTTGAGACGGCGCGGGCGTTTAAGACCCCGCCTATGCTAGCGGATCTATTGATGAGACCCAGCTTCCGTGCCTATACTAGATCTCACGCTACACATGGTGTTGGGCGTGGGCTTCTAAACGTTGTCAATGACAAAGAAGGCCGAAGGTCGATGCGGACAAGCATGAGGGAAGATGGTAATCAAACAGGAGATGTTACCTCTCCTGAAGATGAGGATGAGAATGATGCAGTGGTGCTTCCAAATGGCCGTGCCCTAACGCACCGTGCGAGGTTACTCCTCGCAGGTGCTGCCCTCCGAGCCAGGCTCCCTGCGTGGCTAATTAAGCTTATCCTAGCTTCGGACGGTTTACCGTTTGAGACCGTGGACAAAGTCAATGATCAAACAAAGGAGGGGGACCAAGAATGGAATCATGCATCCCCAGCAAGCCACGAAAAAGGCACACACACGGACTCTGCTACTGATGCGGCGCTCGGCCCGAATGCTCATGCAGCATGCATTAGCGAATGCACGGACGCATGTCGATACAACGACAACTTTTCCCGGGCAAAAGCCGAGATCAGTGGCACGGCGAAGACATGCTGCGTGCACTGTCGTCACACCTCACTGCATAGTCCATCGTTTAATACCGCAGAAAGCGAAAGCAACAGTGCTGTACATACGCCCTCGTCAGATCCGGCCGATCCAGCTTGGCAATCCGTGGAACGAGATGAAGATGTGGCATTTTCTCAGGAATTGCTCGGGTTGAGCAACCGCGACTTACATTTTGGCACCGCTAAGGTCACCAGAGAAGTCGATGAAGAGAGCGAAGGGGTTGGCACGCCAAGCTCTTTGCAAGAACGAGATGGCGACTTAGCTACCGCTTCGCGCTATCCGTGCTGCTGTTGGACTTGTAGTGTCTGCAACACCGCAGCTTCGCCTGGATCGTCAGCTTATACGGCTTGTACGTCGAACATGTCAATTGGTCAGTTGAAAGCTGGTCGTCGCAACTCAGCGCAGGGTGCGATTGTATTTGACGAAGACGATGATGAAGTAGAACCTCAGGATCCAGTGGCCAGAGCGATAAAAGAAGACCTCATTCTCGCGCAAATAGGTTGGTCCACTATCCGCCCACCTAGTAATTATGTCTCTGAAGCCCGCGCATACAGCCATATGCGAGCGTTAGTCCGCGCACAGGCTACTGCAACTTTCAGAGGAAAAGCTTTGAGTGCATCCTCTGGCCTCGAACCACTTGGTAATCGTCTTGATTCAAATGATCCAAGTAACACACTATTCTCCCAAGAGAACCGACTTGTCGAGCTGAAGGACCAGTTGATCGCGGCGAGCAGAAAATTGAGGGATTTGAGCCTTGAAAAGAAGCGGAACGAGGCGCACTATTCAGCAGTTGTACCCTCATACTCGAGACTGCAGTGTGATGGACCTACGCACACGATTGAGACCGCAACGCAAGGCTTAATCCTCGCACCAACGCTCACACTTGCGCCTCGGCTCCATACGTCGAGGCTGCTCGTGAAGGCGGATCAGTTTATCCTTGCAGCTACTGAGCTCTTGAACTATATGGCTGAAACGAGATACCACCAAGCTGATCCCAGTTTACCTGTGCGGAAAATTGATTTCCATCCGAACCCGCGCTTGCATCAGCTTATAAGATGTGCTCGCATTCTTTTACAACTCGAATCTAGCAATGCCGTTACAGCCGACTCCAGCAATGCTGTTATGCTCGAGTCAGACACGCCAGAGCAGCCGAGCCTTAGTGTCGAGTCGAGACTTCGAAGTGTGCGCGCCCACAACCGACCCGGAATCCCGCTTATTTCGGGCCGAGGGCAGACGCCAGGGCTTCAGCTCACGTCTCTATACGATCGTCAGCTCACTATACATGAAACGAGTCCGGTACGTGTAGCTGGTCACTGGAGTTCACAGCGTCAACGTGATGGTCAGGTCTTGAGCTCGGGGATCGAGCAGCCTGGCGCCACCGATGAGATTTCCAAGGGTCCAATCTATGCCTCGGATGACACGAGGAAACCGCCACAAAGTGGTGCTACACCTAAACTTGCCCTTGTGCATTCGCAGCTTAACACCCGTGAGCAAGTTGAGGTTCTCTTGGCAAGAATCAACCGCAAGATCCAAGCACTCGAAGCAAAGATCCATGTTGCCCGCGAGCAGCTTGAGCTTGCTCGGCAAGTAGGTGTCGCGGCGCTATGTCGCCCTCTAACTCCCATCGGCATTGCCGCGATGAACTACATGGAATCCGCATATTTGATCAATGATTTAGTCCTGAAACGTAAGGCCCTGCTGGATGGGGTGCCTATTCGAGAGCTGACTAGGTACGTTCACACTCGCCAGCAGAACTTTGCCGAGAAATCGGAGCTGATCCCGTGGACACAAACCTTACTCATGGTCACATCACTGATCCGTCTCGGGCCATTCCAGCCCGAGGTTTTCAGATTTATTGCATTCCGAATGCTCGCTAGTATTGCGATCCCTCCCTTCGTGATTGAACATCCACTCTGGAGTGTTTTTGGTCAGAATAGTGATCCATCGACAAAAGATTTCACAACCTATCACCAGCTCCGATTTCGTGAAAAGCTTGTCAGAGACGGACTTGCGACAGAGAGATCAGATCTGAATGATGGATTCTTGACCATTTTGGGTGGCGGTCCTGATGTCATCATTCAGCAGCATAGTCCTCATGCAGGGCTATCGTCTCCAGGTCTGGAAGGTACTCAGGAGCGTCCATCCCGAGATGGTATGACTCGCCCTACAGCTGAAGATTCACTTCCAGCCGGAGAAGTGCAACGAAAGGTTGATTTCACTACTCCTTCTAAAACCTCCCACTTTTCCGATAGAGATGAAAGCCTCAAGCTGTATGCATCGCCAAAGACTCAATCGGGAGTTGGAACTATGGCACAGTACATGTGTTTGGAGATCATGCAAATTGGGCGAGGATCGCAGTTACGGCAACTTTTCCAGCACCTGTCGGATGTCTGGCAAACGGGTCGATCACGCGCAATCATCTTGGAGACTCCGTTACCTCCTGCAGTGGCACTGGTTCTCTCACAATTCGTAGCTGCCTTCCCGAAACCAACGCCCATCGAGCTATGGCGAGAGCCTTCCGCTCGAGGATCGGCGATTCGCATGCTTCCCCCTCAGATCGATGTTCATCTTGCACTTGCTGGTCCTTGGGCTCGAAAACGCCCGTTTAGTGTATGGGGAGCGCTTATCAAGCAGATTCTATCCCCACCCCGCTATGCTCGCGATGCAGCGATTGCATTACACTCTCTGCGAGAGCTTGTACATGGTCTCGCCACGCGAAGAAACATCCCTCCAAGTACCATATCCGAAACTCTTAGATCTGCAACTCTCGCAGCGATTGGAGGAACAAGCGAACAGTCCGATCGCCGGTCAGTCCATTTTAGTGACTCGGTTGCGGGTCGCGGTCGGATGCACATCGATGAATCAGTTGGAAGCTCCTCATGGCAGGATAGCTTTGCGAAGCGACCCAGCTTTCCCTCAGCCCCTAACTCTCCTACCTTTACCGCGCAGCACAACGGGCGCGCTACCGACGAACACACAACCTTGGCAACACCACCAATTGGGCATCCCCAGACAACCCACTTATTACACCCCGCGCAGAGCTCTCACAGTCAGCATCCTCTCTCAAGTGTTGCGAATGCTGGTCTGTATTCGCCTGTTACAGGCTTGGCGCTGCCAAGCCACGCGCCGTTCGGGCTTGAGAGCTTAGCCTCCCATCATCATCTGCCGGCCCCAGATGTGCTAGCTGCACGGGAATTGCATCGCACACCACACATGTTCCCAGCAATGCCCCCCCTCCTCGAAGAGAACATAGGTCGAACCCTAACAGTCAGACCTGGTATGGATGCTGTAGAGAATGCACTCAGAGAATTACCACTGCAAGATCCTCGCAATGCTCCATGGGCAACGACAGGGTCAATTAGTGCCTTACCGATGCCCACGGATGTTCTCGGTGATGATACTACCGTCTCCCCTGCCTTGCTTCACTATCAAAAGCTGGTCTCGCTTCAAGAACGACGCCTAAAGCAACGGATGCGTCACAAAGACCCGTCTGCTCTGACATCAGCCACACTGATTACGTCATCGGAGCAACCAGAAAGACCGCCGTCACCTCTCGCATTAGCGATGGGAGACACTCTGGACCTCGCTGGTTCAGGGCTTGCTGAGTGGCAAACTGGCCATGATCCCCATGACTCACTCGCTCCTCCCCATCATCGGCGAGACAGTTTGACACTGAGTGTAGTGGCAGAGCTGAGGAAAGAACGTACATCGATCGGACCAGCCACTCGGCAATCCCTTATAGGGGCACTTCCTGCCCATGATGTTTCCTTTCCACTTGGACCTGGTCGAAACCCTGGTGTGAACAAGTTTGGCATGAAGCAGCCGATACCGACGAGAAATATGATGGGATCAGAATTCCAACCCAACGCATTTGGATTATTCCGTGAGCACCAATCTCCGCTTCACAATCTAGGTAGTATCGTTCTTCCGCATCCTGACGTTGCGAATAATATGAGCATTCAGCGTGAAGGCCCGAGTCTAGACGGGACGTGGGCATTGGCCATGCCTCCCCATGTCGCAGCTCAGACGTTCTACAGGCTAGAACGCGCAGCCCAGATCAGAGCATCTGGAGGAGCGCAAGCTGAACTCACGCCGAGCCGCTCCGACGGCATTCCTCTCTCTCCGCTACCAACAGAGCATGCAGGTCTGCGTAGAGGAGAGGCTGACGCCCTGCAGAGTCCCTCGTTGACAGCTATGTCAGACGCATCAGTTGTGTCGGGCCCATCAGTAATGAGTCTGATGGAGGTCTGGAACGATATCGTGTCTCGTGCGTTGCCAGAGGAACTTGCTCCTTGGTTGCCACTCCTCAATGAGCCCCTGGATACTACATTCCCCTCTAACCCTAGAGTCGACGGCTTGTCACAAGGCTTAAAGGGTATGTATACTGTGCGCCTGATGAGCATCCTCTTGGCCTCGTCGCTTAAGCGGCTTCCAATTGAGTATGCATCCAGTGTAAGAAGGAAGGAAAGAGAGATTCAGGCAGACGAGCCTGAAGGACCTAGTCAGCTTGATGCTTCACAGCCTCAGCGAACCACCAAACGCAAGCCCTCTAGAAAGCCAGACCAGCAGGTAGATGTGACCCCTGCAAACTTCCCACTGCCGCATCCATCTACAGCAGTGCGAGAGCATACCCCTAGGGTCCTCTTCATACCAGATGGACAGTGCTTAGACCCGTTCACGAGTACCGCGATTATCGACATGCTGCAAACTGTTCCGAACACGCTCGTCATCATTACAGCCCACTCAGCGAAGTCGGTACCGCTCCTAGCTAATTTTGGATTGCGTTTACCAGTGCCACAGCTAGACTGGCTTCACATCTCAGCCATGGTTCACGCCCTGTTTGCATGTGAATTCGTTCCTCATGCTGTATTGGCTCGCATTTTCGTTGAGGCGACTGGTACACCTGTGTTTGTCTACGATATTTGCAAAGCGCTCGCACTTGCCGGGGCTACAGTACAATTGGGCCGATTGGTCATTCCATCACGGTTCAGGGCAGATTTTCTCACGTCGCAGCTCTTCGGTGGTGGCCAGATTCTTTCATTTACTAGTCCAAGTGGTGGAGCTGGTAGTAGCGCGACATCCGCATCCATGGATAGCAGCAAGTCGGAAGCCATGCTCTCACAGAAAATGGTTCCGTTTGAAGTTGAAGATGATCTGGTCGAGACAACCACGCAGAGAATCGATATGCTGAGCGTAGATCTGCAGGTTACGCTGAAGACGTGTTCTGTGGCGCGAGACGCTTCTCTCCTTGCCTGCATCCGTGCAATGCACCCAAGCACGAGTGGGCTGGCTGCTTTACGAAAGCAATGTGCAGCACTGGTCGAGTCGAATCATTTCTTCGAGATGTATTCTGGAACTGGTGGTCATGCATTCCATTTCACAAGTCTGCATGGATTGAAAGCAGCATATTCTTTATTATCCGTCGATCAGCGTCGTCTTATGCGCTTATTATGCGCTCGTTACTTGTTCACCGAAGTAAGCGCTCGTAGAAAGCGATACACCGGAGAACAGCTAATCGCGAAAAGGACTTTATGGGGGTCTAATTTGCATGGAAAGTTCCGACTGCTCTCTGATGAACCTGCGATGCTGTCGTCAATTACACTAGCTGCAAAGGCGAATGACCTCAGCATGCTTCTATTGAGTCTTGACGCCGAGCCCCAAAACGCTCCCAGAGCTCGCTCCGGACAGCTGGCACCTAGCAAAACGCGTGTAGTAGGTGTCACTCCATACGGCGCCACAGCGCAGCGCGTCCGTGACATTGGTACTATCCAAACTAACTCGATCAAGCGACGCGCAAGGCAGCAGCTTCCGGAACTGAAAGCTAGTGGGGTTGAACAGAAGGACGGTCTGCGAATCGGAAGGCGAGCGACCGAACGGGATTCTCTTGAAAAAGAAGGGGGTGTGCTTGGTATGCGCAATGCGGATGTTGCTGCAGCGCTCTTAGTCTCGAAAAAGCGTGGCCTCAACCGAGGCCTCGCTCATAATATCTTGGGTTTACTTTTAGGTCGAATCAACATCTCCGATTCCGCATATTCGGCGCCAAATGCGTTTTCCACGGGTTCATCGGCTGGTATGTCGAAGAAAAGCATTAACTGGCCTCTCGCTGCGCTTCGCAAGTTGATCCGAAAGAGTAAAACCGTTGGCGAGAAAAAAAGACTGGCGCAGGAAGGAAATATGAACTCTAAGCATGGAAAGTTAAGCCCTGACTCCATCTCTCGACGAGAACGCGCGAGCTCATCAAGTTCTGATGCTTTATTAGATGCACTTTTAACACCGGAGGGCCAAACGGCCCTCATAGCTAGTGCGACCCTTGCAGTTCTCGGAAACGAAGCTTCGCTACAAAGCGAACTACCGCTGGGTCAGGAGCTTCAAGAACGTGTCAACGGTGAACTCAGAACAATGCAAACAGGCTCTCACCCAGACTTGAGAGATAAGACTGAGGGAAGACCTACAGCTGCACCGCTACCTATCATCACCAATGTGTCCAGCATCATGAAAGATGAAGCAAAGGCGACCAGAAGCCATGTTCGCCGGAGTGGTGACTCAAGCCCAACGGACTTGTCGATCACACACTCGTTAAGTAGTGGTTCAAGTGATTCACTTGACAGTCCCACTTCATCCGAAAGTCTCAGTGGACGTCGAAAGCCGCGCAAGACTCGACATAGATCGCCTTCACGCGGAGGGGTTGTCGGCCGTATGAAAAGCCGCTCCTCCAGGTTCAGGTCTCCGGCTGTAACTATTAATGTCACCGAAGATATAGTCGAGGGTGACGGCCCTGACACAGCATCCAAATTCGATGTTATGAGCCTTGATTCGACACATTCAAGTTATCTTTCTGAGGATTATGAAACTGCGACTGATATTGACATTAAGGAAGAAAGCGAGCACGAGACAATACTTATGAGCGAAGCTGATGTCCATGAGAGTGAAGTCTCGACAGTCTGGACATTGAGTGACGGAAATGGCAAACTACAAATTAGGCCTGGAGTTGAACCCTCTATTACGAAGAAGGGTGTTAGCGATGCTCTAGTTGAGGCCGTGAGTGTGTACGGTGAAAGCTTAGCCGATGCATTTACGCAGAGTAGCATGACAGAAGATGATTCGCGAGAAACAGAGAGGCGTGTTCCTTACACTGAGGTGAACTCACTACCTGGCGACAGATATTCCACGGCTGGAGGAGGTGGTGAACGTCAGCTACTCCATATCTTGGCCGGAGCGGATCAATCGCGACCAATTCGCTCCACTTTCATGAGTGGAGAAGTTCCTCTCAAAGGGGTTTCATCTGCAGCCCTCGCGGTTGCTGAGGCAGCTCTCGTTGCATCATCAGCTGCTGCCTCCGCAGTGTCGTCACTCGGTAGTTTTTTCTCCGCACAGACTGAGTCGGGAGTTGATGATGCACAGCATGGTCGAGACGGCACGAGCCGTGATCCACGGCCAAGTCCTAAAGGAGGCAAATCTCAGGGCAAAAACACCAGTCACGGCGCTTCTGCTATTCTCAGGTTTGTCGAACAGTACCCGGGTGTCCGATTGGACCTACTCTTCACTACCCCGAGTTTTGAGCTGATTCGGTATCGCCACAATATGCTAAGTACTAACGATACCGCCCAACCCAAACTCCGAACCCAAGCTGGTCAGGATCCCTCAAAACACAGTGCTGTGTTTGAGCCAGAGACCCTACCAAAGCACCTTACTGCAGCGAATCAAGGACAAGGCCAAGGTCATACTCATGCTGCGTTATTGGTGGCCAAGCCACACCAGCTTGTTACCCTCGATTCTTCGACGTCAGAGGGAGTTACTGTCCTTTCAGCGGAACTGCTGATCCAGAGTGAGATGCTGGGAATGACTAACTTGGATGAAGATTGGATTGAAGCCGAAGAACTCGAGAGGAAGATCCTCAAGGCATTGTTTTTTGTTCGAGAATACGAGTATTTCCAACAGCAAGCAATGGAAAGCAGAGCAGCAGACATCGCTAGCTCGACTTCTCGTATTGATGGCACCAAAGAGGGTACGAATCAAGGTCTGCTTGCGAAGTTCTTTGGGGCGAAATCAAAATCTCACTCAAGCCAAGGTGCATCAGAGCAAACTGATAACTTATGGATCTCGCCTTCTGATGACCCCAACTCTGGCAACCATTTTGGTAAGCGCCGCATTGTCGACTCCTCGTATTTATCCCTTGAGCGCACTGATAAATTTTCTGATACTAGTTCAAGTGAGCGGCGCGACAGTCAAGAGAACGGAGGACAGGTGAGAGCCTTCTCATTTGGTACGACTCCTACCCCTGGGCTGATTTCAAATGAGGACACCATGAGCACTTCTCAGACTTCGCCCGTTGATCCACAGAGAAGTGAGAAGACCTTAGCGACTGGTGCGTCCTCTCACTCAGAAGATATTAAACAAATCAGTGATCACCATGAAATTACTGAGTCCGACCCATTGAGTGAGTATGGTCTCGCATTTATGGCGTTTGTGCACGAAGGTATGCTTCCGTTTGGTCTTTCATTCGTTCTACCTGAAATCACGGCGCAGCCATCGTCCAAAGTAACTGAGCAGACTGTGCGGACTCTCTTCACTAAGCTTTTGGTAGGAATGGGATTAATTCACAAAGCTTCACCCAATCCAACTGTGAGTGTATCTGACCACGGTGCAGCTCACACTTCAGCAGTGTTTCATCCATCCGAGAATGAAACTCAGTCCTCTGGAGGGCGTCTACATTCAAGTGCGTCACCCACACGTATCAAGGTACGTAGCGGATGGAGGCGGAGATTGTTCGTCCTCAGCTCGGACGTCAGCTCCTACGCACCTCACTCGAGCCAGCGATATGTTCCAATGGACTCTGACTCAGAATTGCAATCTTCGCTCGACTGTGGATCAACCGAAAGCGACTCCAGAATTAGCACTACGTCTTCCGACTCCATAGATCACTCAACAGATGACGCGAATCCTACTCGTCAGATTGCACATCAGCAGCGTCGACGCGCGCGACGAAGAATGCGATCGATGTCGCGCTCGCGAACGAGACATTCGAGAAGTAATTCCGGGTCAGCATCTCGGTCTAGATCAAGAGTTGCAGCTCAGCGCTCTGCGCGATCACAGACACCTGATCGTACCGAGCCTGCAATGAGTGAGCGAAAGCCTGTACGCAATACCGTCAATTCGGGTGATGAAAACTGTGAATCAAGTGAGTTTTCATTCGATGAGTATGAACACTACGAGTATAACTACGAAGATCATGATAGCGACTGCGATATGGACGAGGCAGAGCGTGTGGTTCATGTGGCTCGAGTAATGAGTCGTCCTGATCGACGCCAGATGTATCAACTTCGTCTGCAGCGCGACATTGATAGGTTTGCGCGCTTAACAATGCGTTGCAAGACCGAAGGTTCCTGGCTTCAACGATTGACAACCTCCGGCATCAGCAGAGATCAGCAGAGCGACTCAGAGCATCGAGACGGGGACGAATCGGAGCCGCCTGGTGTGCTCAACTTGAAGCACAATGCGAACCGAGCCTTGAAGGACTCTGGACCTGGCGAGAGTCTCATGGTGACGACGGGTGTGACGAACATGACGACGGCAGATACCAGCAAGTGCAAGAACGAGGTGTTCGCAGCTGATATCATCGATGATATCTTTGCTGCACCCAGTGTAGTGGCCGAGCACTCTGGCCCAAGGGTGTTGTTGCCCGCTTCACTATCCAAACCGCTTCTGGATGACAAGCGAGCTGAGTCCTCTGAGATCTCTGAGACACAGCAGGAGATATCAAAACGCCGCGAAAGATTAACTCACTTGCTTAGAAAGTGCAAGGAACTCTGGCTCCGTATCCAACTTCAGCGTCAGAGCTTGCTCAAGCAGCCCTTGCTCGATTTGAACTACATTCGTGAAGAAAATAGCAAATTTTCCATTCTGAAGCAGAATGGGTCGGAATTGTACGAAGCCTTGGCCACGCATTTCTGGGAGGCTCGTGTCCTCCGCCCTTCGCGAAAGTACTCCTTCCTCGCAGCACGTCGAAACTTTGTGTCTCAGAATCGCCTTGCTGCTCTTCGGTTCTTGAATATCTTCCTGCGGCAGTCTACGTCGTACATGGATCGCCTTCGCTGTACGTACCACCTGTGCGTGTGCTTGTTTGGATTAGGACGATACGAAGATGTAGTGACAGTCGCCATGGATTTCCTTTCTCTCATCGGTATTGTAGTCAAGCTTCCAGTTTATATTATCCAAAACACTTCATCTTCGACCTCTTTGCGCACTACTACAACAACTGAGGTCACCTCAGTGGTCAAGCGTACCGCTTATTATCACAAAGCTGCAAAGCCGCAGAATGGCTCTTCGGACCTGCCTGATTCTCACCAGGCTAGAGTAACCGCGACAGGTGTTGGTTCCTCGTCCGGATCTGTCATCTCCACTGAGGGCTATCCGGAAATGGCATCCTTGCCGAAACCTCGCACATTTCCTCCTGAGACAAGCACTCGTACGAGTGTACAGCAGAGCCAAGCCGGAAGCACGCGTAGTTGGCCTGAAATCCAAGTATTTGGTGTCTCGTACAACTCAGAGGCCAGTGCGGAGGGAGCTCGTTCACAGCGTTTGCTAGATGATATGCTTGCTCCTTTCTATTCGCCGTCAGCAGCAAAATCTCTGCTTAAGAATCGGTTTGCTGAGCGAGCCAAAGCCCATCAAGATGAATGTGGTCGTATCGCAAAGTTAGGTGAACTTCGTGCCAAAGAGCGTGAGCGTGAGCGAGCGACATATAAGCAACTTTCAATCGCTGCAGCTACCGCAGCCGCCTCGGCTGGATCGAGCGGTACGAGCACGGATAAATCAAAGAAGAGCTCTGCCAGGGGCACCGAGAGTGTGGTGGCTGGTCCCGCTTCGTTACTAGAACAGCTGCAAGCACGGAGAATGCGCAGCGCCCAAGGCGCTCCAAATGCTCAAGACCAGAGTGGCTTTGTGAGTACCGATGCAAAACCAAACCAAGAAGGTTTTAAAGCACGCACCGGAGAGTTGCACGCGTCGAACGTCAGCCAGCAGATGCATCCGCCTCATGATGACGGTACAAAGGTCTCTGGCCGTAGCAGCGGTAGACATACGGATACTTTAAGCGCTGGAGCGGGCCTAGTTGGTCTGGAGTGTACCACGCCACTACGAAGCGCGGGTGTCGGTGTGTGCGGACCACTCAACACCTCACTGCTCGCTGATCACTTCAAACTTCTCGCGACAGAAGTTTCCTCGATTCACTCTACCCACCAGACTTTAGGGCGCCGGGCCTTGCTAAATTGCACTGAACGAATTGCCACGGTCCTAGTCTGCTTGGTGCTCTCGTATCTCGAGTTGCGCAAGCCGATAGAAGCGCTTGCTGTGGCTTCCGAGCTCGTCATCTCGATTAAACCGTTGGATCCGTCAGAGCTTCCCGTGCTGCACATAGTTGCTTGGACGGTGTACGGAATGGCATGTTTACAGATCCTAAATTACGCGAACTTTGTTGATGCGAACAACGCCCAGGCGCGGCAATATGCCTCGCAGCATGCCAAGATAGGGGTTGCAAATAGCAATCCAGGTGGCAGCTCTCCGAACCCGAAGGATCCCGACGACGAGGTAGTCCACGGCTCGCGCTACTCCTTGATCCTTGCCGCAAACAAAGCTGCTTCCTTGGCCTCCGCTGCGAGGACGAAAACGAGCAACGATGCCGCCACGCCATACGAGGTTAGCAGGCAGGCACCAACGACTACCGTCTCATCGTCAAGCACAACTCGACCAATCTACAGCTCCGCCACAAATGTGCAGGCCGAGTACAATGCTCTAGGGATACCCGGTACAACGACAAATGAGTCAATTCCAGGAGAGGAAATCACGACAACCACCATCACAACTTCCACGACCACAACCTCTGGAGTGTCAACTGTCCCTGTGGACCTGATACGTAATGCTGATGTCGAACTCGTCCAGGATAAACATGTGGACCTAGTTGCATCGCACACACACGTTGGAGGCAGAAATGGGCAAAAACCTGAAATTTGTGTCACGACGCGATCGACGACGACGCACACAACTACCGTGACGGTGGTTAAGACTGAACGTCGTGAACCTCGCTCATACCAAGTGGTGACGAGATCCGGTCTACTCGAGCTCGTTCTACCCCATCATGCTCTTCCCATTGATTCATCTGCACTCCTCAACCTAAGTATTAGCGGTTCAGCCAGCGCCATTGCTGGCGCTGTCAACACCGGACGACCTTCGTTCTCGGGACCTGCAGCAGCCACACACACGTATGGTCCTAATGCGCGGCTTCCGGCTTCTTCGAATGGAGCGCTCCCGGGCGGTATTCAACTGCCCATCTGGGCACAGCTTGCATTTGCTGGTCCTCTTCCCGTATCGGGTCTGACTCATGTACAGGGAAGCGCTGTTGCAGCGGCGGGAGCTTGGTCCCTCCCAGTAGGGTACGGTGATATTGCATCTGATGTCGATATACGCCCGTGCATTGCCCTCATTACACCTACTCAGCATCATGTTGGGGTGTTCTTTGCCAAACCGCCATATCCGCATGACTCTGCGGCATCACAACGTGCACTGAAGGAACTTGAGCCGCCGCGACCATTGCATCACTCTGCAGTGGCTGGTCAGAAGCTGCCATCTAAATCCAATGCGCCATTAAGACAGCCGTATAGTATGCGAAGGTTTTCGACGTCATCACAGCACTCCGACCAGGCCTCCGGAAAGTCCGTCTCCAATAGCCACTCTGAAAGCTTCTCACGGCACAAACCCCCTTTAGTCCCACCAATTCTTCATTCGGCGCTGAAGGCTTTATTGCCTCTGCCAGAGAACATGGAATCCATTGACACAACGTGTGGAGTGGATACATATTCTGGCGCCGACGATGCGCCTGATACCATGCACCAAACACGTAAACACGATCAAGAACTCTTACTGAAATACTCTGGTCTCGCTGCGATTGCAACCGTTGTTCCTATTCCAGTCGATCCAGCTTTGATCCGTCAGCGCGCGATGCAGTATATCGATCGCGCGACTGAGCTCTTGGCGGCGACATCTGAATTGCTGTGTAAAAATGCGATGGAAACCCTGCTTCACATCGGACAGACCGCAGACGCCTCAAAGGATAGATCTGACTCCTCGAATTACCGTGTGGTTAGCAGGAAACTCCGTGCACACAGCACAGGTGGGAATGGAGCTGGTGATGAACGCACGATGAAGGAGGTGATTTCTCAAAAGAAGGCCATGGGCATTCTTGGGAGCACCAGATTTGGAGGAGATCTCGAAGGCAGTCCCTATGACTCAGCGCATAGAGAGGCGTTGTTAGGCTCTCAGGCTGCGGCGTATGGACGCAATTCGTCACATAGCTCCGTTTCTAGCTCACACTCGGTCACGCTGAGTGGATCTGATGAGCACACTTTGGATGATGTTGATGGTGATGATGATGAAGAGTCCGTACGCCACCTGCCAGGACGGCTGAACATGGAGAGCGAACCTGATGAAGCACCTGGCCGTAGTGAGGGCTTGTCGGAATCATCAAGTCGCCGGACGCAGTCTACATCATTCGCACAGAAAGACAACGTGAATGGCAGCCTGCCACATCAAGATCATCCGAATGGATTGGTCGCGCCGCTTCCACCTTCAGCGTTGAGGCTGGCACGGCTGAAGCTCACTGATCTCGCACAGTCCACGCTCCTGATCGGTCAGTCACAACTTGCGCTCGGTAACTTTCCAAGAGCACGAACCCTCTTGTCCACAGCGCAGAGCTGCGCGGAGCTGTTGGATGATCGTCTGATGCTGCGAGAAGCCGCATGCCATCACGTTGTGGCATTGCTACATATGGGCAAGTTCCAGACTGCAGTACGCACTCTAGATCACATTGACAGAAGCTGTGTGGTAGACATTGATTCTCGAACGGGTGGATTGGCCCTTTATCTGCGTGCTGTAGCGCGGCTCTGGTTACGAGGCCCGAGTAAAGGTGTGGCAGATGACGTGGCGAAGGCAGTTTCTCGCTGGGACGAGTTGCAGATACCTGGGAGGGTTGAATTTCTGGTCGGTGTTAAGATATTGAATGAGTTCCTGCAAAAGAACCAGTACAAGCAGAGTACACGGCTTGCTTCAACGATCGCGCAATGGACCCCCGCGGCCCTCAACTCATCGACTATTTTCGCAGGTTTTTGTATCGCTCTTCTGTTCATCAGGTCCTGGCAGAACGAGATCATCAAGCTTGAGGAGCAGCATTGGGAGCGAGCCAGAGTTATGCGTCCAAGGCATAGTACCACAAACTCAATTGGTGGAAATCCGAGTGCAACTGATCCCTCTACAGATCGGCAGGAGAAGCCCAAGTTACTGCAGGCTCTTGCCCAACCGAAAGCTATTCCTACTCCGAGTGAACAGCAGCGCATGAATTTCGGGCCAGGTCGAAGTAAAGATCACGTTGGCACGTCCCCGTCTGCGCTCACTCCAGCTGATCATGATTTGTCGTTCTTCCAAGCACAGATGCTGAGAATGCCCTCGCTTGGTACGATCATGAAAGTTCCAGCAAAGGCTCGCATGGTCTTAGACCTCGGCCTCCCTGCCGGACCTGTAAACGCAGGGCACCATCATCACCATAGTCATCACAGCCATCACCATCATCATCACCATCACAAAGACAATCACAATCACAGTCACCATCACCATCATCACCATCATCATCACCATCACCACAATCAGCATCAGCATGGACAATCGCAAGAACAGCCACAGCAGTTGCAACAGCCACAGCAGCACCAGCAGTCACAACAGCACCATCATTCACGCTCGGCGGCCATGGATTCGAACCACTTTCAGTTTTCGAATCCTGCTGCTTATTTGGGACCCGAATGGCAGGTTCAAGCAGATGGTGGAACAGTGCTTGAACCATTGTCGGCCGATCCTGTCGGAGTTAGAGGCCTTCTTCTTGCCGCCTTTAACCGAGCAGCCGCTGCGTTCCCGTTCGCTGTGCCTTATCTGATGTATTTGAAAGCATGCATCCGCCAAGTCGAGGGAGACATCGATCAAGCCACAGTACTGTGGCGAGAAACAGTCGTCGTTGCAAGAAAAATGCGTTGTCTCTTTGTCGAGGCACTGGCATGCTACGAGCTCTGCAAGCCGTCGAATGTGCTCGGAAGCAGGTATAGTTCTATTACTGGAGCGTTTCCGATCTACAAACGGCTGAAGGTTCTTCTCCGCTATCTGCAAATTGCAGACGGAAAGAAGAGCCATGAGTATCGGCAGTATGCCCGTGAATTGCATCAACTCAAGGCCGAGCATGAATTGCAATTCGAGCTCGATCCAGTTGAACCCGAGGGTGATGAAGATGAGGATGAGCGACCCCATCCTCTATTTTCTCAGATGCCACAAATCATGGCCTTTTTCCAAGGCTACCAAATGCTTCCAACGCAAAATCCCAGGGCACGTAATGTATCTCTATAGACCTCCAGACTCATTGTATTGACTGTCACTATAAAATCATGCGACAGTCTTTATGAAGATCCCTTTATGTAACCTTGACTACATCCTCAGTGCAGCCCTGCCTATGCTCGTTTACCACACGAATTCCCCAAGCAACAGTCCCCCTTTCGCTCAGTTTTGCATCGGCCTTCTATGGGCCACAGCTCCTTTAGCAAGGCTATCATTGTTCCCACAAATCTCTTAAAACCCCCTTCCTCCCCTACTTCTTAGCGCGATTGACGCTTCCTTTGTTAGTTTATTGTTCGCATTCGCATAACACTACTTGTATTTGCTATCACGCTGTTCACACAAAACGAACCCACGCATTTGTGTCAGAATTCTATACAGGATTCTGTTTGAGCGCTTCGTCAATAAGTTGAGAAGCCTGGAATACACTAGGACCCTTTTCCCAGTTATCTGCCCCCCCTTACTTGTCATTGCCTGCTGCCTCGCTTGACGAATCATATTCATGTCCTTCGCCATCCGTTTCGCTCGTATCCGTAGAATCGGAGGAGTCTGTTGACTCTGGTCGCCTCGACAGACTCGACAGACTCGACAGTCCTAGTCGACCTCTGAGGCCAGCAGCAGCTCCCTTCTGCGCTGCGAGCTTAGCTTGGCGCTTGGCAAACGCCTCTTTAGCACGCCGCTCTCGCTCACGGCGTTCGGCTTGCTGCGCCTCAAATTCACGGAGCATCGCTGCCTCTTTCTCTGCTAAAAATTTCTTGAGTCGTTGTTCACGATGCTCGACGTCCCAGTGATTCTTGAAGATCATGATGTCTTCAAACGAATTCAGCTTCTTCGATGGCAGCACGAGCGAGTGAAGTGGACCTCCGAAATCAACCTTCAGCAACTCCGCGACTGTGCCGGAGAAGATGACCTGATCGTCGTGACCGATACGGGCTAAACCGATTGCCCATGACGACTCTGTGCAGATACCGAGCTTGAACTCAGCTTCGGCCTCCAGGAGCTGTTCAAGGGCCTGGTTAATTGTCATATAACGAGGCGGCTCATAGATCTCAAGGCCACGTGCAATGTTCTCTCTGGATTGCTCCTTCACCTTGATATCTAAAAGGCACAGAGTGTGCATGTCATTATTCATATTGGTGGCTATTTTGTGATAGAAAGACATGGGGCGCCACTTCTCGTCAAAGAATGGAATTGAGACCGTTTGACCAAATGTATAGAGGTACAATCCACAGGCTGCGACAGCATTCATGATCGAAGCGTTGTGTACGACTCGGGTAGCAATGCCCAGCTCGTGGGCGCGAGTAATCAAGTCGTGATGAGTTGTAGCGGCGAGGGGATCACCGACGACCAAAAATGCGACATCTTCCTCTTTTGCGCCCTCAAAAAGCAGGTCGCTTTGTTGCTCAACCATGGTACGAGTGGCAAGGATCACCTCACGGCCATAGAACTCCTCTAGTGGTCGTACATCGAGATGGCTCGAGAGGATCGCGGTGTAGGCTTCGAGATAGACGCGCTTGGCACGCTTGACGATTTCAAGGCCGCGCACGGTGATGTCTTTAGCATCGCCAAGGCCGAGACCAATCACGTAGAACACCATCTTTGCGTATGCAACGATATCAGCGACTGCGCACTGTGTGTAATCCAAGCTTGTTCTGTGAGATAAAAACCCGCAGCAAGTGGGACTGGCGCGTGGATCTCCAGGCCAGACCAAACTTCAGATTCTAGGTCACGAACTCCAACTAGACCAGAATCGAGTAGGAAACACAGACGGAGCTTACTCCAAGACCGTGTTTCAGTCAGTGCGAAAAACAAGTCCGAAGACACGAGAACTAAAACCATCCACCAGTTTTGTACCCGGGGTGACGAAATATCCCTCAGTCGACTACTGCTCCACTGCGTGACCTCCGCTTTCCAGTGGAATATGTAGCCAGCTTGAGTCAGAATTACGGCAACTGATCGCATATAACATGCGACCGTGTATCTAGTGCGTGCTAGCCGCAGGTCCACTGCTAGGGTCATCCCCACACACACGAATCATTCTGAACCAAACCAAAACTTGTAACAAAATCTGTCTAGTGTCTACAACTCGAGGAGGCTTGAGTTGAGATCATTCAAGATTGCGCGAAACAACAATGAATCGCTTCACAGGTATCATGCTGCGAGCGGGAAAGCACTACCAGCCCCCCTCGCTGAGTTCCATAGGTCATTCCAACGTCAAGGGACTCCGACTAGTACTGCTTGGAGCGCCCGGTGCAGGGAAAGGCAGCTACGCAAAGTACATTGGACACTACTTCAGCGTGCCTGTTATCTCGACTGGCGATCTGCTTCGCAAGGAGATTGCCCTGAACACACCCGTCGGCCAGGAGGTGCATAGCATCACGAAACAAGGTGGACTAGTGAACGATGGAATCATCTTCGATTTGCTCAAAGTCCGACTGGCTCAGGATGACGTTGTGAATGGGTACATTCTTGACGGCTTCCCACGGAAACTCTCACAGGCCCAAGCCTTTGATGCGCTCACTCAAGACAAGGCCAATGGCATTCTCCCAATCACGACTGCATTGAATATCTCGCTTCGAGAAGACATCATCATTCGAAAAGCACTCGCGCGCCGCACTTGCAGCAAATGTAACGCAGGTTACAACCTCGAACATGTCGATGAAGACGGCATTTACATGCCTGCGTTACTACCTCGCGTAGATAATGTCTGTGATGTGGTACGTAGAACCGGTTAGGACGGTCAATCGAACTTGTCTGCTTACTGAGTGACTAGACGAGGGAACGATCCTTAGTTCCGCTCTGAATTCGGTTGGACTTGTGCATGTTCAAGCGATATGTATCCGATTGTATCCCTCTCAGAGTATTACGATTGTGTAGGGTGACTTTCACGTGTGACATCTGCATGTATTTTGGCGGCTCGAAATGATGAACTTATCATTGTTGAAGAATCCCGAAAAACTGATCCTCCAACGCTCTATCCCATACTCTAACAATCTAGTGCCAAAGCCCGCTTGTCAAGCGCGAAGATGATACACACGATGTTGTAAAAACAAGGTTGCAAGTCTACGCAAATCAGGCCAAACCAGTGGAAGACTACTACAACGCACAGAAGAAACTCTTTACGTGGAATGTACGGCGTGGATTGGAGGATACACCAGCCGTGCTACAAATGCTGGAAGACCACCTGCGTAAGCTTCATCACACAGCTGAATACCATCAATTGCAGCAAGGATACCACAAAGTCGTAGGTCAGACGTGTTGAACTGCGACAACAATCTCCCTCTCGCCATCGAGCACAAAAGTCCGCTCATTGCAATCTCACACAAGGACTAGTCCTCCTTTTGTATATTAATAACTGTAGTAAAGCCCAGTGTACATTTCTGCTCCCGCTTGGATCGTCATAGTGCTACTGCTGTTACATCATCACGTCTGCACGCATTACCAGTCAGCTTAGACAGATGCGGTGCCAGAGTTCACTAGTTGTACTGCTGACATCTAAGGTTTCTGATACACCCACGCAACTACTTTGGTCAGAATCTACGACGATGCTACAAATGGTGTTAAATTGACAACAGGAGGCAGGTTTGTATTTTACTCCTTGGTGTTTTTGCAAAGCCCACTCCAGGGCGCCCATCTCGAAGAGAGAAGGCGTTGACCTGAAGCTACCTGCGGAAAATGTGCTTTGTTTGAATTATGGAACATCTGCTGTGGTCGTGCGCGCGCGTATCGGAAGTTCCATATCGCGCTTCTCAAGGTTTCCTTCCAGGCTCTAAACAATGTCAGCACACGTAAGAATGTGATCGTTATTTCTTCTAGCCTGCGTACGTGTACCGATTGTGTCGGGCAACTACCATTCACTGTACATACATCATATAAAAAGTCATTCAAGCGTCTACACTATCAGCTAGTACGACGCTTTGCGCAATCGATACCGACGACCATTAACATCATTATTAAGGCACGCCGGTCTAGCTTGCCAGTGACCCATTCTTTCACCTACTGTGAGTTCCGTTCGTTTGACGAATTTAGATGATGATGGGCTGAATGGTAGGAGTGGGAGCGCCGTCTGGGCCGCGCTCACCTTCAGGACCCTCGGGACCGACGTTACCGGGTTCGCCAGGTTCACCAGGCTCACCCTGGTCACCTGGATCACCGGCTTCACCGCGTGGACCCTTCTCACCAGGAGGAGCAACGATGTTAGTCTTGGACGAGCCAGGAAGACCGATAGGACCTTCGTCACCGGGTTCACCAACGTCACCGACCAGACCCTGAGGACCCTGAGGACCTTGAGGACCCTTGAGGCCCATAGGACCTTGAGGACCAGCAGGGCCAGGAGGACCCATAGGACCATCCTCACCAGGACGGCCCTGAGGACCCTGCTTGCCCTGAGGACCTGCGGGACCCTGAGCACCACGGTCACCTGGGTCGCCGGGAGGACCTTGGGCACCCTCTGGACCACGTGGACCACGAGGACCTTGAGGACCTTGAGGACCTTGAGGACCCTTACGACCAGGCTGACCGGGCTGACCCTGAGGACCTTGAGGACCTTGGTCACCGACCTCACCATCACGGCCACGTCGACCAGGTGGACCACGAGGACCGGGTTCACCAGGATCACCGCGAGGACCCTGAGGACCCTTGTCACCTGGAGGACCAGCGGGACCAGCGGGACCATCATCACCCTTCTCACCAGGCTTACCAGGAAGACCTGGATCACCTGGAGGACCTTCGGGACCTTCGGAACCAGGAGGACCCATGAAGCCCTGAAGACCTTGAGGACCAACCTCACCAGCAGGACCCTCAGGACCTTGAGGACCGCGAGGACCTTGGTCACCGGTAGGACCACGAGGACCTTGGCGACCGGGGGGACCAGCGGGACCTCGAGGACCAGCAGGACCAGGTGGACCCTGGCGGAGAGGCTTAGCGAGGATGTCACTAAGACGCTGATCCATATCCTCGGCCTGAACCTCGAGCTCAGTGGTAGCGACCTTAACACGTGAAACGATGGAGGCCATGTTGTCGGTCAGGTCCTTACCAGTGTACTCACGAAGGAAAATGGAGATCATCTTGGGGACGAAGGTGTGACCATGAACGTTGCGCGAGGTGTGGCAGTTCATGTTGGAACCAGGGCGCTCAATGTAGAGAGCACGAGCATCGAGGGAGGATTCGTTTGCCCAATCGCACTTAGTCTTCTCCTTAGCAGCTGAGGGTGCAATGAGACCAATAGCGTTACCGTAGCAGACGCGACCGTACGAGGTACCCCAGTACATCATCGAGGGCATGTCACACTGACCCTTGAGGCACTTCACTGGCACTGGAGTGAAAACAGCGCGGTTGTCGCACTCGTAGGCATCATCTGAGAGAGGTCGCTGAGGAACGCTGAAGGTGTACGCAGGGATCTCAATAACGTTCTCGAAGTCGTTGATGTTGGTGCCATCTGCCGAGGGGGTGGAGTTGGTAGACCAACCGATGACAATGTGCTGAGCGTCGGAGAGACGAAGAAGGTCACGGATACCAAGCTCACGTGGGAGGCGACCGTTAGGAGCAGAGATGTAGTGCTTGAGAGTGGAAGCCATCTTCTCCAAAGTAAGGCCGGACTCGAACTCAATATTGCCGACACCGTCGAACTTGACCTTGGTACGGAAGTGAGGGTACTTGGGGTCACGCTCATCGGTGACGGCGAACTTGGCGCTCTCAACAATCCACTCACCGTCCTTCTGAGTCATGTACATCCACGACGAGGTTACACCGGACTTCATGAAGACCTCGCAACCGTTCTGCTGAACAACCCAGCGGCGCTTCTTGTTATCCTCGTAGCGACCGAACACGTTGGGAGGGTTGGTGCAGGCGGGTCGGGCGTTGGGCACGGGCTTCTCCGAGTAGGATGGGTTACCCCAGTAAGTGCAGTGAGCACCGTTACCGAAGCCCGAGTTGAAGTAGGTGAATGCGGGAGGTGCTGCAGCATCAGTACCGCATGAACCGTAGAGACCGAAGGTCCAGTCGTAGTGGAGCATGGAACCGCGGATGTTGTAGCAGCGGACACCCACGTACTGACCCTCCTGGGGAGTGCCAAGTCGACCGTTGTAGATCGAGTAGCAGTTACCCGAGTGGCTTGCACCCATGAGGAAGTAGTTACCATCATAGGCGAAGGTGTGGAGGTTCTCGTTGTGCGAGGGAGCGACGATGTTGTCAGTGCGGTCGAAGAAGAAGACACGCTTGACCTTGAAGGAGTCACCGTCAACGATGGTCATCGCACGAGTGTTGTAGTTGAAGATGTAGAGATCCTGATGATCGTTCGAGAGCGACGAAGCACCGGTGCTCAATGGGAGATTGTTCTCACCACCATTGACTTCAACCCACTCGAGCTTCAAGCCACTGGGACGACCCTCAGCCCAGTATAGAGTGGGTGAGTTCCATTTCCAGTAAACGAGACGGTTGTGGGCAGGGAGGTAGATGAGGACTGACTCAGCACCGCTATCCCAGCCAACAGGGGGAGCATTCACTGTACCATAGCTGCGACCACGGACTGTACCGAAGTGGCCAGTTCCCCAGATCTGAAGCTCGTAGTTGACGCCGTAGCAGCAACCACGGCCGTACCAGTACTTGCCATCGGAGGCCGTCATGACGGAGATCTCGTAACCCATGCGGAACGAGAAAGCCGCGGTATTCCGGTAAGCATACCACGGGTCTAAAGTGAAGGTAGGGAGGAGGCAGGAAGTGGGGAGTTGGGGTTAGATTCGGCAAAGACCAGGGACGAGAAGGGCATGCACATCCGCTCAAGGTGGGTGAAAACTGTACATCAGGTGGTGCTGTATCGGTTCCTGTTTGTTCTGGAACCAGCCGGTCAACCACGGGGAACGTGTGGTGTCGAAATTACCATCTCTTGGCTTGTTCCATGGCCAGATTTTCAACTTTGGGGCTGGCTTTGATGCCACGTCGCGCCGTGAATGGGGGTACAAATCGTTGCGACTGATGCACCTCCAGGGGTAATTTCCGGCTTTGCACCTGATATCAGCCTCAACCTTCGCCTGATAACGTAAAACCTGTGTGAAAGAGTTCGATGAGAGAATCTGAGACGTACTTGTCACGCCCTGGACCGCAACGGCAGTGGATGTGGACGCCTGAGAGGCTGAAACCACGGCCGAGGCCAAAACGACCAGCGCCAATGTTTGGAGCACCCTTCTCAAATACATGAGTGAGATGAGCCAGTGGGATTGGCACTAGAAAGATGGGCAGATGCAATCCAAGTCGGGAATGAGGAACTTTTGAAGAGGAAAAGCGAGTAGAGCAGATTGTGTCTGAAGTGCAAATTAGAAGCAATATGTAGTCACACACGTGAACTCCACAAACATGTGTTTTAGCAAACGATGGCACACCCGCGTGTCGCATAAAATCGTCTCAAAAAACTTGCTCTCTTCAATCTTGTTTCCCCCCTACCCTTGCCCAGCTCAGTCTGGCTCAAGTTTTTCCAGCTTGCCCCAGTTTCCTGGCAGATGGCTGGAACGTTCCAAACGGGTTCCAAAAAAGTTCCAAAATTTCGCTTCATTTGGAACTTTCGGAGGTAAAGTTCCAAATTTTCTCGTACCTTTTGTCTTTGAATTTGAATTTTTGGAACCTTCTCGAACCAGGTTCCAAAAAAGTTCCAAATCCGACGCCCACTCGAAGCCCCAGCCTGACTGAATCTTCAAGCTGGGGCAAGAGGTAGGACCAGAGGAGGGGAAAAAAGTGCAAGAATCGGGCAAGTTTGTGAGGAGATTACGCCTCAATGGGCGAGTGCTGGTATATGACACTTATATGATTTTATAGCCAATGCTGTGGTGTAGTCATCTCAACTAATTGCATTACACTCCACCCACTGCTTTTATCTCAAATTTAGGCTTGCAACAGCCTTAGTTCTTCGAAACCATGAAAAGTCACCTCGTTTTCGGTCTGGTGGCTCTTGTGGTGCTCTTAGCAACGGTGCCAGCGATGGCAACCGAGCTAACCACAGAACTTGGTTTGCAGGACGCAGTCAGTACGTAGCACATCCAACCCGAAGCGCTAAGTTGGCCTCTAAGTTTCGCCCTTGCTCTCGATCCAGAGGGCACGACAGGGCATCGCTCTGGCAGGGCAGTCTCGGGAGACAGGAGTGACATCGAGCAACGGAGCGTAGCATTCGATTCTTGGGCTCCCCATGTGTCATTCTACACACCATGTGGCCCAGCTATGGAACTGCTCAGATGAGAGAATCGTTGCAAAGTTAGTGCCACCCCCGGTTCTCTCGAGACTCGAGTGTGTAAACGCATGTATTGTACGCGCAGGGCCCGCTTGTCACCATCTAATCCATGTATTGTTCGGTTCCTCTCCTCGAACACCTTCACTCTAGACCCCTTCTTCGCTTATCGCGATAATGCGGAGTTCTCATTCCGTCTGGGATGGGAAATCTCTGTGCAGGTCGCATCTGACGGGAAGTACTTCTACGGCCGCGGTTGCTGCTACGGCCGATGGGACTCACTTCAGGTGTGGGGTACCGGCCTTATGAACACCACTCTTGGTGAGGACTACGGCACCATCAATGGCCCTCCCTTCCCCGGTGGTGTGGATGACAACGGTAACGAGTCCGTTCTCCTCTACCTCAACGCTCGTAACCGCCTCGTGTACTGGCGCTGGAGCGACAACTCCATCTGGGTCGCTGAGGGTAAGCCCGAAAGCCCCGCCGCAGGACTTGAGTGGGTTCAGGTTCACATCCCTCTCCCAATGAAGAACGTGTACATGAGCTCGGACGAGGCCGACCTGTATATCTTTGACCGCGACACTCGCGTCATGACCGTCGTCAACGGTGCTACCTTCACCGTAACGCGCAACTTCATGTTCCAAACCGATGCATGGATTGCAAAGCCCTCTGCCAGCGAGAACTCTCACTCGTTCGCCTTCGATGGTCGTCACTTCCTCTTCGGCGCTCAGCACGGTTCCAACTGCTACGCCATCTACGACACTGAGGGCAGCTTCGTCGGTTCCCGCTGCTACAACCTCCGCGGTTCCATGCTCCGATACGATTGGGCTCTTGGCATGTACGAGGCCTGTGGTTCCGACTCAGCTTCGCCTCCGGCTAAGCAGTACTTCAACACCCAGTTCGGTAACGGTGCACACTGCTCGTTCTGGAAGAACCCCGCTTACGACGAGCTCCCTGCTCCTCCCCCGATCCCTGTGTGCCCCAAGGTTCACCCTATCATCTTCGGTGAGTACAACGACAACAAGCGTCGCAACTGGCTTATTGAGCAGAATGGTTGCGAGCTCACACTCGTTGGTCAGGGTCGCAACAAGGAGCGAAGCGGTTACGGTCGCTTGGTCGAGACCACCAAGGGTTGGCGCGTCGAGCTCCGCTTCCTCTCGAGCAAGCCTGGCTTCCGCCCCTACACCGTTACTGGTGAGTTCGTTGATGGTAACAACCTCATTCTCTCGGACGGTCTTGCTTTCAGTCGTGTTGTTGGTAACGTCGACCTCGTTGCTCATGCTCCTCGTGGTCAGCTCAAGGAGGATCTTACCCTCGCACAGCTCGAGCGCATCCGCAAGGCTCGCAACGTCTACATTGCATGGACTGGTTCTGATGACATTGGTGGTAACTCCCTCCGTGATTACGACTACGTTGTTCGCTTCTCGCCCGTTGGTACCAAGGACTTGATCCGTCCCGAATCTGAGGGTCGTGACTGCGCTGACACCGACGTCTTCATGCCCGTCGCAGTTCGCTGCGTCAAGGGTGACTGCCGCATGCCTGCAGAGATGCTTTGGGGTGTCAACAACGGTATGGTGTGCTACGGTTTCGCCTACGGTCTCGTTGCTAAGAAGTTCAAGTATGACGCAGACCAGTGCGACTGGGCGGTTGATAACCAGCAGTTCCGTTCCATCTACCTCCAGCGACCCAACGCGAAGGGCAACTGCCACCAAATCAAGAACGTCTACGAGGAAGTCTACACTCCTGGTGCAGTTGCTATCTTCGTTGAAGACGACGTTGGTGAGGTCTCCGTCCGAACCCTCCGTGAGTCCATCGCTCGCCTCCGTCAACAGAACAAGCTCTTGATTCTCCAGGAGAAGGCCTTGCTTGAGAAGGCCAAGGTTGTCTACAACCACACTCAGACGCCTGGTCCTCAAGGTCCTCAAGGTCCCGTTGGTCCTCGCGGTGATCCTGGTCCACCAGGTCCACCAGGTCCTGCAGGTTACAAGGGTCCGCCGGGTCCGGAGGGTCTCCAGGGTCCTGTCGGCCCGCCTGGTCCCGCTGGTCCTCAAGGTCCTGCAGGTCTTAAGGGTACCACTGGTCCTATGGGTAAGATGGGTCCTCAGGGTCCACGCGGTCCTCGTGGTCGACGTGGTCGTCCTGGTAACGAAGGTCCTCAAGGCCCTCAAGGTCCTAAGGGTCCCATTGGTGATGTCGGTCCCGTTGGTCTTCCTGGTCCCGTTGGTCCTCAAGGTCCTAAGGGTCCCCAGGGTCTCAAGGGTCGACAAGGTCCTAAGGGTCCACGCGGTAAGATCGGTCCTGCCGGTGAGCAAGGTCCTCAAGGTGACCGCGGTCCACAAGGTCCTAAGGGTATCCCAGGTGATAAGGGTCCTCAGGGTCGCCCTGGTCCTCAAGGTCCTAAGGGTCCTCAGGGCCCTGACGGTCCTCAGGGTCCTCCTGGTGAACGTGGTCTCCCAGGTCCTCGCGGTAACGAAGGTCCTCGTGGTCCCCAAGGTCCTGAGGGTCCTATGGGTCCTGCCGGCCCTGCCGGTGACATGGGTCCTCAAGGTCCTAAGGGTCCTAAGGGTCCCATGGGTCCTATGGGTCCTATGGGTAAGGTCGGTCCTTCTGGTGAGATCATTGGTCCTGTCGGTCCTCCAGGTGACGAAGGTCCACAAGGTCCTGAGGGTCCTGAGGGTCCCGAAGGTCCCATGGGTCCTCCTGGTCCACAGGGTCTCCCCGGTCCTCGTGGTCCTCAGGGCAAGACCTACTACCCACCATTGTTGCAGGCCAAGATCTCCACGACTGCCATTCAGCCCGAGCCTGCCAACCTCCCCGATCCCAACTTCAGTGCACCCAAGACACCAGGCGTTGGTCGATTGGTCTTCTTGCGCAAGCCCAAGACCCCCGAGCTTCCTCTTGAGGCACAGTACAAGAACTAAACTGAGCTCGGTGTGAAGAAAAGTAGGTTTGGGAGAAACCGACTGTAGTGAAATGAAACTTAAGTATGCACAATAAACCTCTAGCCATCTAAACACGACAGCTTACTCCATGTAATGTAATGTAATGTAATGTAATGTAATGTAATGTAATGTAATGTAATGTAATGTAATGTAATGTAATGTAATGTAATGTAATGTAATGTAATGTAATGTAATGTAATG
>Ga0180217_1000135_pt1 | contig 151820 bp, 66 predicted proteins | sample eDN3rd37CBELigOP_FD_128521 | JGI IMG/M metagenome (GOLD analysis project Ga0180217, IMG submission 128521) | Enriched Organic Plus compost microbial communities from Emeryville, California, USA - eDNA 3rd pass 37_C BE-Lig OP (version 2) (version 2) ... | reverse complement strand
CCTTCTTCAAAGATGTTTTCTTCGAGGGAGATTTCTTCAGAGGTGTCTTCTTTTTCCTTTAGTTTGAAAATGATGTAGAATCCGGTCACCCACGGGTCGCCAAACGGATGAACTCTCTTAAAATCTCTTTCGTTATATTCATCAGGATTGAGTTCATATTTTGTGGCTTTGTAAGATAAATCTTTTAGAAGATTACTAACTACCCCTTCTACCTCACACTCTCCTAACTTGACAAAGGGTGTATTAGTCTTAGATGTGTATGTGTGGCTTAACAATTCACATAGACAATCACGTGCACATTCACTATCACATTTAAACCAAAACCCTAGATGATAGGCGCAGCCAAATCTTATAAGAACATCTTTATCTTCATGTTCTCGTAAGAAAGAATAGACTAAATCAGTGTAGACTCTGATGTAGACATGACTAAGTGGTTCATGAGCATTATGTAACTTAGCGATGAAGGCAACTAATCCATTAGGGTGTACTTTTTTCCCCCACTTAATCTCATACACTTGTGGGGTGTAGGTGTATTCTTCAGACTTGACTTCTTCAGACTTGACTTCTTCACGGGTGACTGCAGCAGTGAGAGCGGTATCGAGCGCTGACATTGTTTGCGGATGGTTGTTTGCAGATAGTGATCGTTTGACTTCACACTATTGTACTTTCTTTCTCATATACCTAAAAATAAAACTTTAACTAAAAAAATTAATTACCCCTTGTTAAAGAAATAGTTAAATGGGGTGGGTGTGGCTGAACCTCAAAGATGAAGATGATAACCCTGGGGCTTCCGCCAGAGGCTCCAGCCCCAGGGTGCGTTAATTAATTAGTGTTGTTAAAGATGATAACCCCGTGGCTTCCGCCTGTGGCTCCAGCCCCAGGGTGCGTTAATTAATTAGTGTTGTTAAAGATGATAACCCTGGGGCTTCCGCCTGTGGCTCCAGCCCCAGGGTGCGTTAATTAATTAGTGTTGTTAAAGAAATAATTAAATGGGAGGGATGTGGTTAACCCTCAAAGTTACCCTCATTTCGCAAGACAGTGCGTCATTACGAGTGTCTTGTGAAAACGGGGAATGGACAAAGGGGTTAGTTTCAAAAACGACGACAAACGATGGGTGTTGCGTCTTGGAATTTGAAGAACGGGATGAAGCACTTTTGACACATATATTTTTCCGACAATTCGTGTTGTGTTGTCGGGTGTTGGAGGGTTTGAGTAATCCTCTCCAGCGAGGAGAAACGACTGTGTGTTCCTCGGGTTTGAAAACACAAATTTCAAACCCCTCTCCGCCCAAGGAGAGCGTGGGCAGTTTCCTCGGGTGGATGGGTTCTCCTTCGGTCGGTGGGGGTGTGGCAGAGGCGGCATATATTACATTTTTGTGGCAGAGGCGGTAGATATATCACTACTCATGACACACTGGAGCAGCAACAAAAAATGCGAGAAAATCGAGGAAAGGGGTGGCGGGAAATAATTCAAAAAAATGCGAAAAAATGAGTGTGTCATGGAGAAAAATACTGAAAATTCCTATTCCGCCACCCCCGGTTCCGGAAACAAGTGAGGCCCTGCACTGGACTGGACTGACTGGCCTGATTGAAGCTCAAAAAGGTAAGTCTTTCTAAGTGAGAATACGCGTTTTGAGGAATTTTCCAGTAGGTAATAATCACTTTACCAGATTGTCACTACACTATAGTATTCATTATAGTATTGTAATCCTTGAAATAATCCCAGTTTACACTGAGTTTTTTACTGCAAAATGTACTGGATTGCTAGTTTTTCAAACCAAAAACACACCTTTTACTGGCTTTTCGACACCACTCACTCGGTGACACTGCGAGCGAGTCACCTGTTCCGCTGCATCACGTGCTGGGCTGCCACTCCGCGATTTATCCCGCGGGCCCGCGCGCTGGCCGAGGCTGGAGAAGCGGAAAACACCCGTCCTTGCTGGACGTTTTCAAATCTCACTGCAGCTCTGGTTGAGCCTAGGACTAGTCTCGTTAGCGTGTATCGGGATGGTTGGCTTGGGTAGAAATCGTCTTGGCAGCCCTTGGAACTTGTCAAAAAGCTATTCCAGTGGTGTTTTCACATCCAACATGACCCACTCACCACCCACACCGAGCGCGTCGCAGCGCGGGAACCCGAGCTATCCGTCCTGGCCCATAAGTATTCCATCACCCCCCTCCCAGGACACCCTCATTTCACTCGGTCAAAACAGGCCCTTGCCAGTCACATTCGAGGCGCGATTTCTCGGCACGCAGCCACGCTCACTGCGGGGCGAGTGCGAGGAAATGTCCGCGCTGCCATGCCGCAGCTGAGTATCACGACGCGGCCATGTGTGCCTTGCACTGGGCAGCGCGTACAAGCTGGAAAGTAGACTGAACCCAAGAGTGAAGAGTGAATCGGGCTCCGGACGCTGTCTTGCACTGCGCTATCACTGCGCACAACTCACACTTCGAGTTGGCGTGGCGTGAACATCGTAGAGGCCCTATCCAGCCACTTGATGAGGCGGGTTTGATGGTAGCACGACTGCGGCCTTCCCACGTTTCATGTCCTGAAGGTCGTTGCAGTGTCAGAGTTTCACTTTGGACTGGACCAACTGCGCTCTGTCCAGCCTGCACACGGAACCTCCGGGCGGTTGGTGCAAGCGTTCCGAGTTGGGCTGGAACTGCGGGTCGCTATACCACTGCTCGGGTGCGCACGCTTCAAGTGTGCGGAGCGGAAACCTGCAACGGAACTCAGTGGGGCCCGGATCGGGCAATGGTGTCAGGGTGGACTGAGCTGGCACAGTCGGTCAGGGGTGGAGTGGGGCTAGATTTGGGGGCTTTCGTAACTGGAATCCTAACGCTTAGCCAGGGCTTATCATTTTATACACACTTCGTTGGCGCTAGTATCCTCCGAGTGGTCACTTACACATTGCGTTGCACACAACACCCTTTCTTGCACTTGTCTATATAGCTCACTATCCTCAAGAAACACCCGATAACATAGGACGAAGACGATAATCGATCAGCCTGAGGGGCCGAGAGAGTCTGCTATACAAGTCCTCCGACAACCCGTCGCTGTTGTCGTTGTCGTTGTCGTTGTCGTCATAACTATTCCTTTCATTGCTGGATATTAAGATCTGAGGGCCCAGCTCAAAGTCTCGTCCCGATTTCTTCTCTTTTTCTACACTGGGCGCGTGATTTGAGTAACGGGCTCGCGATCGTGCGGATCACGGTCCCTCTTAAACAAGCAACATGCTCGCCTCAAATCCCACAGCGGGTACTGTCGAGCACCAGTATCACCAGCCGGCACCCTTCAACACCGAGGCATTCTGCAACACAGTGAACAACCTGCTCGACACGCCACATGGCCAAAATAGCATTGGTTCCATGTGTAATGGCGAAGGAGCTTCATCTCCTTCATCCGCCGCGGCCTCTCCTACCTCTCGAGCAGAGTTTGACAACTTCATCCAGGTGCTAGACCCAGGTTTCCAGCATTTGGTCTCGCCTTTGGTCGACACACTAGTACTCGTAACAAACCCTAGCGCGTACATCCGGTCGCAACAGCACCATACTTCCGCAGCAGATCCAAGCGCACAAGCAGACAACGAAAGCTGTAGTGGCAGCAGTAGCAGTAATAGTATGAGTCCAAACACACAAACCCTGCCCGCTCAGATTCTCAGTGTCTCCACAGATGCAGTCAAGGTTCTGATCGCCGTCCCGCCTGCTACTACCACTGTCGATGGGCAAACTGATGGTGATGGTGCGAACACGAAGCAGGTTGAATGTCAAGTGCCTTGGAGCGCACTCGAGCCGATTCCCAATTCAGACGTGCTGAATCAACTGGTCGCGCTGCTTCCGTCAACGCAAGCACCGCCCGCAGACGTTCAAATTCTGCTAAGTGCTAAGAATCTAGCATCCATTCTGCACCTTGCCAAGAACTCAAATACTGATGTTCCATCCATCGAAACGATGAAGACTGCTGTTCAACAAGCGAGCGCGTTGTATTCGCGATTTATGGCCGATGCCTCGCCAGATTCACACAACTCCACCCAGTCTCCTGAACAGGCCGGATACACCGCGCAACAAGTAGGTAAATCCACCAACGCCCCTGCGGGCCAGACGGCATCAAACTATGACCAAGCTAAGCAGGAGTCAACAGAGTCGGCGCCGGCAACTGCTGGTCAGGCATTAAATTACGCGACGAATATTGAGTCAGCGGAGTCCCATGACGCAGCAGCTGACTTGCATGACAACACAAAGCTGACTAGTCCAACCCAACCTAAGCCTGATCCTAGCGAGATGGAGTACCAACACACACAAGGTGTCAAATACGAGGACCTGTCCCAACTTGCGCAGCAAAGGCTGTATGAGCAGGAGCAGGCCATCAGTCAGGGCCTGCAGTATCAGCAGGGACAGCAAGTTCAGCCTACACAGTTCGCCGAGCAGTATCATCTCCACGCAGACGTGCAGTTGCAGACGGATGGATTACAGGCACCGTCTGCAATGCTCCAAGACCAATCCCAACTCTATACGCACGCACTCTCACAAGCACAAGGGGCGGTCGGCTCGATGGCCCAACCACCGGCGCTCCTTACACAGTCTGCCTCCACCCATCAAACGAAGGCACCTCCCTTCAGTGTGATTGTGGCTGCATGCATTGCCGCTCTATCAGGTCAACCCCAGCCCTTGCAGCAGCTTTTGGAGCTGTACGGTACTCCTGTCTTGCTCCCCCTTCCTGCCAAGATTGTGAGCGCACTCGTTGCGTCCAGTGCGGGTACGGCAGCAGCTGCGCTGACCTACGGTGCTCGCTTCCGTGATCCGCGACCTAACTCCTTGATGCCCATCCATCACGAGGCGCAACAGGCTTACAGTTATCACGCTTATCAACAAGCTGCAGCAGCGGCGGCCGCTGCCGCTGCTGCAACCCCCACCAGCGAGTTGAGTGGTCCATCTTATGCAAATGCCGGAGAGGTCAGCGCTGAGCACTTTACATATAACCACGCTGCACTTGAAGCAAGTGACAATCGACTTATCGATGATGGTTCTTATGGTATGATTGGAGAGGGATCTGTGAATCCTGGTTCTCGGTTGGATGAAGTGCATCTGCATACGAATGATGTTGTTGCAAGTTATTCATCTCATGATCCAAACGTTTCTCACGCTTCCCACGCGTACCCCATGCCCACCTCTCACGATGTAGGCAATGCGACTCCTCCATCCACGGCCACACCGACTGCGCCTTATCCCCAGCCCAAGCGTACGTCGGCGCGCGCTGCAGCTGCCGCGGCAAATGCCCAGCTTCAGAGCAGATTGGCGTCGGAGTCGCGTCACATGAGCCACCGAAGCCCATATGGCTACGGAATGGGCAACTATGGCATGCATTCCGGTGGCCTCACGTCACCCTCCTCGTCAACCAATAAGAAGAATGATGTGATTGATCGTACAGTCCTGGTTACGTCAGGTAAGCACCGAGGGAAACAAGGTATTGTCAAGTCGTCAGGCCACGGGTTCTATTGCATTTCGATTAATGGTGAGGCCGATATTATGAAGCGTGCAACTGAGTTCGAGGTTCTAGGGGATCCAGAGGACACACACATGATGGCACCAGGGGCTGGCAACCCGTTTGGATACGGTCCATCACCCAGCTTGTATTTGCGTCCACCGTCCAGTGCAGCTTCTTCATTCGACATGAAGCGACCAACCCCCGTCCCTGCATCAAGTAGTAGTTTTGGATCCTTGTCCTTCTCAACGACTAATTCTGTTGGCAGTGGCCCGAACGCAGGTTCATTTGGGAGGGTTGGATATCCATCAGCACCCATCCCACCTCCTATGGGGTACGGCGCAGCTCAGCCCCAGTATGCGTATCCTGGTGCCCTAGCAACGGCGACATCACCTGCGGCCGCAATCCCTGCACAAATTCCTCCGCCAGTGACCACAGCGGCCTCTGGAGGATCGAATGGCGATTCAAGCTCACCAACTGCCAACACCGCTCAACCCTACCGAAAGCGACCGTACGTACGAAGGAACGCGGCAGCCGCAGCGGCAGCCGCTGCGAATGCAGGCACTTCCGCCGCAGCCCACGAGGCCATGACACCTTCTGGCATCTCGCCTGTACCACCACTTGGCAGAGCTTTATCCAATGAAAGCAATGCAGCTGTCCGTGCATCAGAATCTCAGTCTAGTGTTGATAGGCTTGTGGGTATCGACCAGGAGGGAATCGGATCTGGTTCGCAAGCAGCTTCACACGTGGAACAGTTATTGCTAGAGCAACAACTCAATGGAGAGGGCACGACAAAGCGAACCAAGTTTGAGTAACATTGGTTGCGCGATATGGTATCTTGGATTGACTGATTATCAGCCAGACTCGGGCAGAGCCAAGATTCTACCAAGCCAGTCGTGGGAAAATGACTCTTCAGTCCTCAGCTTCACCGTCCATTGGGCTAACCACTATTGCCACATCCTACCTCCATTCTCCACCAGAGCCAATCTACGCGCTCTTCTTTATGAGATTAGACCGACTTATCGATTCGACCCGCCTTTCCTACGATGGCCTCTCAATGTGCACACACGTCCGACGCAAATATTACAACGGTCTAGCTCTGGTTACAGCACTTTCATCTCAATTTTCTATGAACCATGCCCTCTTCTTTCAAACGTCTCTATTATATATCACAGCTATGTGGTAACTTTGTATCATGTACCATGTTATCTCGCTGACTCTACCGCACCTCGCAGTGTAATCAACTATTGCACCTCCATATCCTATTCCACTTTACCCCACATCGTTTCCTTGCTCTGGATTGCTTTTGTTTTTTTGTCTCCTCACCATTAGCCGCATCCTTGTTCATACTTGTTGTAACAAGACTTAGTTGTACATCATTTACTGTCTTCAGCACACACGCCTACGCGATCCCTTTGGTGTATTGAAACCACACATTGGGTGCAATAGGCATGATGTTTTTATAGACGTCTGACAGCTTTGCATACGAGGAGGAATCCTAAATGGCGTGTAGTGGTTCATTTTGCGTCATCAAGTACTGCTCTGCTCAAAATGTTAGTGATCCTACACACTGCCAACATTTTCCCTTCTTTTTGTTTGCCTTAGCCCATCCAGAGTTTGCACGAGGATCATGCTTGATCATGTATCCCAACCGTGTTGCTATTCGATCTTCATGTCACAAGTACCAACACGTTCCCACACCTTCACCAACCTTACAAATAAAACTTTGGAGCAGAGACTCCACAAGTTGTTTTCTCAAGAAAAAAGGGCTATGAATACGTTCAATAACTAATGTACAGCGTTTATTTTATGCCTATATACAACTTTCCTGACAGCATCTGCGTACCTATGCGGTAGGATATCTGTCATCGATCTTCGTTGAGAACAATGGTGTCGGTCTCCGGTAGTAGAGCCCGTAATGAACGAAGCTTGGCTAGCGTAGTCGCTTCGAAATCGATGAAGGGTTCCTCTTCTTCCTCCTCTTCTTCGGTCTCTTCCGCAGGTTTGTGACTTCCACCTTCAGTACGAGCAGGGCTTACATGTGTAGTAGAGATCAGGATGACCTCGACCTCTGGGTCACTCACACTCGTGTCCATGGGTTGTGCTTGAAACATAGCGTCCGATAATAGACCTCGCGTAGCAGCCAACGCTTGGTCCATGGTTGCCAGCACCACGACTGCCTTACATTTGTCACTCTGAGTCGAGCGGATGTGGACGGATAGGACCTCTCCAAATGGTGCGAGCGTCGCTCGAATCCCAGCCTCAGTCGCTCTTGACGAGTCGTAAGACCTTGAGGACTTTTTCCATTTGAGAACGATGCTCCGCTGTCGAATCTCATCAATGGAGGCTCCCACTGAACGGGGCGCCGACGTCGTTTTAGATGTAGACGTGGATGTAGATGTAGCCATAGTTGTACTTGCGGTGGCAGCTCTAGGCTGGGCCGCTGACAGGTTGACTGACGTGTGAATCCCTGTCACTTCGCCTAAGATGCCCTGTCGCTGAAGGGACTCAATATACGTCGTAGATCTCTGTCGCTCAAGGGCGGTCAATGAGGGCATTGCGGGTTGATATTGCTGTTGCTGCTCCTGTCGACTTGCAGCAACGGCTTCTGCAGCCATTGCATCTCCTTCAGCCAATCTCTGAAGCATGCGCTTCATGTGTTCATCCTGAGCCTCAGCCTTGCGCTGTCGCTCTTCCCTGAGCCTAAGTTGGGCATTATAGTTCGTCCTGTTGGTCGGGTCACGAATATACTCGTACGCCCGCTTCACCAGGTCGAACCGCTCACCCGCGCTCGGATCGTCCGGATGACGGTCTGGGTGAGTCTTGAGTGCCATGGCGTTGTACGCCAGCTTGAGCTGCTTCTCCGTCGCATCGATGCCATTTTCGATACCGAGGATACCGTAAATGTCTAATGTGCTTATGTCAATCTCAGACATGGTCGTGCTGTGTCGACTATCGTGCTATATACCTGGGGGGGTACCACGCTCTCACCCTTCTTTTTCCGAAATTGAGGCTATTGCTACGGTTCCGTCCGCAGAAGCTTGATACGTTTCGGCTGCTCTAAGTGACCTGGGGCTATCTATCGCGTCTCCCTGTGAGGCTGAGGCGAGACACGGCCGCAATCGTGCTTCAAAGCCGTCGGAATTGGCTCAAAATTTTCGTTGAACAAGCGGTGGGTATGTGAGAGGTGGTGGTTGGATGTTCATTAACAACCGCATCTGTGTATGCATCGTGCTTACACAACTCAAACCCACCCATGGTTGTGTCTCTGCGCGTGTTGGCCCGCGCGCTAGAACAAGAAAACCGAGACAACCGTTTCCGTTATTTCTCAGTTTGAATGGAGGAATATGTTCCGCGAGTTAATCTGGGGTGTAGACGTGAATAGTGAGCGAGGGTGTTTATTATCGGCAAATATGCCTCGGTTGCTCACGGCTATTAAGTCACATTCCGTGTAGTACCCCAACTTTGACCACACTCAACCCGAACCGAGCTGAAATATGTTGTTGATACTCATTCGCTCTATGCACATACCATGTAGGCCTCAACAATTGTTCAAGATAACGCACGTGCATTTGTGAACATTCCCGCGCGTGCGTAGCGAAGTCTGCAGTGTATCCCTCTCAAAGAGCACTCGCGAGAGGAGGCTCGAATGAGCTCTACCCCGACTCTCCCTCCGCTCAGGCCGATCCAGTCGGCTGCGGTTGGCCAGGCGAGCCAGTCGCAGGATCAGCCACCACAGCCTTCCCAGTCTACTCAACAGCAGCAGCAAAGCAACCGACAAAACAAACTGGACTCGGATCGATATGCAACCGCCCCAAACTTGCTCGAAACAGCTGAACGAAACACGACAGCTCAACAGTCATCACAACAACGAAGACCTGTAGCCGATGGACTCGTCGTAACACTAGAAAACTTCGATGAGCACGCCCCTGTGTGTAACATCAATTCGCCACGCTCGCTTGAGGCCATCGAGGCCTGCGGACTGGATCCTTCTCAGCTGCTGGCCAAACCTCTTGAACACTTCTCCAAGAAGTATGGTCCTGAGTTGGCGGCAAACAGAGCGTTCAAGTACGAAAAAAGGAGGCAAGAGTGCCTAGCGGATGCACGCAGCTATCGCAATGCACTGATTCAGGCCGAGCTCAGACACCGTGCCTTGAGGAGCTCACGCTCTACCTCACCTGGGCGGCCGAAGGGAACGGTTCATCAGCTGCATCCGCTGGACCCATCCACTAGGCAGCAACAGCAGCAGCAGCAGGAACAGCAAGATCGCCATCCTGACACACAATCGAGCACACTTTCAACTCGGCAACAGCGTGATGCCGCCGCAGGACCTCAGACGACTACCCGAGCACAGAGTCGGAGCCGAGGCAGATCGTCAGAGAGAAGCACTTCGCGCCCCGGCGATCATTTTGGGTCTTCAGGTGATGCTTCATCCAGATACGGTGGAGACGAGGAAGGCGACCCAATCGCAGAGGACCGTAAGCATGGAGAAAACGCCATTATGCACGAGCTCCGTCGAGCCGAGGCAATCAAAAGAAGGCGAATCCGAGAATTACGGATGCGTATCGCTTCGGAAATCCGACGCGAGATGCTAATCGAAGAGGCTCGAAGGGTGGAGGAGAAGCAACTAGCAGATCAGAGAGCACGCGAGCAGGCACTCGCCGAGCAGATGGCTGCGCAACGAGCACGACAAGCAGCCGAACTCGAGGCTGAACGCGCGAGAGAGCGGGAGCGAGAGCGACTCGAGCTGGAGCGTGCCATGCGAGAAGCGGCAGAGGCTGCGCTCCGAGCGGAGCAGGAGGCCGCGGCGGCAGAGGAACGCCGCATCCGGGCCGAGGAGCGTCTCCGTCGAAGGCAAGAAGACCAGCGTCGCAGGCAAATGCTGATTGAACAGCTTCGTCTCGCACGTGAGCACCAACGCGAAGAAAAAGAGCGCCAGATACAAGCACTTGAGGAACAAAGGAAGGCACAACTTGAGCAAAAACGACAGGAGCAGGCTCGTCGTGCACAGGAACAGGCGCGATTACATGCGGAAATGCTCAAGGAACTTGAGAGGAAGCGAGAACTGGAGATGCAGGAGCGGCTTAGAAAAGGACTTGCCAAGGAGCGACAACTGCGCCGACGTCAAGAGCGCGTAGCTCGTCGCCGTGCCGAACAGGCGAGCCGCGCAAGAGCAGAATTCGAGGCGAAACAACAAGCTGCGCTTGCGCTCCGAGAACAGGTTGAAGAGCAACTCCGGTTGAAGCACGAGGCAATGCTTGAACGCGAGCGACAAGCAGCAGCACGGCGAGAGGCGTTCCGTCAACAACAACAAGAAAACATCGAGCGATCTCGACGTGCTGAAAGCGAGAAATGCAAAGAACGCGCCCAGGTATTTGACGCCTACTCGCGGCTTTTAGAAATGCGAAGGAGCCGTCTCTTAGCACAGCAACAAGCGTATGAGGAGCGCCTCGCACAGAACCGCGCGAAACAGGAGAAGGCTCGCGCGTTGACCATGCTGTTGCGAGCTGAACAAGCCGAGGAGCGACAAGAACATTTGAAAATGGTGGAGCGCATGCAGGAATACCGAAGGAAGAAGATTGAAGAGAAGATTGAGGCAGACCGCCAGCGCATCGAGCGAATGGAGGCTGAACGGCAAATGATCCGTGCGCGGGTAGCCGCAATTGTTAAGCGAAGCGAGGAGGGCTCATTAGACGACACAAGTCTGCTCAAGGAGATGCTTTCTAGCAGCCGTAGCAATAGTCCGGGTACCTCAACGTCAAGAGATGCTTCTGCCGATGGCACCAGCGTTCAGGGACCAGATCACGCTTCACCCGATGCATCTAGCGCACGACCTCAAACAACACTTTCAACTTCACGCCGCAAAGGTATCAGCCCTGACGTTATTGCACGTGTCGCTGAGCGCATGAAGATCCCTGAGGAGCTTGCGCGCGAGATCGCTGAAACCATGCTCACACAACCTCGGCCAGTCTCGGTTGGAAGGGCACGATCGATGAAACCGAAGAACCCCGAAGAGAGCATGGATGATGACTACTCTGATGACGCGGATTTCGACACGCCACCTCCAACACGAGTTAAGGTGCCACCGCTTCGGACGCAGCAAGGCGGAGCGAATCCAATCTCCGCAACCACTGAAGCAAAGTCAGCGATAAGGCCAGCGGCAGCAGGTCAACATGCTAATCGTCCAGCATCCCAACCGTGTCAGAATACTGTGCAGTTGCAGCCGAACGCGCGCAACGTCCCAAAGCGGTACGTCCTAAATAAGCCAAAAACAGCTGACTCCCAGAGCAAGCCCAACAGGACGCAACCTGTGTCGACGCAACCGCCACGAGGAAAAGGTCAACATGGCATCTTATCTACTCCTAAACCTCCTGGCGCGCCACCTCGTGCTCACTCACGAGCTCAAGCCGTCCAGAGTGGGCCCAGCGAAGAGCAATGGAATGAGGTTGATGCATTGGAGCAGGCTCAAAACCAACATATGCAGAGGCTGATTGCACAGGAGGAAGCTCGTGAGCGTGATCGTCAGTCCATGCTCGCGACATGCGAAGGTCCTCTTCGCCTACGTCTCATGGCTATGTTCCAAAGCGAGCGGCAACAGGCAGCTGCATATTTACAAAGCGTTCTCAGGCAGCATCAATTGGCATTGGCCGCGAAGCTGGAGGAAATTGGTATTTATGAGGGTAGACCTGAGCTCCCCTCCACCCAGCCTGTTGAAGCTGGATTGTAACGAAAGGGTGGGAACCGTGGTTCCTGCATGTATGGATTAGCTTGATATGTAGTTTATACACGTCAAACTTTACGATCTCTAGTTGAATGGCTTGCTGTATAAAGCTTAAGCTTAAGAGCAGGTCTGTACTACAGCAGCCCCCATTCTGTGCCATACAAAGTCTATGTTAAAGCTTACCTGTTGTAATCTGTTGTGATCTGAGTCAATCTACATGATACTTTATGTTTGTAGTTGAAGTAGGCTTTCCATGGTATTACGCATAACAGACAAGGCTTGACTGATCATTATATTCATTCGCTCTTGGCTGCTGCTGGGGCTTCAGGTGCTGTAGTCGATGCGCTTGAGCCTGACGAGCTTGACTGCGGCTGAACTCCACCTGTTGGCTCTAATCGCTTCATATCCACAATACGTGCGAGAACGAATGCCAGAATATCCTTGGCAGTGGGTCGGCCAACATTGGCTGGGCTCTTGCCAGAGGTTGCCGCCTTATGCGACTTAACCTCCTCAGTGATACCCAAAATATTTGCAGATTCCTGGATGTAGTACTCGACGTCGTTTTCTGTGCACTTGTTTGTAAGCTGCGCGAGTCGAAGCTTCTCAGAGGCGAACTGTTCGTCTAGATCAAATAGATCTAGTACGGGCGGGGCGGGCTCACGCAGTAGGGGCATGAACACGGCGGGCTGGAGCGGCGGGAGCGGGACGTCGAACACGGGCGGCACGAGTGCCAAGGGTTCATGGGTGACACCCAGTCGACTATGCATCTGAACAATTTGTGGGATTAGCGATACGGTATCGAGTTTAAACATGGTCGTATCAAACAGTCGGTTGAAGTCGGACGGGAGCTCTTCAGACTCAGCAAGGCATGGTCGGAGTCGCTCTGCCAGAGCCGCAATATCCGGCACGGTCTGCCATTCGCTTTTCATCTCAGGCACATCAGGGTCGACGGAGAGATCCACTCCCACTGTGTCTTGGGCCGAAGTTTCAGGGGTGGGTACGGTCGAGCGCAGCCTGTTCAGGAGCGAGGTGGGCCCACTTTGAGACTCCTTCTGAGTTTCCGCGACAGGGACCGCAATGCGAGAGGGAGGCTTGTTTGTGCCGCCGAGCAGAGGGCCCATTGTGCTGCTTGCCACTGCAGCCGTGGCTGGCGCTGGCTTGAGCACGAAGCCATCGCCGAGCCGCACTTCGAGTTTGTCGTCGGTGAGAATCGCAAACAGCGCCGCGCTGAATGCCGCATTATCTGCTTTACCAAAGTACTCGTCGTCAAATAGCGAGGAGCTGCCTGCTACCACGAGGAGACCCGCTCCAACGCGAGTGGCGGCAACAATAGCTGCGTTAGAGGGAAGCGAAAATGTTCCCGACGTGAGGATGGGAACCGCAGGTGATACCACCTTCAGCGAGCAGCCATAGGGGTATACGATACTAACGGGCTCTGCGGAGTCAGAAAGCAGTTGTGCGACGGAAGTACCCGGCGGACCCGCACCGACTGGCAGCGCGGGTGCGCTTGGGGTCGCTCCCAGCGACGAGCTGGGTACAGGCGGTCTGAACTGTTTCACGAACTTGGAGAACGACTCGGAGATCGCTGCGTCGCGGACAAAGACTTCTTTGGGGTGGAAACAATCTCGGTGGTACACGGTGCGCACAACGGCGTTGTCCTGGATGGTGATACCATAAGCTGACGTGAAGTCGAGATGGGCCATGGAGGGTTCTCCCGATTCTCCTGCCATCAGCAACACGCGGCCACCGTTCTCCATGAACTTATGGAGGATCGTGGCGTCCTGCTCCGTGAGTCCTTTTGTGGGCGCGACGAACACGACACACTTGACCTGCTGCAGGTTCTCCCATGTCAGTGCATCGCGTGACGATACGAACCGGTATACGTTTTTGAATTTCTTTTGCAATTGTTTGAACTGCTGAAGCTTCTTGGACGACTCGTGGGCGCCGTCAAACAGCACAGCAGGCAAGCTGTCAGCGGCCATACCACTGCTGCCATCTCCCACCATGTCCTCGCTGCCTGCCCCACTCAGGGAGCCGCGCCGGCTGGTCCGCTCTCGAGAGAGGTTAGGGCGGCGTGTTCCGATGGTGTCCATGTCGGTGCGCGTTCTTTGTGTGCGTTCACCAGTGTTCACCGCTTGTGTTCTTGGTTCGAAATAGGTCCACGCCCGGGTCGATCTGTCGTGGTGTGTGGTAGTAAGTTGGGTGTAGTTTGAATGCCATGAGTGGAAAATGGAGAAAGAGCGATCATTTGGGTTGTTTCTCGAGGTTCTAGGTAAAAAAAACCTTATCAAATGGTTCCTACTCGCATACACTACAGAATGTACACATCATTTCAAATAATACACCACACCCACATCGCATATCACTCCTCAAAGTCCCTTCTTCGTGCTATCCGTTTTTCAAATTTCAAACCGGTTAAACCGGCCGTTCTGCGCGCCCTTCCCCGCCGCACACGCTGGCAGAGCCCTCGATCCCAGGCGCAGACTGCGGTCCAGCAAGTTCTCTACCGTCCCCCGGGACAAAAATGTCAGACTCCTTATAGCCGCGGAGAAACCTCTGGAAAATATCCAAACTTCGGGCTTGTGACCGTTTTTTGGCACAAGGCATAGGATCCGAGAGAGGCATACCCTACCAGGTGTGCCGGACTAAGTTTTGTTTGATTCGCTATAGATCACTTGCATACATCGTTGCAACGAAACAGAACCACAGGAGAACCCCTAGCCGCGGCGTAAAGGACCCTCGACAAGATGGCCTCCGCTTCCAAGACCGTCGTCTCGAGCGTGAAGGTGTTCGTGCGCGTGCGTCCTGTCCTGGACAACGCTCAGGAACAGGGCCAAACTGCAAGTCATCTTTCCATCTCGGGTCCTGGTGGGCAGTTGGCCCTGCAGGACCTCTCTTCGTCGACTGCCCACTCCACAAACGAGGGCACCAGACAGCCCTTGGCAACAGGAGTACACGTCAAGGTGCGGGACTCGCTGCACCAGTTCCAATTCGATGGTGTGTTTGGACCCAACGCCTCGCAGGCTGACGTCTTCGAGCAGGGCCAATTTTCATCGCTTGTGAATCACGTAATCAATGGATACAATGCAACAGTCTTTGCCTATGGACAGACAGGCTCCGGCAAGACGTTCACCATTGATGGGTACGGTGAGCAGGGTACGTTCGACGTTGATGAAAAGGCGCATGTGAACCGTAAGGCTGAGGCGGGTCTGACACTCCGATGCTTGCAGGCGGTCTATGCTAGATTAAAACAGATTTTGGAGCAGCAGCAGCAGCAGCAGCAGCAGCAACAACAACAACAACAACAGGTCGCCTATCGTGTTCGATGCTCGTTCATCCAGATCTACCAAGAACAGGTATATGATCTGCTCGCTCCTGTTTTTACCATGCATGAGCAGTACATCCCAAACAACTCCAACAACTCCTCAGCCCTTCGAGTACGCTGGTCCAGAGAACGAGGATTCTTCGTCGAGAACCTGACAGAGCTCGAATGCTCGTCTCTCTCTGAGGCTAGCAACTGCTTCCGAAAAGGTGCTTCCCGCCGTGTCATTGCACAGCACAAGTTGAACGACGCGTCTTCCCGTGCACACGCAGTATTCACCATCATGGTTGATCGATACTCGTACTCAGGGATTCCAGGTGACACCCCATCGCTTTCCACCAGCTCGTTATCGATCGTCGACTTGGCAGGTAGTGAGCGTGTTGCTCAAACGCAGGCACAGGGTCGTGTCCTTGCAGAAAGTATCGGAATCAACAAGTCACTGTTTGTCTTACGCAAAGTCATCAAAGCGCTTTCAACCGTGTCGCCTTCAAATGGAGAGGGACCAAGCGAGTCGTCTGTCCACATCCCTTATCGCGACTCAACACTCACCAAGTTATTGAAACACTCGCTAGGTGGTAGCTGTCTGACTGTAATGATCGCTTGTATTTGTCCGCTCGATATGTATCTGGAAGAGAACCTCTCGACACTGAACTACGCCTCGATGACTCGAAGAATCGTAAATCGTGCTGTCGTTTGCGAGGATCCCAAGCTAGCTTTAATCCGGAAGTTGACCAAAGAGAATGAACAACTTCGAATGATGCTTGAGCGTGCACGGCAGCTGTTCATTAAAGGGGATTTTCCACAGACCCGACACGGTGACAATCGAGAGTCTGATGGAGACACCGGAGATGGAAATGCTACCGACCAATACGACGATGAGCAGTTTGAGGACGACCCAAAGCATCCAGAGCAGGACACTCGGCAACGAAAACCTGAACCAAAGTCAGGTCGCATCTTGATCGACGCCTCGCAAGTAGCGCTGCTCGAGAGCAAGCTCTCAGAGGCGATTTCTATGGCAAAGGAACTTCTATCTGAGAATGATGCTCTTCGAGCAGAGAATGACGATCTCGCCGAGGGCATTGAGGAAGCCTATCGTGAATGTACTGACCTCAGCTACGAGAATGAGGATTTGCGCGACCGTGTTGCCTTCCTTGAGGAAGCCATCTGCGGCGGTGTCAGCCGAGAGGAGCTGTTCAGCTTGGCTCGTATGGAGGAGTCCCGACCGGTCGGTGCCGAGGCAAATTCCAGTGTGGTCCAGAGTCAGGCACAGGAAATCATTGAACTAAAACGACTTGTCTTAGAGGCCAAATCTGAGGCCCTCAAGAGCAAGAAGTATGCGCAGAGGCTCGAGAGTATGCTAGCCCAACAATATGGTCTCAACGTGTCGTCACAAACAGTACCTGCTCGAGTAGCTATAGGTGGCGGAATCAGTGCAATGAATGCCGGCGGTGGGGGCAAGTCTTCCACAGGCCCCAGCGCTTCAACAGGCCAGGTTGCCGGCCAAGCGTACAAACTGAAGCTCCTGCGGCGGAAGGCGAGACTGCAAGGTCGCTCAAGCATCGTCTCGCTACGTGGGACGAACCTATATTCGAAGGAAAACGATGTTATTTCATCCCCAAAGCCTGAATGGAATCTGAGTTCCGCACCTGTCCCATCAGTAGGCTCCAATGGAAAGACATTGGGTATCGCTGAGAGCATTGATCTGGCGAGACGACATCAAGAGGCGTTGGAGCTGGAAAGGCAAACTGCTGCAGTTTTGTCGGAGATTGGTATGGGGAAGCGAGGTGGCAATGTTCTTTCGCCCGACTCCTCTAGTATTTTACAGCCAAAACGCCCTACGGCGCAGGATCTTACAGCATTGCCGAGTTACTCAGCTCTTGCTCACGTACAGGCACAAAACATTGCAACAGCTCATGACCAGCTGCGTACAATGTCCAATGTACCGAGTCGGGCACCCAGTGCTGGCGCGCCGCAGTCCCAAGTTCAAAGTCAATCGGCACCCCACCAGACAGTCTCGTCTGCACGACCCCTGACATCGGACTCGCAATCATCCTATGCAGAGTGGCTGCAGCGGCTAAGTCAACAGGCTTCATCGTCGCAAGTTCGTGCTACACAATCGAGGTACATGCAGCAGCAACAACAGCAGCAACAAATCCCACAGCATTATACGGGCTCTGCGCAGCCGACTTATAGTCAGCCGAGAAGGTGATACCCTTGCTCCAGGGGCGTTAAAATAGAATATCCCGTGTCGTTATCATCGTGCGCCAACAAGCTGTGCGTACCATTCCAACTCCAGGCTATCCTCTCGATCTTTCGTGACTAGACTGTGGCATAAGCCGCCGAGGTTCCTTTCGGGTTGACCGACATGAATCAAGCTACACAGCGGATCTGCTCGACTAAAATACAGCTGGCGAGGTATGCGCCGTAATGGTTGTATTCAATGTTTTATCACATTAGCCTCGTACAGTTCTCGAATGCCACATGCAACTTAAGGGCGCGCACGACCTGCGAAGCGAGGGTAGAGGCAGGCTTCACGGACGGTGTAAAGGCCCAAGAGCCAGCAGATGTATCGCTCCATACCGAGACCCCAACCACCGTGAGGGCATGAGCCGTACTTTCGGAGGTCATTGTACCAGTAGTAAGCCGATGGGTCAATCTTCTCATGTTCGAAGCCCTTGAGCAGAAGATCGAGGTCCCAAGCACGCATGGACCCACCGATAATTTCACCGACACCAGGCATCAACAGGTCAACGGACTCGGTGACACGAGGGTCCTTGGGGTCACGGTACATGTAGAAAGGCTTCTGGCTAGTTGGGAAGCGGCACAAGAAGATGGGCTTGCCGATAGTATCGGTCATGAAGCGCTCGGGTGCCTCGGGAATGTCATCGCCGAACTCGTAGTCCGTACCATCTTCCTTCTTGACGCCGTGCTCGCGGAGCCAATCAACAGCATCGGCATAGTTCATGCGGAGGAAAGGACGCTCAGGGACCTTAAATGAAGGGTTGACCTCGCGGATCATATCACCGCACTTTTCCAAAAGTCGCTCAGCAACGTTGACAACCATGTCCTCTAGGGTGTCGATAAGATCCTCGAAGGTGATGAAACCCATCTCACCTTCGAAGTGAGTGAACTCAGACAAGTGTCGTCGTGTGTGTGAGTTCTCGGCGCGGTAGGATGGCATGCAGCAGAACACCTTACCAAGGACGGGAACAACCGTTTCAAGGTAGAGCTGTGAAGACTGTGTCAGGTATGCCACGGTGCCGAAATAGTCAAACTTGAAAAGAGTGGAGCCACCTTCGACCTGGTTCTGTACAATTGTGGGTGGGGTGACTTCGTAGAAACCCTTCGCCCAGAAGTGCTCACGGAAGCACTGCAGGAGGAGCGAGCGAGCACGCATAATGTACACCGACTTAGTCTCGCGTAAGACGAGGTGTCGCTGATCGAGCAGCGTCTCGGGACCAGACTCTGAGTTGTAGGCAAGTTCGATGCTGGAGTGAGAGGGCTGAACCAATTCCCAGTAGTCAACAGAGAGCTCGTAGCCACCCTTCTTGTTAAGAACGGCCTCCTTGAGGGTACCATAGAGCTTGACGGTAGCCTCGCGGTTGAGGAGGAAAGCGTTGTAAGTCTTGGCGCAAGGACCCTCCAAAACGCACTGCTGAGTCAGGGGGAAGCCCGTACCATCGCGCAACTCGATGAAAATCAGACCGCCCTGTCGGCGTAGTCGGTGGCACCAACCCTGCAGCATGACACGCTGACCGACAAACTTGGGGACGTCCTGGATGGTGATGGGAGTTGCAGCACCAAGCTTCTCTTCGTCATTGACGAGCACAATCGACTTGGCCTCCTCCATAGCCTTGGCGCGTGCGGCGGCCTCTTGAGCCTTCTTCTCTGCCTCGGCGGCTGCACGAGCGGCAGCAGCTTCTGCCTTGCGTTTGTTTGCCTCTTCAATCTTCTTCAACTTCTTCCATGCACTCTTAGTGATCTCGTTGCCATCAGCGTCGTAGTACTTCTCACCCTCGCCTGCGCTCTCGGTTGGAGAGGGAGCGCCGGATTCAGTAGTGGGGGTAGCAGCACCAGCAGCAGCAGCAGCAACCTCGGGGGTTGCAGTCTCAAGTGTGGTATTCTCGGGATCTTGACTGGACATGGTCGCCTTGATTCAGTCGATCAATCGAAAGCTGGCCGATCCTATACAGTTAGAGTTACACACAGAGACACGTCGCATGTGGATGGAGTGTATCACAGGGTCGGAGTTGGGACGGGTCAGTGAGCCATGGATTCTAACTCGTTGGCTAAGCGCCTGGCTTATCGGGATCGGAGCCACAGATCCCACATCTAGGGCAGTAGCGCACATCAGTCTGTGCTTGTATACACACTATCCAGGCCACAGGCCCGCTAAATGAACCGCGCAAACACGGATTTCGAGTGCGGTGCCTCAGTTTCAGTTCTAAAGGAGGGTTTAGCTGTGCCTGAAGTAACGACAGACATTGCCAGCGACTCACGATCTTGCGTGGATCCGAGCAGACCCATACCACATGTTGTTTGGCAGGTCAATCCGGGTCGGTCGCCTCCCTGCCTGCCCATCTCAGGCCAGCCAAACCCCGATGCGCAGGCTTCGAGGCCAGCGCAGTTGGGTTGTGGTAGTGAAATGGGCCCGTAGGATTATACTTTCAGCGTAACTCAACTTTAAACAGGTCCACAACACCGATCTGAGCGGACCTACAAACTGGATTTCCACTCAACCTCACCCACTTGCGCGATATCCTATTCGGAATGCTTTCCACAAATCTATGCCGCGACCCATTCCAACACCCCCGGTTCCGGAAATCCGCCCCTTCCTACCTTTTGTGGTGAGCCCTGTGTGGACTGCTGGCTCACACTGTATGTGAGGCTGGATAATGCACGCAAAATGTTGAGAAGTATATGATTCGATAGCGCGTGATGAGCCTAGGACAGTCGTCCGGGTAAATCGTCGAGGAACCCGCCGGTTGCGTTTAGCACTCACAGAGGCGAATGCAGGGTGAAACGGTTACTTTGGATTGAGACAGGAGAGGGTAGGGGAGGATAGGAAGTGGCATGTGGGATGCCGTATGAAATGGATGTGTCTTAAGTATTTCACTGTATAGTATCTAGAAAATGTTTTTATTTGCATGTGGACCCAATGCCATGCATGCTATTCCAAGATTTGCTGAGCGGCTCTCATTCACACCACCCTGGCTCTGCGGTTTCGCCTGCATCTGGGAGTCTGAAGGGAGGTGCAGACCCATATTGCGCCTGACACTTCATCCTGACTGCATTCTGCCCTGTTAGCACATAGCATCATACTCATGCACTCTCTCCCACCCTCACAACTACGCACTCTCCAGCCCCTAACCCCTGACGGACCAACGGACGGTCCAAACGAATCTTCGAGTCCCGCCGCAGCTGCCGAGTCGAGCTTCAACATCGACATCACTTCTGGCTGCTTAGTCCGTGCATCTAGACCTCATTCCAGTGTTGTGGTAAAGTAACGCCTCTGTTCACCCTCCAGACTGGAACTTGGTTCCACTTCACCGATCGCATCGGACCCCACACAGAACTGAAACTCCAGACATCACATCCATCAAACGATCGACATGTGCACTGGTATCGATCGCTTCTCTAAGGCACGGTGGGAATCCGCACTGGAGCCCGCAACTGACCCACCATACTTGTGTCGCGAGACTGCAACTCGTACAAACTTCGTTCTGGGATTTGGTTCCCAGACCAATCGTGACCTGCCCGGTCATAATACTGCGGCAGTATCAGCTGTAAGAGTGAGCCAAGATTATGCTGGTAACACTAGCAGCAATGTACCAAACTGTAGCAATCGACACGCGAATGGCTTCAACTCAGCGGACACGATAAGGCCCAGTACGTCGCCTGCCACGATGGGAGCCTCCCGACGAGAACCTCGCCCGCTAGGATACATCGAAAGAGACCCAGCCAAGATTCTGTCTGAAGCCAATCGCCACATGCCTGCTGCACTTGGTTACGGTAGAACGCATCCACTTTTCTATCCGTACATCGCACCTAGGTTCCACACTAGCAGTGAGGACAACGAAGCAACCATCCGAGATGTGGTCAAGATTGCGCAATCAAACCCTTGTACGGCTACCACTCGTCCCATGCCTCCACCAGCCATCAAGGTCAATGTTGACGAAGTTCGTGTTGCTCTTCAGCAACGGAGCGAAACCGCTCCCTTTGATCCTTGCGAAGTGCCACCTTCACTCACTGTGCGAGAGGCCTTGACATACTTGGGCGGACGAGTCGGCCGACTTCCTTCTCGAGTTCAGTACACGCAAAATGCTGAGTGTGCAAATACCACTGTGTCCGTCCAGCCCGAGAGGCGATCCATTGCATTGCCTCGCACCGCCTGCGGCTATCCCAAGTCCAGGGTTGAACTGCTGCACACGTATGCCAAACTCCAGCAGCGTTCAGGCTCCACTAGCAACGATGAGGCTGCGAATGCACATCAGAGCTTGGTCAACGCCTATCTGCCTAAGGAGCTGCGTGGAGACATTGACATCAAAGCCAACGATGTCCGTGTAACATCCACAGGCAAGGTGATTATCACTCCGATTCCGCCTCACTTGCGTGAAAAGAAAAGCAAACGTGACTCGGTTCTCGGAAGTACCCGACTCTGGTGAGTCGTTATCCTTATTGTTTGATTCAAATATGTCATTGGCAAAGACACACACCTCAATACATCCCTAAAGAAACATGTAGTATTGTTCGATTTAACAGTTTCGTGCTGAAGTTGCTGCTTTTATTGCTGTGCGTTAAATGTTGGGACATGCTGAAAGAAGGGGGACGAGGTCTGACAATGCGTTGCAGAGTTTGGCGCTGATTTGTTCTCTGCGCTGGGTTGCATGACGAGGGAACTCGTCACCACTCTGCACGGTTCGCACATCCAGCGAAGCCACTGAATGCCGAACGGATAGCCCCGCCCTCGGGTGCTAGGAACAGGTTTAACCAATGTAAGATTGGGGTATTAAACAACAACCGTTGTAGTCTAACAGATAGTTGAAGATAAAATTCGGCGCATGCACGTGCCGTTGGTGATCCACAACAAGACGTTCTCCTAGGCATTGCTCTGTATCGAAAGGAGGTAGGTCAGCGCTATGGCACACTGAACAGCATTGCCCACTAAGGTCTCGATGCCGCAGTTTAGATGATGCGCTGATGCTCGCCTCACTTTCTCTTGTTAGCTTGCGTGTGGATGTTGCTAGTGCAAGTATTTTTTGTTTTCCTATTATGAAGAAAGCTGATAATGTAGGGATAAAATGGCTACTAGCCGGGGGATAAAAGCTAAAACTTAATGGACTGTGATCAAACGAACGCTAATTTGATGGTGCTATCCTATGCAGAACTGAGGGGCTCTCATTAGCATGCCAGTTGTAATACCAGCGCTAGATTAACGTATCATTCTGCTTCAACCGCTCCCTTAATGTACATGGTACACCCCCACACTATGGGTTGCTTAGTAGTTGCGAGGTCCGTGGTAATGTTGGATGATCATCATGCGGTCCTTGATCGAGGCCTTGTCTGCGGTGGCCCCAAGGAGTGCGTTCTGAATCTTGATGAGTCTTGCGGCAGTCTCATCAACGGTCTTCAACTCATCACCCTTGTGGGTCTGCTTCCATTGCCACTCGAGGTGCGTAGAGTTGTGGATGGTCAAGAAGCCGAAGCCATACGAGAGGAAGTAGGATGCGAGGCCATTCTTGTAAGGAGCCACACCGGAGGAGATGTTCTCTTGGCAGCCGGGCGAGCCGACAACGATCTGAACCCAGTACTTGGGATCGGTGAAGACCTCAGGGTCGTCGTAGACCTGGACCTTGCTTCGCAGACCAGGGAAGAGACGCTGGTAGTTGTGCTGGTGACCGCAGATGAGCAAATCGACACCATAGGAGTGTGCAATGGTGCGGAAGTCATCGAACTTGACGTTGTCTTGCCAGTCACACTTGTGGCCCAGCATGACAACCCAAGGGTACTTGTTGCGGTTCTGGTTCGCCCAGGTCAAGTCTGCGCGCAACCAATCGAGCTGACGCTTCTGCTGAGCCTCATCGGGGAAGTACTTGTAGACTTCGGTGTCGATGACAACGAAGTGGACATAAGGCTGGTTGAATGAGTACCAGAGCTTGGTGTTGGACTTGGAATCGCGGCCGATGAGTTCGAGACCAGGGAAGCGACCATGGACGTGTGTGAAGTTGTCGTGCGACTCATGGTTACCAGCTGCGAGCATGTAGGGCATATTGCCGGTGATGCTCTGAAGTGAATTAAGGAACTGGTCACCGCGGCCACCCTTGGCGTTGTGCAAGTCGTAGGCGATGTCACCGACGTGGAGAACACCCTGGTACAATCGGTCCTCACCATCCTTAAGCAGAGGCGAGAGCGACTTCTCCTCGTTGGTAACACCGAAATCACCGTAAACTGCCCAGGTCTTGGGAGGTCGAGTATCCAGCATGTAGATATCCGAGAGACCGTTGTCGAAGCTCAAGTCACCGACCTTGTAGTAGTATACAGTGTTGGCTTCGAGCGTAGGCATCTCAACGACGTGAACCGTTGCGGAGTACTTGTCATGGACAAAGCGGGAGCTCTTACCTGTGGCAATCTTGTCGAGGTTGGTCTTGGACTTGCCATAGTACACGTGGGTGCCGAGCTTGGGATCCGAATCGTCCTCGCAAGAAGCCGAAGAGCCCGTGGTGTAGGTGATGATGAATCGGCCAACGTTTCCGGTTTCGATGCGGACCATCTCGGGGGTGTTAGGATCCTGGCTCTTCTTTTCCTTTGCGAGGGCCAAGCCGGAGAACAGGGCTAACGCGAAGAGGGCAACGGCCACATACTTGGCCGAGAAGAGGGAGAAAAGGCGACTTCGGGTTTGAGTCATCTCGTGAAGCAACAGGGTCGAGAGTGAGTCTTGCGATGAAGCTTCCTCTACGACGCGCCGCCGCTACAGTATGTGTATACAGGGTTGAGTGCCGAGTAAGAACGCGTCGATGCGAAGAGGCGGCTGCAGCATCTAGGCGTGGAATATTCCTCGAAGGGAACAGAAACGAATCATTTTCCAAGCGCTTGATGTTGTGCTCAATCTAGCACGCGCACCAGGTCGTGCACGATAAATCAGTAGCATACATTAGACACAACTAGCTAACCCCTACCGAGTAAAATTAACCGCATCGCGAGTGCACTCCCCGCAGTCGCGTAATCCACCTCCAAACTTTTTCCACATGCTTGCTTCTTTCACCTCTTCTGGTCCGACTCGTGCGGTCGGATTTAAAATTGGGCCTGGTCTGGGAGGGCAAGTGTGACCATGGTCACGTTTCGCTGGGATGGTGAGCCAGGTTTCAGCCATTGCGTGGAATGACTCGCGGACTGGAATACGAGAATGGAATTATAAAACACGGTTAAATCTTGTATGACCGCACAGAGAACCATCTATGCTCCCATTTGCACTCCGTTGTGATCCCACGTAGTCTCTTCAGTTCTCGCGTTTGATACCCGTTTTGACTTCGCTCTCTACGGCCACCCGAGACTCACCCTGCCACTGCATCTCCGCTAATCTGCTCCCTTTCAACTTCAGTAGCCACTGCTACCCGGTGTAACCCCGCGGGGCAGACCTACGCACCAACCTTCGGCCCCATGTCCGCCCGAGAAGACGGAGTGGAGACGAAGCAACACGTCTCCCTCACGGCCGAGGCCGACCCCGCCCTCCCGGAATCAGCCACGGGCGCCGGTCTGGCTTGTGAAAACCGCGAGCATAATCCACATACAGCTTCCGCGACTGCTGACATGACAGCTGACGATGGACCGACCGAGGGTCATCACTCGAAACAGCGCTCGCAGGAAGCCATGGACGTTGACTCGAAAGACAATCAGCCCGAGTCCGATGAGCAGAAGGGAGGAAAGAAGAAAAACAACCCTCCCAAGGCCGGTAAGCTACCAAAACAGCGCACTCGTGCTGAAGTTAAGCAGGCGCGCGCCATGGCCTTCGTTCCTACAGAGGAGCCTTCGCTTGAGCAGATCGAGGCCGCAGCAAGTGTGCTGTCGTACTTCGCACAGGACAAGGACCACTGCGATAAGCTGCGTAATATCCAGTCCAAGGCCGCACGTGCTCTTCGTTCCGCGGCTGTAAGGTTCGCTGACGAAATGAAAAAGTTCTACTTCGAAGGTAAATCACAGGAGGAGCTGACCAAAGCGAAGAAGGAGGAGTTCGCGAAGAAGATGCGGGCTACTCGCATGCAGCTCATGCGAGAGCTCGACAACAAGCATAGCAACAAGGCTCTTTTGCGTGCAGCCCGACTGGAGTCGCTCAGCAAGTTGACCTATCGCGAAGACGAAGAAATTCTCGCCATTGCCTCAGGGAATGTCGATGGAATGATCGGGTACTCTGGTCCAGACGCGACGCAGGCACCACGTGTCACTGTGGAAGACCTTGGTAATTGTGAGGACATCTCTGATACATGTTGCGAGCCAGGAAGCCGCAAGCGTGGAAGCGACGAGGCCCTTGGAGCTCGTGATGAGGCTTCAGATGCATCGAAGCGCATTTGCACACCTAGCGAGAGATCCGACTCCACAGACGCAAAACCCCAAGCGTTCGAAATCCAAAACGTCAAACAGGAGGAGGAGGAGAAGGAGCCGCCCAAGATTCGTGTCGGTCGTCGAGCCATCATGGAATCAGTCAAGCAATCGACCGTCAACGACTTCATCAAGGTTGTCAGCTCATCTTCTTCAATTGGCGACGTCGCAGCGTTGGTTGACGAAGCAATGAAAGATGTATACAGTCAGGTCCGTTTGCGAGCAAAGCAAGCCGCAGGGGAAGATTCCTCCTCCTCGTCTGCCGCCACAGTTTCAGACGAGGCAGGCGACGAACAGAAGCAGGCAGGTGAAGAGTCAACTCAGGGCGTTTCCATGGCTAGCTCAGGTGGTGTGCACGCAGAGGCCGATCTTTTCGACGAAAGCGACGACAAGGATCTCGGACCAACTCTGTTTGCTCCTCGCAGTTGCTATGTTTGCCATCGCCCGTACTTCCGCTTACACAAGTTTTATGCTGATCTTTGCCCTCCTTGTGCACGAATCAACTGGAAAAAGCGACACCAGGTTGCGGACATGACTGGCTACACAGTGCTCCTGACCGGTGCTCGTGTGAAGATCGGCTTTGAATGCGGCTTACGCCTGCTGCGATGCGGCGCAACAGTGATCGGTACTTCGCGTTTCCCTCATGACACAGCTAAGCGATATGCAGAACTTCCGGACTACCATGTGTGGAAGGACCGTCTGCACGTTTACGGCTTGGACCTCCGCGATCTAAAGGCCGTCGTAGATTTTTGCGACATGATTTGCCAGAAGTACGACTCACTTGATGCGATAATCAATAATGCCGCACAAACTGTCCGTCGTCCGGTTTACTACTACCAACACCTTCTCGAAGATGAACTGCTACCAAAGGAGGAGCTTCCTGAGAAGATACGCGACGTCGTCAAAGGAGATGCGCATAGCATGTATCATTATGGTCGCGGTCTCCTTTCCACTGACCCTCTTACTAAGATGGAGACAAAGCGCGGGGATCGATCAACAGAAGGATCGAGCGGCGGATCTAACCCTTCCGAGAGTTCGACATCGGTTACTTCCGGTGGTCACACAGCGACCTCAACTGTTACAGTCGAAGAGGTGCACGATACGCACATGAACAGCTCATCGACAACGCAAGCATCAATAATGCCTAGCCCGACTCCGACGGTGACTGAGCCCAGCATTTTAGAGCCGATGATTGCACCTTCCACGTCCACCGTGCCAACCATGCGCTCGCTCATTGAGGCCATGGAGGAGCATGCGCGCGCCAGAGCATTGAGTGAATCGCAGGCGAATGGTGGTCTCGCTAATGCGGCCCTGCTTTCGCAGTTGGTTGTGACGCGTGAGGATCAAGACAGCGCTATGGCCAAGTTCTTCCCACGGGGTCTGCTTGACATAACCGGCCAGCAGCTTGACCTGCGACCGAAGAACTCGTGGAACCTGAAGTTGAAGGATGTCGATCCTGGTGAACTGGTTGAGACCTTTGCGATTAACGCCTTGGCTCCGTTTATCATTAACAGCCGGTTGTTCAGACTGATGAAGCGCAATGATGGTAAGATGCGCTTTGTGGTGAACGTGTCTGCGATGGAAGGCAAGTTCTATCGCCATAAGCTGAGCACGCATCCTCATACCAATATGGCTAAGGCAGCGCTTAACATGCTTACTCGCACATCAGCACAGGATTACGCGCGCTATGGTGTTTACATGAATTCTGTCGATACTGGTTGGATTAATGATGAGCATCCATTCCAAACCCAAATTCAAAAGATCAAGGAACGTGACTTCCAGACGCCTATCGATGAGGTAGATGCCATGGCTCGTATCCTTGACCCGATCTTCGATGCAATCAACAGCAAGGAGCCCATTTGGGGCCGTTTCCTGAAGGATTATCATGCCACAGAATGGTAATACGCTCGCTGCACTTTTGTGCTGGGTTAGAAATTCGATCATGTGCACACAAATACACAGTTAGAACTAGTTGATTTTTATTTCTTCGGGGCTTGGTAGTGCATCCGTCACTCATTCACTGCATCCAGTAGCTTGGTTTTCAAGTCTTGCCCACACCTCCGTTTGGATCACAGCGCGCGACAAGACCGCACCACACCTCCAACCATTGTGAAGTCCAATGGATGCTTCCGACAGTGGATCCAGCAACGACGATGGGACCAAGGTCATCCCAGCAGGTGGCTCACTCAAGAGGAGCGCAGGAGCTAAGCCACTCGGTGACTTGACCTCCTGTCCAGCTTCAGGTTGAAGGAGATACACGGTGTTGAGGACACGTTCGGCTTCGGCAACTTGAATAAGGTTGGTGCTGAAGCTACCCGCAATAACAATGCCATGGGGATCGATACGAGATGTCTTGGAGCCGAAGCTGGACGCTGAGAGCAAGGATGCACGTAACTGAGTCTCATTCGCATGAAGTGAGGGGTGAGAAACAATCAAACGATTCACAACCTCGTTGGACAATTCGGCGGTACCAACCTTGTTGCTGGACAAGACCAAGCTTTCGAGCTTTGATGCAAGGGTGAACAGGGATTCGGAAAGCGCTTGTGTGCTAACTTCGCTGCTTTCCGTTGCGCGATCCTTGGTAAGGTATGTGACCGTGTAGAAGGCCGCGCCACCACGGAGGAGTGCATCACATACCAACACATCGCCCTCCAAGGCCCCAGACAGCTGGAAGGCGCCTACAACCTTGCGCATCGCCAATGGGAGTCGCAACATTGTCACGGCCGATAGGACCTGGATCTCCACCCACGCTTGCCGAGGCAGCATAGGAACCGCAAGGTATGTTAAAGGAGCGAAGCGTGATAGTTCTTGGAGCGCAGTAGCACGTGCAATTTGGGAGAGCTCGAGATGCTTGGTCTCAGTCGAGGTTTGCTTCCCCAAGGTACGGGTGCTCATGATTGTTGTGGGCTCAGACAGCTTGTCTAGATCGCCACTAAAGGCAGCGTCGTCTTCATCCTCGCTACCGCTATCATCTTCCAGATTCCGGTGCTTCAGAGTTCCACCGAGAAGGCTGAGCTGACCCGTAGCACTGAATTCAAGTCCAGTTTCATCCTCGCCTTTGATATCAATGAGATCGGCAGCAGACACCTTAGATGCTGCGCGGCGGATGTAGAATAAACTCTCTTGGTGCTTAGCCTTAGCAAGTGTTGCCAGCAACTCTGATGTTGATTGTTCTGCGTACTGGTTCTCTGGTGACTCCTGATCATTTCCACACTCTTCTTCAGCAGCCTGCGCAACCAGTGAATCGTACCCCCAAGAATCTACATCATCGGAGTCATCTGCGCTGCAACCGCTTCGTGTCTTTAACCATTTGCTGTAGCGGAGTGAGTCAGCTTGACGCTCCTCTGCGGACAGCAGACACAATGGCTTTCGTCGTGGGTGAAGAATTAGGTGCCGCACGAGGGATACGAACAGGGAGAGCGAATGCGAGTGAACCTTAGCCCGTTCGTCATCCGAAAGCGCGCGCGAAAGAAGGCATTTCACGATTAGGGCACGTTCCCGCAGCTCGTAGTATCCTTCGGCAAGAGATGCATAAATGACGTGGAAGTTTGTTAGCCCGCTTTGTGACAGAAGGTCCGCTGGGAAGAACTTGTCGTCTACATAGATTGTGCTATGCAGCACGTCACGGCGCATGCGACTGACACGCGCGTTAAGGGTAGCTCGCACATTCATGAACGCTTGGCGTGCTTCGAGAGCAGGGTATGTGGAAGGTAGAGCCAGTCGAGGTGGCACGAGTCCAATTTGGCCTGCAGGCAATACGAGTCCAGCGGTCTCATAGGCCTGAGCGTAAGGCCCAATGCTCGCTGGTGCCCAGGCCGAGATAGCTTGGACATGCAGACGTGAGGTGGAGAACTTGGACTTCGGAGGGACGAAGATGCCTTCGACAGTAACTGAAACCGTCGCAATTGAGGAGGAATCTTGCTTACCATCGACTGCGCCGGAGCTCAAAACTACACTCTCGCTCACACCAGCGACTGACATCCTAGTGCTTGCAACACACGCTCGTGCAGGTGCGGCTCGAAGTGGGACCAAATCTTGATACGCCTTGTTGACATGGATGAAGCTCTCCATAAACGGAATGACAAGATTCACGTACACAAGGGATTCAGCTGCTTCGTTTTCCAGCATGCTTAACGCTTCCTCGTTCATACACATGCCAGTTAGGTTTTGAACGCGGCGCGCATATGCTCGGAAAAGCGCTCGGAGTGCCTCTCTCGTGAGAGAGCTGTCTCGTTCGGCATCAGGCTTTGATCCTGAGGCTGCATCGACACAGATGGTAGCCTGCGCAACTAAGCGTAGAAGCGGGGTGGCGGCCTGCTCGGTGCCTTCGCTGTCTCGTTTCTGAGCAACGAATTTGAATTCATGGCTTGCAGCAAGCTGCGTGGCACCTGAAGTGGTGCTCCATTGAGGCTGGCGTTGAGGGGCAGCCACCGCTGCTGTGTGTTGCTCAACATCTGCAGCTGTCACTGGTTTGGGCATTGGGATTTCTGCCACTGTAGCACGTTCCATTTCTTCTGGCGTCTTGTCGACGACACGGAAGGCCACAGGCTTGTACATGCAAACTGGCGCGATCGCTGCGGGGCCTGTCACATTGCCGACACGCTCAGCCTTGTCAATGACAATACGCTTGCGTTTGTAAAGAGGGCAGTCGAGTACCATTGTCTCATATTCTCCACCTTCGCCACAAACGCCAACTCCGTACTTTTGTCCGAGCGAGGTCAACAGTGGGTAAAGTTGGGCGATCGTCTTACCTAGGTGCGAAGCATCTAGGCCAACGACTGCGACTTTCACGAAGATAGCCTCGATGCCAGCCAGGATCATCTCATGCAGAAGCTCAGACTGATTGCGATTCCACATGTAGCATAAGGGAGTTAACCCGACGCGTCCACACACATTCTCTACTCGAAGTCGCTGGTAGTTGGAAAGGATGGCTCCACACGACACGGCCTGGACATCCGGATGCTTTGTTTTAACCGCTTGGAGCAGGCCAAATAGATCCTCGATCTCGTCCTGGTTCTTCGCTTCCGCGCTCGCGGTGCTTGCTGGTTGTGCGTAGTTCAGATCTCGAATGTTTGATCCACCGCGTAACTCCGATCGATACAAGGGGAGCTCCATGCACTCAGCGATGGACTCCACGAGTTGGTGGCCCACGGTTTGGAACATATGGCTGTCGAGATCATCGAGTGGAGTATCTTTAGGTGGGTACAGGTTCGCTAGTGCTACAATCTGAACAGCGCAGGGGTCAGGAGGCCGAGACGATCTGGGCATGAGCTAGGTCATCTGGGCTGCAAGCATGCACTGGGGTTCATTCCGCAGGCGGTCCAGGTACAACTCGAATCATGCATAGTTCTCAAGCGTGGTCTCCTCATCTTAGGTGCGTGCTTCAAGCCACTGCACGCACGCTCGCACCTTCGCACGCGGAGCCAGCTTAGATCCGATGAGGACCGTGTGGATACGTACCTCGTGACCGTGAGCCACACACTGCATAATATTGTAGATACCATCCTTTCCGCCTGAGATGAGTCCAACTACTTTCATGTTATCCTCTTTCGTAGCGGATATCCTCAGAATTTAATGTCGAGGTGGATTTGCTCCTCCAGTGTGTATATCAGGTGCCGTAGTGTCTCCTGTATCGGGCATGAGTTGAGTGTGAATCCAGACCGAGCCCAGCCTGTGCGTGCGTTTGCGGCCCAGTCTGGCCCACCAAGTGACGTGGCGGCAGTGCTGGGAGCAGGCTGGAAGTGTCTTTGAGATTCATTTTGGTCCTGTGTTCTGGTGTCTGAAAGTGAGGCTTGAGCGAGTGCATTGGCTCTGCCAGTGATTTCATTCGATAGAGTGTGTATGGGATGTATGATTACAACTGGTTAAATTCGCGTGCACTCATGAAAATCCCGCCATTTTGCTGACAAATCTTTGGAGAGTATCCATTTTTCAGTCCTTCAACCACTTTTTCGCCTTGTTCGCGCACACTTCACGGCCCGTCTATTGGAGACTACTACCTTTCGACTCACACGCATGTGGCATACCCTTCTACCCTACCAAACAGTCCTCTCGAGCTCGCGCGCGGCGCGCATCCCTGCTTGCAACTCACCCAGGCTGAGAGACGTCACAGGACCAGATGGCGACGATCTACGGCCATTCGGGTTCAGGCGGCGTGGGCGTCACCGACGAAGCGTCCGGGTTCGACCTGGCTTCGCTTCCGCGGCGCGTCCTCCAGTATGTCGCTGGCAGCAGTGACGATGCAAACGAGCAGGACCTCTTCCTCGAGACTGTGCTCACCAATGATAACTTCAAGAACTGTACCTTCACCTGGATATCCTTTGCACTGGTGTTTGCGTACGGAATTATTCTCGCCTGGTCTCTGATCTACCTTGTCCGCCTGTGCAGATCGTCACATGCGTCGCCTCGCGTGGCACAGAAGATCTTCCTTTCGTTTACTGTCGCCCAGTCGTTCTTCCGAATTCTGTACTTCTTCCTGTGGCCGTTCCAGATCAAGGGACTGAGTAAGGGATGCACGCCTTCGACTGAACATCGAGATTCGGTTTTCATGGATTTCTTTGGCCTTTCCCCAGCGTGCTTCTTCTTGAGCGCGTTCTCAATGTATGCCTTCACTTTCGGTCGCTTGCACAGATCGTTTGCCCGGACCAACCCTGCGGTGCAGTTAAGATTCAAAGCGATTGTCTCGATCCTGCTGGGCACAAACATCTTGCTGTACATCTCTATGTTGTTGACAATTGCGTTGCCGAGTGGCAAGGCAGCGAAGGCTATTTCCAGAATCAATACCTGGTCGCTCACTGTCGGTACCTTCGTTGTTGCATCTATCTTCCTTTACTTTGCAGTTCTTTTGTACAAGGGCCTGCAGGCGTACATTCGGCTCAATCAGAGTCGGTCCACAGATGACGCAGACGAAACAGGCGAGCTACCTCACGATAACTATAACCTTGGAGGCAACTACATTCCCCCTCTCAACAAGAACCAAGTAGCGGCTATGGATGTGGCATACCCCATCAGTGCAGCACCCATTCAACCTCACTACGGTTCCTCTGGTTATTACTACCGGGCCTCAACCAACACTCCACCGCTTGGAGCTGGTCAGCCGGTTAACAGAGGTCGTCATTCTACCTCTACTGTGGATCTTCGAGGCTTGCCTCAGCGTACCGGCAGCGGACGAAACCTGACCGATGTATCTGGTGGTGCATCGACCAGCGGCGGATCCGGCGCAGTAGGTGCATCGGGGGATGGCATTGTCACATCACCTCACGCATCGGCCGCATTGAGTGGTGGCACCATCTCCGGTGGTTCACAAGCCCAGTCAGGAGCTCCTAGGGAGCGAACTGCGTCAATGAACTTGGCGCATCCCTCCTTGACTGGTGTGGTGGGTGTTGCATTGACACCAAAGTCGGCCAAGACCCGCAAGGCAACCAAGGCCGCCGTCGATGCTCGATCTGCAACATTACCAGCAGGTGCTTCCTCTCCCGTCTCGGATCCCAAGCGTATTGAGAATAATCGGCGCGGATCATCGAACATCGCGGGTCCGCCGCAGTCACCAAATTCCATCCTGAGGAAACACAAGACCGTTCATATTGCACCTAATGCAACCATCCCCGAAGGATCCATTGCAGGTTCACCCTCACGCGCGCGCTCATCGTCCGCGTCAACACTGGAAGAGGCACTTGGACGAGACGACACTGCCGCGCCGACTGCAACGCAACCCGTTTCAACTCGAGCCCAAAACACGGCGAATGTTTCCAAACGTGCAACAAACACCGCAGCGGCGAACGTTACGGTCGACATGGATGAGGGAGAATCCTCTGCACTGCTAGGACAGCCTCAGCGCTACACAAGCGATGCCGATGAAGTTAGCACCGTTACGAGCTCTCTCGTCCGCGCCACCCCCGGCCAGCCGATGCACCGAATGTCGTCGCACCGCCACCTGAACACGCAAATTCAGAACGCTGCAAGTCCAAACAGTGGGGCCATGAATGCTCCAGCATCAACCACTTTGTCCCCTGCAATGTCCTCCGTTCACGCGACCGACTCGGCCAGCGAGATTGACACAGCTGATCCTGCCGAAATTGAAGCCCGCCGGAAGGCTGAAGAGGCCATGATCGAGTCATTGAAGAACAATCCCATGACACGTATTCTGCGCGTTGCAGGAATGTGTGTTCTATGCTTTGTCGTGCGTGTTACGCTCCTTCCAATTATCACGTACTATGGGGAGACGGTGTGGCAATCGCTCTTGTGCTACTTCCTCTTGGCTGAAATTATCCCTGACTTGGCCATGTTGCGAATCTTTGACGTTGCTTCGACTCCTACGTCCGAATGGACTACGACCTACAAGGGCTACATCGAGTACATTGCACCACAGGCGCCGTTGGGCCCACGACGAGAGCCCCTCCTGGCGAACGAAGGCAGCGCAGCGGTCGCCGCTGTAGTTCCTGTGGGATTGGCAGCAACACTTGGGCAGCGCTCACCACGTCCTGCTGTTGCTGCTCCTGCAGTTGAAGTTAGCCAAAATAGTCCGTATGAGGATCCAGATGCAAAGGCGCAAGGTTTCAAGGCGTTCAATGTTATCCCTGTTGTAGGTGTTGACGTCGGTATGGCGATGGGCATGGGCACCATGACCATGGGCTATGGTACCACTGATGCGCATCCCGCAACCGGCCTAGGAATGACTCCCACTGATTACCTTGGATATGATCAATTCCAACTACCAGGTCATGGAGTTTCGCCCGAGGATTCCGGTAGAGCGGCACTGGGAGCTGTCGCCGCTGCGGCTGCAGCTGCGGCTGCGACTGCTGCAGCGGCTGCCGCGTCGCTTACTCCGTCGAGGAATCCTTCACCTGCAGGATCTCCTACAGCCACAGCTTCCCCTCCTGGCGGATTCGCAGGCGGTGCTAAGGTCCGCGCCTCTCCAAGCAATGCGTCTAGTGCGACGGCTAGTCGGCATGCAATGTCTTCCGTTGTGCCCTCGGAAGTCGATTCGCAGTTCATCTCTCCCGTACCAATTGGTTTTGGAATGGGTGGCGTGGGCATGGATATGACGATGAGTCTTGGTGCACCCACACCCGTTTCAGGCTTCAATGCCGGTGCAGGCATGGGTATGGACATGGCCTTAGACGGTGGCTTTAACATGAGTGGTATGAATGGAATGGGTATGGGTATTGGCATGGATGCCATGAACCCAACGCCTGCAGCGAATAACGCTGGGCTGGGTATGGACATGCAGCCATTGAACATGGGCATGAATTTGCCGTCTCATCTGCAAGGATCAATGCCACCCCAAGAATAACGCCTCAGGGTCCTGCATTGGTTACACTTGAAAGTTGGATGGCTACAAGCGAAGTAGCGTACGAGGTCATTCCATGTATATGATCTCACGGGCCTCTTCTTTCGTGTATATACACATCCTCTTTGTCCAATTGCTCTATGGATTATTTTTATCTGCCCTTGCACTTTGCTGGGTTACCTCACGTCCCCTTCGATTTTCGATTGTTTACTTTCCTTATTCTCTTGCAAGTTGCACCCACTTACCATTCCCGTTTCTGTAGCAGTAGTGTCACATAGTAACGTAATACAACTGGTCTGAAAGTTCACTTTTATGGGTTGTTGGAAAGTGGAATCGAGCTAATATAGTCTTGAGAAAGTCGAGGTTAAGCCGTGCGTTTCATTAGATCTTCATCTTGAGGAGGTGAAGTGCAACTCGGCTTGAGGCCAGGCGTAGCTTTGCGTGGTCTTCTTGTAACTTGGTACCATACATACCGTCCACACGACCACATACCTGGAGGTTGTAGTTTTCTTCCAGCCGTATCGCCTTATAGGCCTGATCGATGTTCAAGCGATTCTGCATAAACGCGAGGGCAATAACAACGCTTTTGCCTAGCAGCACGGTTGATTCGAAGATTGCAAACGTCCAATCATCCATGTTTTGGATAATGTTGCGAATGATAGTCACATGCTCTTCTGGAACTTCCGTTGCCTCCAGCGCCGTCGAGACCTTCATCTCGATATTGTAGTTTGTGTGAAGCCAGCGCAGGAGAGGATCCCAGTACTTGACCTGGAGCTTGCACAGAGCTGGCGTGTCCTCCTCCGACTCGCGGTAGCAGGTGGCATCGTAGTGGAAGATACCGATGATGTTCTCTTCCATGAAATGCCTCTCGCGAGGGACACGGTCGATCGCTGTAAGAGCGATATTTGTAAGCGGCATGGTGTGCGGATAGATATACTCGATCTGGTTCTCGAACTCGAGCTGAACGGCACGCGCGAAGGCTTTGTTTGGCAGAATCAAAGGCTTTTCGCCTGGAGTTTCTGCAATGACACCACCCAATCTCAGAGCATACTGCCCGTCTTTGCCTTCGGGAGTGATGGTAACTGTCTTGTAAAATCGACGGGTGCTGCCATCCTGCTTGATGTTACGAAGATTCGCTGCTCGACTATCGCGCGAGAGGGGCATAAAGTCCTCGTCTTCATCGAGAAGATCTGCCAAGCTTGATGACTGTTCTGGTGCAGAACTTGGACTGGGAGTAGCTGCAGCTGCAGCAGCGGCAGTCGAAAGACTGCATGGCAGCACAGATCTATGACCGGGGAGAAGGAGTTTCTGGACAGTTCGCTGCTGCGTACTGCAAGTGAGCGGCTTGGCCTGGGTGTGAAGCGCCGCGATCGACGTATCCTGGATCGCCTTGGCGATGTTTTCTGAGGTAAGCAGCGTCTGTAGACTAGTGCTTCCTCGTCTTACAGTTTGTACGAGACGGTTCAACATGTTGGTGTAGTATCTAGGGAGTATAACACTACGCAACGTCGAGTTTCCTACGCGTTCCCGGGGGATGTTGAGCACAACTGCGAGTGACTACGAGACTCGGTTTTGCGGTTGTTAAGGGCTAGGTATGTGGAAATGAAAGATGCTAGTCGGTCTAAATGCACGAGTGATGCAGTACCAAGGGGAAATTATACTGCTTGCAGATGTGCAATCCGGCGAATTAGGCTCCTAATCAGTGTGGAAGTGGCTTGGAAAATCGGATAGAGATTCCGGGGGCTGGGGTGCCAGAATACCTTCGGTCGGCCTTCCTGTTCCCTCGACAGCTCTTCCCTTGAGAAGCCGGGAACGACAACCAGAACCCCTCAAGGGCTCGAAAACGAGCGAAAACGGGCTCATTTTGAGCATCTCTGCGGGGCCAGTGGGGAGCTTCGGGCGCATGCAAGTGTGATGATTCGGTGCAGTCATACCAGATGATAGTATTTATTACGGTATTCCCTCGCAAGCCCTCCTGGTTCCAATGCATGACCCAGTTTACTGAGTGAAAATAGACGATGAGCGGAGAAGAGTAGTGTGTATGTACGGTTTGCATGCCATGGAGGATATATTTCGACTCACTTGTCTTGACAAAACATCCACATCCGTGTAGTGGCTCGGGGGATCGAGATGATGTTCTCGCGACTGCTGAGAGAGGGCGCCAAGGCGCGCACTTCCATGCTGGGCACGAGCACCCGAGAGGCGTGGCGCTACCACCCTCTGTTCCAGTTCAAGCTGATGTCGGTGAATCCCATCACCGGATGGTTCGCCGGCGTCGCCGCCTTCGTTGTGAAGGACTCTGTGTGCGGTCTCATGGCTCCCAGCCATCACCACCACCACGAGGAGCACCACGCTGAGTCCGCCGAGGCGAAGCACTAAGCTGAACCTCGAGCGAATCTGTACTTGATATGGCGCCGGTGAGTCCTAACTGCATCGTGTTTGGCCCGGCAATGGTTAGTATATATACATAGGAGCAACCCTTCTAGCTGGTACATAAAGCAATTGATACGACGGGGCCCAAGTCGCACCCCAAGTATTCTTCCTCTTATCAAACACAGGCGAGGTTTTATTCACGAAGCGGATTGTGTTGGGTTCTACTTTACTTTACATTACTTGTACTCACGCGAGGCGGTCAGCATGACGTCGAAGGCATCACGTGGTGTCATATACGGTGATGACAGATCAAGGGTCGCTTAGAACTTCTTGGGAGGCTGCTGAGTCAGGAGCAGGCCGTGGCGCTTGAGGTTCTTGATGCGCTGCTTGGAGTACTGGTCGTCAGGGGAGTAGCGGGCTAGAGCAAGGGTTAAGCGGATCGTGGGGTTGCAACATGGGTTAGTGATCGTCGCGGAGTGCTGCAGACTCAGTGTGTCCTCAACTGAACGATTAGCACCCACACAAACCGAAGGGAAACGTACCTGGGTGAGCCGACTTAGTGGGGATCTTGACACCGTCCTTCACCTCAAACTTCTTGAGGGTGAACGTGCCGTCCGAAGTGACCCTATACATGGAGGCACAGTAGCACAATGTATGTTATCACGGATGAGCGGGGGCGTACAGGGGTCCCATTAGCGTGTGCATAGGGGGCAAAAGGGCTGTTCCGGCTCGGCTCACTTCAGGATGAGCTTGTTAGGCGTATCGTTCTGGGGAGCGCAAGGCCAATGCTACTAGTGCGAAGCGATTATTCAGGTTGCGGCAAGCATTATCTATCGTCTCGCGTAGGTTTTACGTACATCAAGTGCATCTTGAGTTAGATTACAGGTTAGACAACAATGAATCAAACTCGTTGCCGAGGGTGTATTTCACCACCCCCGACCGTGGCAAGGGGTGACGAAATAACTCCCAATCGCCTCGAGATTGGAAAAAACTGAAGTGGGAGTAAGCGAGTTGGAGGCGGTTTTGAGGGCCTTCCCGCGGGGTCTCGGAGTTGTATCAGGGCTGAGTGCATAGAGTGACTGGTGGAATGTGAAATTAGCCTCCCCACATGAAGCCAAACCCCCGCAACATCCCCTAGTTTTCGCGTGAAAGCGACCATCCTGATGAGGGAGAGCCGCCGACGAGCCGTTTTGTGTTCGTTTTGCGGAGCGTGCTATGCACGTGAGGACGATTGATCCATGCTGTCTGAAGCCTCTAGCTACATCTCGCTCACATATGATTCCTATTCATGTCATTTCCTTCCACATCGCTTAGAATCAACAGCACTCCTCGACACTCGAGAGCAGGACCAGCGCGCTTTCCGCCCCAAGCTCGGTGTATATCGGTGTATATCGGTGCATATCCAGCGCAATCGTTGTGAGAGTGGCGCTCGAACGTAGATCCACTCAAGCGATTCGTTGCAGCAGGATTTATCGCGATCAAAGGCAGCCGCTTTTTTTCTCATCTCTCTGTTAGGAGTAACAGCTGGCCGTCATCAGCACGAGCCACGCCATACCACCAAGGGCCTTCCATCTTAGGAACGGAGTGTAGGTAGGTAGACAAACCGAGAGATAGGCTTTGAACTCATATTGCGGGACTGGACCAAGACAAGGTGCCAGATCAGCAACGAGACTACGCCTTCGCAATTACCCTCCACGGACTCTGATTCACACTCGAAAGGAACGGTAAGTGGGGACAGGAATCGAGAGGTATAGAGATAGGTAGACTAGAGCATCCTCGAGGAAGACAAGTACACACAAACAAACAAGCAGACTAGACCAATGTCATCCATGGACCAGGACCACACTGACGAAGATCTCGGACTGCTTGAGTCCAAGGTCGATGCCTCTGGAGGCGGATCCGAGGCAGGCGGTTCCAATCCCAACTCCACAGAGGAAGACCAGACTGATGAGTCTAATGCTCCCGCAGACCCCTTGTTGCGCTCGCTGACGCGACCCATCCCGAAGAAGAAGATTACGGTCAAGGTTGGTCTGGTCGGTGACACACAGATCGGTAAGACGACGCTGATGGTGAAGTACGTCGAAGGCACTTTCAACGAGGACTACATTCAGACTCTGGGTGTGAACTTCATGCAGAAGACAATATCGCTGAAGAACACAGATATCATGTTCACAATTTGGGACCTTGGTGGTAACCGCGAGTACATGCACATGCTTCCACTCGTATGTAACGAAGCATTGGCTTTGCTCTTCGTCTTCGATCTCACACGACGATCGACCCTGGCCTCTATCAAGAGCTGGTACAAGCAGGCACGCACACTCAACAAGACAGCGCCTCCCTTCCTCGTTGGCACAAAGTTTGACCAATTCGACACCATGAGCGAAGAGGATCAACGAGAGATCACAGACCAGGCGCGCAAGTTCGCCAAGGCCATGCACGCTCCCCTCATCTTCTGCTCGGCCTCCGAGTCCATCAATGTTCACAAGCTCTTCAAGATCGTCCTGAGCAAGGTCTTCAACCTGCAATGCAATGTCGAACGGATGTCGAACTACGGTGAGCCCATTATCGAATACTAAATGGCTTCGAAGCTGGAACGTTCACTAAAAGAGAGGTGCGTGTGCATCAGCTAGCAGATGAGGAACAACCATAAGACGATGACATATAAGGGACTACGAGGAGGGGGATGAGGAGGAGGCGGCGGCGGCGGCGGCGGTGGAGGAATCGGGGCTTGCCTGAGCCATGGCTGGGCCGAGTTGAGCTTATGTGTCAGTCCTACCTCGCTACTCGTCACCTGCTGCTCGCGCGAATGATGTGGCACCGCTCTCCTCAGCACCATTGAGATGTTATTTATTCTCCGGATGCCTCTTGAATTGCCCACTCCGCGACGTGGAGCAGACAGGGATCATTCGACGAGGAAGTCCCAGTCAAGTCGTGCCTACGAATCGCATAATCGCAACCACCACTATACCATCTCACCTGACCACTTCATGAGTCCATGATATCGGCACTCTTTCATCTTTTAGTTGGCCCTCTCTTGTCATTCTTGCTTTTGCGCATCCTATTTTGCTGTTTCGTGCTCCTGCTTGATCGATGCCTCATCTACACCTTATCTTGTTCTTTTGCCAACAAGGCTTGCAGGTTATCGTCAAACAATCGAGCCAAGCGGAATAAGAATACAAAACCAGTACAAGTTCAACCGCACTCGCCCGTGATGTGGCCATGTACCTGTTGCATGTGAAGCTCCTTCAGCGGGGATTCAACTTTCGAACTACATTTCCACCTCTGCCAAATTTGGGTATAGGGCCCAATTGGAAGTGTGAAAGACGATATAAACTCGTCGATATCGGTGTCTAGCGCCGAATTGACCGAGTTACGTGCGACAAGTTCACGTTAGTCGCGCGATATTTCATGTCAAACACTTCCGCTCAGGAAAGTGAGCATTTGAATTTGAACTCGCTCCAGCGCCGGCTTTCAAGTCGCAGCAACGCAGACAACCCGTCTAGTGTGATGAGTTCTTCTCACCATCATGGCGACCAGCGCGCGGCGGGTGCTAGCGGCGTGGCAGGTTCAACCAGCGCAGGCATGGTGTCGTTTGGAACGGGATTGGGTGGAACCTCCCAAGCATTTGGAGCTGGAGGAGGCAACGGGGGCTCGGGAGATGGTAGAGTTTCCCTCTCTACATCATCATTAGTCTTGCCTAAGATCGGCAGTGGGCGTGCACATCAGTTGCAGCAACCACAGCACTTACAGCACTCTCAGATGCAACGCAGTGATGAGACGCAGGACACTCACCCTGCTTCAGGCAGTGCCTCGGCTGCCTCAGGCTCGGGCTCGAACTCCAGCACCGCAAGACTCTCGCACGAGGCGAGGAAACTCATCAGGCAACAGACCATGAAGGCTCATTCGTTGGCCAGCCTCGAGAACTCTCAGCAAGCGATTCTGTCTCGCCTGTCAACAATGAGGATAGGAGGAGGTGACAGCAACGGATCGAGTCTGGGCTCGCTACCTTCGCCCTCAAGAGCCATCGGTGGCTCAGATGTTACGTCCCCAACCGCCGCTGCTGGTTCCTCCACAGCGCTTGTAGTTGCAGATCCCAATGTGAGGGCGGAAATTGAACAGTTTGATTGGATGAGCCTTATCGAAGATCCGCTTAAAGGCAAGCCAAAACTCACCCCTATGGACCGACTCGAGGCTGGGAGGTATGTTTTCGAGCGTGACCCGGATGAGGATGATGGTATTGAGCAGATTGACGATGACTTTAATGATCTCGACCTAGAGGACGATGAACTCGGATCTGAAGCTTCCAAGTTGAGGCAAAAGATTAAAGACAAACCTACTGTTGCCTCCGAGGTTCCCATCAGTAGCAAGCTGGGATCTCACATTCAAGATCTCACTACCTATGATAGAATGATCTCACTCAAAGAAGAGGAGCTTGACATGGAGATGGCCAAGCTGGCTGACCAACGTGCACGATGGGACCGTAAGCTGGCTAGGATCTCGCACCAAGCCCAGGAGCGAAGGCGAGCTCTGCTTGCGAAGGATTCGTATTTGAACAAGATTGAGCAACGGGTCGCAGGAAAGCGAGCTGACGCATCGAAGCCACTCCTCGATACAACCAACCTTGAAGAGCAGGAGATCTCGAAGCTCGCAGATACACTCAGAAAGGATTTGGGAGGCGGACAAGGACTTGATGAAGTAGGCGACATAGGCGAGGAGAACACCAGCTCGGCTCAGGGTGAAGTAGTCGATGAGGCTGACATTGAAAACCCGGATGACTACTTCGGCTTCGATGTTGACACCATCATCGCGCAGAGGGCTGCTGAGGCTCGGCAGAAGAAACAGGAGGAGATTGAGGCCCGTCGTCGACGTCGCGAAGAGAAGCAGCGACGTAGGCTTGCTCAGAAGCTTGCATCGAAAGATATGCAAGACGATGAGACTTTGGACGAACCGCAACAGGGTGTACCCAACGATAAAGACACCTTAGAAGGTCTCCATAACGAGTCAATCGATCCCGAAGACGAAGACGAGGACGAAGATCTCGACGAAGAGGCCGATGACATTGATGACCCTCTCGCGACGTTAACCCGCTTATACCAAAGCTGGGGTATCAAGGTCCCCATGGCAGGTGATGACGAGAACACAGACGAGGTTCTAAAGAGCGCTGCGGAGGACGCAAGCCTATCGCACTTGCTCGAACGCCGATTGCAGGGGGGCCTCGGTGCCATCTCAGCTCAGCTGGATGACCTGATCCGTGCCCGTAACGAGCTAATTAAAGAGGTCGATCTTACAGGCATCTCAGACGACGAGGAAGAGTTTGACCCGAGCGCGCTCATTGGGGACGCAACAGGTTCGACAGAGACGGGGCATCTTCTCGAGCATATCCCTGACTCTACACGAGGAGCATCTGCGGGCCTTGAGGGCGCTAACCACGACGGGGATGATGATGATGGACTGACTGGGGATTCTGTATTCGTGACCGCAAGTGCCTCAGCCAGGAGCTCGACGATCGATTCTGCTCGACCGTCTCGAACCGGCACAACGAGAGGCGCCGTTTCTAATTCGCAAGTTAGATCCACTGGCAATGTAACAAGGCGATAGTGTTCGTCTTCCTGATGCCTTTGCTCGACCCAATCCAAGTGACCAGCACCACGCAGCGACCTTCGTGACAGTCCTAACTTTAACCGTATGCGGCCAAAACCATCCGTCGCGGACTAGTGAACACATTTCCCAAGTGTCTGTGGCGACCCGATAGGGCTGTGTCCGTTGTACATAAACAGTGTGAATACGTTTATATCCGGACTACAAGCCAGCATAATGTATCGAATCCTCCGCACAGTCGCTGGGATCGCCACTAGAGGCACAAGTATCTCTTCTAGGAGGCTCGAGATTAGTCGATCGTTGCGGTATATGCACTCCCAGTGGCTTGATACCGAAGAAGATGACGCGCCCAACCTAAAGTATACCCGAAAGGGCATCAGCCCACGACATATACCAGACCTCCCAGATGATATGAGTCTTGAAGTCACTGCATCTCAGACCATGCCCAGCACGTTCTCGAAGAAGGACCGAGGCATGCGCGTGCGCGAACATGTGGCATCTCAAACACAATTACCACCGAAACAAGCGAACTTGCGCGTCTCTAAGGCATCCGCAGTCGCTTCAAGGGACTCGAATGAATCATGGAAATCGCCGTCCAGCCCCAGACCTGCCAGAGGTGATCAAAGGGCCAATCCGGAAACGGGGAAGGCACAACCACAGGGGAAGAAGAGCGCACCGAGAGCACAGGACTACATGAAGTATGAGCCCGAAGGCGAGTGTGTGTATGGTCTGCACCCTGTACTCAGCCTGTTGAAGAAGTGGGCACAAGTGTGCGGCGCCTCAGGGGACGAGTCTTCAAGTCGAACGGCTGCCCGCACGTCGGTCCATCGGCTGTTCGTCCTTGAGTCAGCCCTTAAAGAGGCAGAGGAGACTAAGGCCAATCAGTCCAAGGAAAGTCAATCTGCTGAGCCCCTGAATTACTTTGAGTTCGTCCGAAGAACCGCCAGATTACGAGGGCAAGCAACAAATCGTGCTCTCGCGCGTGTTCTTGAGCTTGCTAGGAGTCTTCCTAGATTTCCACAGGACCCGTCCTCCAAAATCGAGATTGTTAGCGCGACCCGACATGTATTAGACCGTCTTTCAGGTAATCGACCCCACAACGGTGTCGTCATCGACGCGGCACCGATCCAGGTCCCGGTTATCGAGCAACTTAGGCCGCATGAATTGTGGCCTGCAACCGCCGCTAATGCTTCACAAGAAGAAGGTGCCCCCGTTACGCCAGCTGCTCCTGTTTGGCTTCTTTTGGACGGGGTTCTGGATCCCCAGAATGTTGGGGCAATCCTTCGCACAGCAGCCTTCTTTGGCTGCACAGGTGTCATAGTCTGTGGAACAGGGTCTGCGCCCCTTTCTCCGGTCGTTGCAAAGGCAAGCTCTGGCGCCATGGAAACTATGACGATTATGTGCTGCAGGAATCCTGTGGATTTCCTTGTGCGCACAAGACAGCTTATTGAGGAGCCCGAATTACCATCCGGAGTGTGGAGCGACACCCTAGGTCAGGGAGATCGTTCACCTAGCGGCGTTGTTGATCAAACGCGGTACACTCTTCCTTCGTTTACTGTAGATGACAAACTGGCATTCACTCCAAGTCCGAGCCAGGTTTGGCAGGGACCACTGCGAATTGTCGCCTTGAGTCCGGAATCTCCCAACGCTGTTCCCATAACAGCGCTCAATCTGCCTCCAGTAACTGTGACCTCTGGGGATCCTACAATTGAGGCAATATCTTCGCAGCCGGTCCATTTCCCAGCGACATTACTTGTTGTGGGTAGTGAGGGAAGAGGCCTGAGTCCAGCAGTCGGTCGACTCTGCCATTTGCACGCAACAATCTTACCAAGTTTCCAAGGTACGCGATCGACAGCGGCAACTCTTGCATTGCTTGATTCCCTTAATGTCTCTAATGCAGTTGCGATTGCCCTGAACCAACTGCTTGGCACAACATGTCGAGTGCAGGACCAAGACTTAGTCTCTCAAACGGCTGATAAATAAAGCGAGCCTCTCGACCGCTCTGCGGTGGTCGAGTGTAGCACATATGTCCCACTTTTATTACACTATAGTATTCACGCTGTGGTACATTCAACTTGTGAAGAGTCGTAGTTGTCACTGCCGCTTGGCATAGGAGTTCAGCGCTGATCTGGTTCGCTTAATGGATTCGTCATAATTGCGAATCAAGTTCTCGGTCCGTGGAGAAAAAGTATGCTCGTCGTGACTAGATGTTACAGACGTCGTACGCTGGGGTTGTGGAGAGTTGTTGTTGCTACCTGAGGACGAAGGCGCCTTTCGTGGCGGACTCGAATCGACGAGGGCAGCACGAGGAAGCTGCGCTGCTCTCATTCGTTCAAGTTCCTGCAAAGCTTGCTCTGCCTCATGTCTCGAAAGATAACTTTGGCTCAAATACAATTGCCTCTGACTTCGCTCTGCGGCAACCAGTCGAGCTACGGCGGCCGCGCGCTGACGTTCTCGATCTTCTGCCTCAAGTTGTTCCATGAGGCGTGCCCTCGCCAGTGCGGCCCTTTGCTCAGCTAGCCTGCGATTGCGTTCCTCTGCTTGCTTTGCCAATCGCTCAAACACATTTGAGCCGTCGGCGTTACGATCTCGAGAACTTTTGGCACTCCTTGGAAGATCATCATCTTCATAGATGTCTTGACGACCGGATTGGCGATCGCTTGGGGAGTCTCTCGTTGAGGTTGCAAGGGGTACCGTCCGAGGTAAGTTATATTTTGTGAAAGTCGGCTCTCGTGGTGATCTCGACGTGACTGACCCTCGAGAGGAGTGTGGGCGCGGACTATGTCGATTGGGCGAGGTTGTGCCTCGGCTTGCTGCGGTAAAGCGCGACGCGCTCGGTGCAAGATGGTTCTGGACATTGACTCTTGAGTCGTGTTCGTGCTTGTCACTTCGCATTGCGCCATCAAGCATGGATTGAAGGAAATTATCAAACCCTTCCTCTAACTCGTCCCCTGCCGTGGCATCTTCATCAGCCCCTTGCTGTTCGTCGGATGATTCGTCGAATCCGAACTGACTCCACGAAAAAGGACGAGAAGGAGGGGTAGGCTTTCTGGACCCAGACGCTGAGGAACCAGATAGTGTTGGGGTGGTAGTTTTCGCCGCCACTGCTGCTGCCGCTGCATGCTTCTCACGAAGCTTGAGCATTGCTGCATAGGCAAAGATTTCCTCTGGATTACCATCCAGTTCTGGAGACGGACTCAGAGATGAAGTGCGTGTTTGCAACTTGATTTCCGGAGAAACTGAGGGCTGGCTAGAGTACGTTGAGTCCCTTAGGTCCGCACTCCTCTGGGCATCCGATGGGCTGCGTGACTTTGCGATGAAATCTGATGTAGCAGCAAGTGTATCCTCCTTGATGAAGGTGTCCGCATCTGGTTCGTGCGAGCGAGTGTTCTGCTGCGCGTCAGTTTGAACCGCAATACTACCAAGGCTTGCCATGATACGCTTCAGCTCTGCCCCAGACTCTGATTTGGGCGCAGCGTCGCCAGCAACATCGCGAGACGCTGAGCGCATGTCCGGGATAACTTCACTGGATCTACTTATCGGGGAGGTAGGCAGGTCCGATTTCGATTGCGAGTTAGGTTGACAAGCTACGGGCTGACCTGCAACTTCTTCAGTCAATTGGGACTGCTCGGAGGTCTTCGATTCTGTGTGATGAAGCTCTCGAATTCGGTCCGCAATTTGGAGTACAAGGCGAGTAAATTCTTCGTCTTCATACAATCGACTCATGCCAATCGAAGAAAGAGGCAATGTCGTCCCCTGTCGCGCCTCTTTGTGGTCATCTGGCGTTTCGCGCTGTTGCTTTTCGAGCGTATCCGGTCGTGGGCTCGCTCCTTTCCGAGGACTGCCATCTGCCACCTCGTCCTCGCTTGATTCACTATCTTCATCTTCATCACTGCTATCATAGCCATCCTCGCTTTCACTATCGTCTTCGCTGTCACTCGTCAAGTCATCGCCCTCTTGGTCGTCATAAGAGTCATCGAATTTGCTACCGCTTGCTGTCCTCGCCTTACGCCCTAATGAGATGGCCGCATCATCCTTATGACCAGGCGCACTCCCCTGGCCATCGCGCTTCGCGGCGTAACCAAGTAGATCAAGTGTTTTGTCAGCGGCCTCTTCAACAGGTTGGACACGTCCCTGACCACTGCTAGCGCGCTTCAGTTTCAGCTTACTTGCTGCACAATCAGAGCCAATAACGCCGAGGGGAATGGTTTGGGAGGCTTGCGCTGCCGCAAACTGTCGGAGCTGCTTTCTGGCCTCTTCGTCCACTTGTCGCACATTTTCACTTTTCATTCGATTCGACTTGTGCCTGCTGCTGCTGCCATGCGGTGTATCCAATGGACCCGACTTCTTCGACGATTTACGGCCCCGTCGATGAATAGCTCCAGGTGCTGATCGCAGCAACGGCCCAACACTAGCGTATTGAGATGTGAACTCCGTATCAGCATCAACGTAATCAAAAGCGCCTTCAACTTGTTCGTCCAGATCATCTTCGAGGGCTCCACCCACAATTTCGTCGACATTTTCGACAGGCTGATCGGGATCGTGTTCCTTGTGACCTGAGTCAGTTGCTTGGTCCTCTGCAATGGTGGTATTCATAACATTATGGTGATTTCTTGGGTGACCTGCAAAGCCCCCGTTAGTTGCTTGTAATTCCACAGGTGAGAGCATTTGGGTTTCAATTCTCTCCATACGAACCTCAAATTCTTCCTCGTCTTCATCATGTTGCTTAAACGCAGTGGAGTTCACCAGATCGGGCCGGCGCGGGAAGATCTTTGGTGTCTGCCCTCTGACTTCTCCGCCTTCGCTCTCATCCTCCTCAGAGTCTTCGGACTCATCCTCCTCGTCCTCATCTTCCTCATCTAGAATAGTAATCGGAATGCCCCAATCAGATGAAGCGGTCGATGCTGTGGATGGTGCTTTGCCTCCTTGCCGTAACCTCAAAGGACCAACCTTCGGAATTCTCCCTTCGGATTGTGGCTCAGTCCTGGGTTCGGCCGGTGATTCTGGAAGTCTTACAAGGGACACGTTCGGAATAGCAACGGTCGCTCCCACTTCGTTCATATGAACGTCAGAGATTTCTTGAGAAGACGCAGGATACACCTTCGTCATGTCGCTATCATCTTCAGACCCTGTGGCCTCTGCTCCTAAATGACTCGCAGCGATGGACGATTGCAGCCTATCCGAGGCCGACTTCACTTCTTGGGTTGCACGTTGTGCTAAAGCCACCGCGTCTGCAGCAGCCTGCGCGACTGCCAACGCTTGCTTGGCTTGCTCAAGCAGAGCAGCCGAGAGCGGGGAACCAACGTGCAATTTCGTCAGATTTGACGCGACAGCAGCCCGAATTCCATGAAGGGTCGGCATGCTCGCCCGCCTATTCCTCGGGCTCGTGGGAGGGGCTTTAGGCGTAGCATTGACTTGATCGGAAGACTGTGCTTGCTCACGTCGCTTACGCAGTTCTTCGAGACGAGCGTGTGCCTGCTCTAGCCAGTCGAGCTGTGCGTGAATCGCATGCTGATCCAGTCTCGACGCTTCCTCATCGCTCACGGTTAACGCTTCAGTTGCTGCTTCACCCTTAGTATACACTTCATGCGCCTGTGCAGGCGTTCCGTCCAAGCTCATTGGCCCTGGTTCGCCAACCATGCCAGAGAGTGAGCTGCGTCGCTTGTTGCTTGGGGTTGGATGCAACTTGGGAGAGGTGTGGGTTTGTGTGCGCATGCCAATAACTACTGCGGCTGCTGCGGCTTCGGAGGCAAGTGCGATTGTTTCAGGATTGACACCTTCTGGCAAGATATCAAGCTCATGTGTTTTCTGTGCGGTTGCCTCAGTTGCACTGGCAAGGATTTCCTCCGAGACAGCTGAGGCAACACCTGGAAGCAGAATAACTGAAGCAGCGGCTCTGAGTTGTCGAATGACTTCTGCTGCACGATGCGAAGGCGAGTCGTGAGCCTCAACATGAGGTATCGGTTGGTCTGATTGCGGCATGGTGGCGTTGACAATAGGCTCCATTGTGCCTAGACCGTACGGCTCTTCTTCACGTGGACGCAGGGCATTGTCGCATGTCAACTCTCCAGACGAAACTAGACCCCCCGGTTCTGGACTGGCGATGGTAGCATCAGCAGCACTTACGCGACTTGTGTCGGCATTCGGTTCAGGCTCAGATGTAGCAAAAGTAGCATCATGTCCCCCGGTGGGCTCTGCGGGGATGTCCTCAGATACGGGCTCAAGAGCACCAGAATCTGTGGTGAGGTCTTCAACTTCATCTGCAAACGCAGCGAGCGAGACATCTGTGACGTCGAGTGCAGAACCATATGGAAATGGGCTCGTTGGCTTGCTACTCGCTCTAGGCGGGGTTCTTAGGCCGGGCTCGACAAAGCTGGTGTCTGTTCCCATTTCGGCGTCAGGGCTTAAGTGGTCAGCGCGTGCTCCATCCACTGCCTGGGTTAGCCACGTCTCCACATCGGTAGAAGAGAGCTCTAACGCGGATGGAGAGGCCGGTGGATAGGCATTTACATTGAGCTGAGACGAGTCCTCGTTATTGGCCTTCGTTGGTGAATCTATGAGTTGCGGTTCTCGAGTTTGGCTCAAGTCATCTTGACCTGAAACTAACGCTGTTTGTTGGCCAAATTTGAGAAGAGCGGCCACGGCTTGTGATCCCGCTCGTGGGGATGGTGCAGCAAGTGCTTCCATCATACGAGGGGTGTACACTACTGATGGCTGCTTCGAAGCATGCTCTGGTTCATCGGGAGCTGTTTCACTTGGTAATTCAAGAGAAATAGGTTTGGATGGTTTCACAAGCATGGAATTCGTCTCTCCCTTGCCAAGCGGTTTCCTACTCGGCTTATGGGTCGGTCCGGACGTCGTACTGCTGGCAGCAGCCTTCGACTCACTCAGCTTCCTTTCATTGCGTCGTGAAGGTGCGGGCGACCTTGGACTGGGAGACGATGGTGGCAACGATTTGCGCATGCCTTGTTCGGCCGCTGCACGTAGCGTCATGGCGAGTAGAGACGATGCGATGTTCTTTTGAGGGCGCGGCCGTGGCACTTCCTGACCTGACATGGTCCGAGCCGTCAAAGGTGCAGTTGACCCAGGCATCGCGCCTTCATCTGAATGCGATACTTCCGATAGTGTGCGGGTGTTGGGCGTTTGGGCTGCTGGTAAATTTGGCAGTCCTTTCGTTGCTGCCAGGTTCGGGCTTGAAGCGCCCCCTTGCGGGTCAAACGTCAATGTGGTGGTGACGAAGTCAGAATTCGAATTCCCATTCACAGTCTGGTACGGTGCATGCGGCGCTGAAGGTGATGGCTGTGCAGCGGCTGGTGTACCATATAAAGGCCCTCCGAGCTCAATTTGGAACTGGCGAATTGCAAGATCCAGTGCGTCAACATCTCCCCTTTCTAACAAGCGCTGGAAAAGAAGCAACTGTTGTTGTAGCCTTCGTAATTTTGCTTCCTTCATGTCCATATGTACTGTGGGGCGATTCTTGATAAGCTTCAACTGAGATGCAAAACGCAGTGTGTTCTGAGTGGATTCAAAGTACTTGTCTTCAGGACGGCACGTGGCAATGACCAGGGTCTTGCTATTACCGCCGAGCGAATCCTTCAAGAGCATCGTGAGTTTGGACGACCTAAAGGGTACGTAGTGAGGCTGCTGTTGTTCTTCCACGCTATCGGCTCCTGGTCCACCTGGACTTGCCAGCTTCAGCTGTTGCAAATGCTGTTGTTGTTGCTGAAGAGCACCGATGGCAACAATACACCTAGACAGCACGAGCAGTGATGAATTGATCGTCGTCGTCTCTCGAAGGCGCCCACCCGTCGGCACGCTTGGAGAAATTAGTCGCTCGCATCCAGCAAGGTCAACACAGTTGAGCTTGCCAACTTTCACCACGGTTAGTCCGTCACTGTTGAGCTCATCATCATCTTCGTCGCTACTCCGTCTGGATGCACTGGCATCGGGCATGACCGTCGTTGCAGTTTCTACGTAGATGGTGAAGATGGCATGAGAACGGGAAGACCGATCATTGAAAACCGTAGCGGCCTGGCGTCTGAGCATTCTTCCTCGCTGAAAAACTTTGCGCAGCTCTGCGGCATTCGCGACTGTGGCATCGGTGACATTCTGCACTTCAAACCCGTCCTTAGCTCTCCTCTCGGTCACGGGTAAAGGATGGGCGAATGGATTCGGACTCAACAAGTCATACACGGATTCGTTGTAAATTTCAACGTATGTCGCACGAACAAGAAAGCGCTTGGATTCGCATGGATCGCGCGCAATCGCATCAAAAAGATACTCAATGGCGCGCGGAATAATGCCTTGCGTATTTGATCCCCCCGTAGCGCCTTGCGCTGTCGTGACAGGCGCCGTTTCAGTGAAGTCTGGTCCTTCCATCGTATAGGTCTTGCCACTACCACTCTGACCATATGCGAGGATGGTTGAGTGATACCCCTCCAAGACCGCATCGACTAGCGGCAGTGTCTCTCGGAAGACATCATCTTGCCCTGAGAAGTGGTCAAACACTCTATCATAACGGAATTTTAGTTTCTTCGCCTTGAACTTGGACATGCTGCTGGGATCCTTCGCTAGATTCGGCACATTAACGTCGACAACCGTGCCCGACGGATCTGTGACAGATAGCGCGAGGTGCTCTCGCTGTTCAATCGGCAACGCGAAGTCATCAGGCGGCCGGATGCGGCAGAAGACCCGCACCGATTCGGTCTCGTGTGGAGCCGGGGCAGCCATTTCGTAATTGACTCGCTCGGGATTACGAAGGGATATGAAGTCTCGAAACAGCGGATGGAATTATAAAGGCTCCGCGCCCGGCGGCATGCCTGGGAAGGAGGGTATGGGTCGAGTGATCGGTTAGTGATAGTGTCAAACGGAAAAAATGAAGGCGTGAGTCGTTGAGGAACTCTCGTGCATAAGAAACAGAATGGATTCGCTTCAATGCGCGATCCACACATTCTGAACTATATTACACGTTGGGATATACAGCCACGCTGCCTATATACACTATCGAACGTTTTAGAAAAATGACCTGTTTCGGTCCTCCAGAATTCAAATTTGAAATCTCCCTGCTGGGCTCCTGCCTCGCTCTCAGTTGCCTAGCAGGCCCGCGAGACGAGCAAGGTCATCAATCTCGTCTTCAAGTGAGCGTGGAGCCGCAATAACGTCCGCATTCGCACCAAGTGCATTTGCCTCCGTTTCAAGCAATCGCTCACGCATCTGAATGGCCTGCTCGGCTTCCTGGTAGGCCTCTTCTTCAATGGCTTTGACCAGAGCGGCTGCTTTCCGCTTGGCCTCGGCACGTGCCTGTGCCTCTGAGAGCTGGGCGTCGTATGCTGCAATCTCGGACTCAACGGCAGCGAGGACAGCCCTCGCAGTGACTTTCTTAGGACCGCGTTTTGGTCGGAACCGTGAGGCGAGAGACTTGACCAGTTGAGGATCTCCAACAGCTGCGTCCAATAACCCAGCACTGCTTGTGGAACCTCCCAATGTGAGTGCTCTTGATGAGGACGATGATCCCAGCTCCAACCCCGCCTGGCTTTGCGACGTAAACATAGCCGCCTTAGCCCTACTCTGCTGATGCTGTAGCATCCGAATGCCGTCCATGTTCAGTCCCGACTCTAGATCTCGTAGATTCGTCGTACTACTACTTGTTGGAAGTGCCAACAAGTTCGCTTCACTGGCTGTATAGTGAAGCGCTTCAGGAGAACCATTATCATGCAACTTGTGTAGGCTGCTTGTAAACCCGCTCGAGTTTGCGTGGTCCGCGGCCTCAGATTTGCTGGGATCAAATTCAATGAGTGACGCCTGCTGCGCCTTCAGTTGGGCTCGAGCAACAAGCGCTGCAGACTCGTCATGAGGTAAGAAGATGACGGACTTGGACAGCTGAGGTGGTGCCGAGAAAGGATGGCGTGCGGCGGCTTGTTGTTTGTGTTCGATGGCCTGACGGTATGCAGCTTCAATTTCACGCGCTGAGAGGTAGTTGCCGCTCGTCAGCCTCGGGGTTGTTGCTAAGCTATCACTTGACTTCGCTTCAGTCGACTTGCTCGATTGAGCTTTGGTAAAGCTTGATTTGGATTGTCTCGATGCTCTAGATCGTCGCAGTGTGGCCATCGATACAGATGTGTTAAGGCCGGATGATCCGCCAGCCCCCGACGTCGCCTCGTCACTATCATTGAATGTGACAACGAGCGAAGGCATTGCAATTTGCAAGTCGCGCCGTGAGTTGAACTTGTACACTCCACTCGGATCCATGTCCTCCGCGCCAATGGTCTTCAAGTGCGCCGCCATTACGTCAATTTTGGAAGAACCCGCGCCACCACTAGTCAGATTCACTGTGCTGGCACTGCTGCAAGCATTTCGCGATGAAAGCGGATTCGTGGCATGCGAGCCCCAACCAGAGCTACTTGACACTGTCATGGACCCCAGACCTCCAGTGGCATCTCCAGAATCAGTTAGGCCACCACTAGCAGATGTGAGCAGCGACCCTGATGATGCCGAAGGAGCGGTACTTCGACTACTCTTGGGTGGTTGACCCAGCGTTACGGGTTTGCCGAGTGAACCGGATGGGGAACTTCGTAACTTGCGCGCGCTTGTGGGTGCGTTACCCCAGTCACCTGTGCGGTCTCGATCGCCTATCACGTTTGTTGTCTGCATCCCCGCACGCATTAGCGCATACGAGCTCGATGCGCCGGAGGCATGCTTCCTCCAACCCGATGGCTGGGGTTTGGATTGGCCAGACATTGTTGAAATGCCTCTCGTTGCTGATAAAGCAGCCGCCTTACCAGGAGATCACGGATATATATAGTGTCTCAAGAGACTACCTCGTTGTCTGTCAACTCTCGTGTACAGTTTGTTCTTATGCGTCGCGTTATACCGAGTTATTCCCTCCAACTAGACGAAAAACCACGAAACTCGTTTCTGAGGCGAATTATCTCATGAAGCTTGGAGTGCCTGCGCTTTGGAGGATGGAAAAACGTAGTCTACAATACGTCTGAATGGAATGTGTGCCTTCTCAGTTGAAAAGCACTGGTCCAATACTGGGTTTTACAACCCACAGAAATATGCTTTGAGAGTAACCGATCTCTCGTTTCGCTTGCCTGCACTGCGAACCTCGGTGGCGCACCCAGGGGTACTGGCAGTGAGACCCCCCTTAGGTGGAGCAGGGCGCTCTGTGATGCGGTAGTGCACCTCACTACGATTTACCTATGCCACCTCATGTGCAGTCTGTACTTAAAGCTCCCTACACATCTCTCGAGGCTCTGGGACATGCAGCACTCAAAATATTGTATTCAACAGACAGAGCGACAGCATCACTCTGTATAATAAAGTTATTTCACCGAGATCAGACTCGCTCACTTACTTCTTTGTACCAATCTGACCCATCCATGGCTTTCGTACGACTAGTGCCGAGTCCTTGTCCGATTTTGATCGGCCCTTCCTTACGGTTCCTATGCGGCTGGTTCGCTGTGTGCGAAGCATCGCAGCCGCCTTTTCCTCTCGCTTCTTTTGAGCCTTGAGAAGTCGGCGCAGCTTACGACGCTCTTCGTCCGGCAGCTTGGCGCGCTCTTCATCTGACATACGCTCGAATTGCTTGAGCTTCTTGAGCGTAGCTTCATCGTATTTCGACCGGAGCTGGGGCTTTTCAGAGCTTTCGTCCCTCTCCCTGCTCTTACCCTTACCCTTCTTCGCCTCGCGCTCAGCCTTAGCCTCTCGGCGCTGTCGGACAATTTCTTCAATATCTGGAGTCTTGTCAGCACGACGAGGCAGTCCCTTCTTCTTCGCCTCACGAGCCTTCGTCCTGGACTTCGCCAATTTCGAGGCTGGCAGCATGCGCTGAACTCGCAAGGGTCGTCCTTCGATGTCATCACCCTCAAGCGCCATTGCGGGGCTCACGGAGTCAGGCGACTTGAATTCGACATAGGCAACACCCTTGCCCATGAGGATCGCAGGATCTCGGATCACGCGAACCCTATGAACCTCTCCAACCTGGTTGAAGTATCGAATGAGCGACTCTTCATTGATGTTGAACGGGAGATTACCAACGAAGATGGATCGGTTGGGGATCATCGGGGTCGGCGCTGCGAAGTCCGCTTGAATATGATGCGACTCATTCATAACTCGGTTGTGCAAGAAGTCGATCGCAGCTCCGAGCTGTTGATTTGAAATATGAGGCTTGAGCACAACGTAAGCATTCTTCGAGTTGCGCTGGGAGTGGGTCATGTTCTTCCAAACAGCGACCTTGCGAGGGACCTTCAACGAAGCAACTGCAACGGAACGGAAGCGCATGGACTCAATGTCCGTAGACTTGAGACCGCTGCCCTCTTGACAAACAAACGCCTTGAGCATTTTATCATTGCATTCCATGGGCACATTACCGAGGAAAATGGTTCGATGGTTCTGTTCTTCCTCATCTGGTGTTTCGTGCACTCGTGTACCCAGCTTCGGGAGAGGCTTCTTCTTGTGTTCGTCTCCTAGGTCGTCGTATTCTTCATCTTCGTCACCTGCTTCTCCGGGTCGTCGCACGACATCAAACTGACGCAGCGTCTCATCCGTTGCTGGCAGCTTGCCTTCCTCAATATCAGCGTCAGCATCATACATCAGGTCATCGTCATCTTCAGCTGAGTCGTAGTTTTCGTCATCATCCTCATCGTTGTCGAGCTTGGCCTGCAACTTCTCGAGTGCTCGTTGTCGCTTCTGTCTCAGTGCCTCCTTCTCTTCCTCACGTTGCTTCATGATCACTTCGTCAGCAATGTAGCTCATGTCCATTGCTGCCTCGTTGATCTTGCTTTCAACGTCACCAAGGCCATCATTCGAATCCCACTTCTTGGCGCGCAACTGGTATGCGAGTGCGGCCAACATTTTGATACGCTCTGAAGACTGGCTGCCTGAGTTCGCGGAGTCCGTCGATGTCTCCGAACTAGTGGTCTTGTTCTTCTTGAGGCGCTCTTCAGGTGGGATGTATTTCTCGCCCAGCTTCTTCTGCAAACGCTTCTCACGGCGCTGCATGAGTTTCTCACGCTTGGCCTCTCGCTTCTTCTTCTCTTCCTCCGAAATCTGAATCACTCGGTCAAGATACTTTGCCTGGGTCTTATACTGCTCCGCTGGGTTCTTTCCAAGTTCCGCAGACAGTTGCGTCGCCATAGCGAGCGCTTTCATGATCGCCGCCTGCTTTGGATTCAGTTCAAGCTGCACCTTCTTGGGTTCGGACTTGGTCGCTTCTGTTTGTGCGGGTGCTTTGCGCTTCTGACCGAGTGCTGCCGTGGCACTGGCGGAGGGTGCGCTCGTAGCAGGAGTATTCGAAGTATTTGCCTTCGGCACAGCAGCCGCCACTGGCTTCTGCGCAACGGCTGTTGCCGCAGTGGCGGCGGCCGCGGAAGAGGTGGAGTTGGTCTGACCTCCGGCCTTGGCAACATACTTGGGCACCGCAGGCTTGAAGACTGGGATGGGAGTGAAGCTCAGTCCTTTGGTGCTTGAACCTTCGCTCATGCCTGGGGAGCTGTGTGTGGGTCTAAAATGGTTCGTTACGCAAATGATAAGTGGATATACGGGATATTTCCAGAGTAAATTGGTGAGTGTGGGTGGGTGTTAGGTATCAATTGAGGGTATTCCCGTTGTCTTCCAAGCTTAGCTTGGGTAGCATTCAGTAGTGCCTTGGATATTCTAGGCATTGCTGAAATTTACTCGCTACTTCATACCGCTGACATATACCTTTGCTATTCACGCAAATCTGGTTTTCTCGCACCCAACTCAGTCCCGTGCGTCTTTTGGAGCCGCGTTCTCGACACCCAGGGCGAGTCCAGGCGCCGCACTGCGCAGACAGCCTCCTCGCGTCATTACCTGACATATTCCGCAGCCAGTCCAAAAACGCACCATATGCCGGAGAGTCGCCTACCTTTGGGGAATGGAAAATGCGGACAGTTTGCGGAGGTAGTAAACGCGTGAAAGATAGGCGCGGGGACACTGAAGACGATGTTTTTTTAATGCTTTCGGTGCGCATGACATGTACAAATTGTAATATTATGTTGATTTGTACGTGTGATCACTCGCATCGCATCAATATATCATCCAATGTGGGAATTTGCAACAAGTGCGTAGCTCCGCGGAATGCGGATGGGATAGTATGCGCTCCTGCGCCCGTGTGGCGTCGCGATTCCTAGCGATAACACACGCTCCTACGGTGTGCACTCAGTCTGCGCATGAACCGGAACCTCATATCATGCTTCTGTCTTCCCCGCGCCCTCGATCCAGAACTCTTAACTCCCGACCCAGTCGCGCAAGGAGGATACTCCAGGCAGGCGAGGCTTTCGCTCCGACTCTTGTTCGCGTTTTGACGTCCGTGGTGAGCTGACACCGTGCGCTTGCAACACACGGATAGCATCCCGACATCATGAGCCGAAGACTCGTTACCAAGACCAAGGTCGTTGAGCAACCCGTAGTACAGACATCGGGTCGAAGGAAGGCCGCAGCGGCAGCCACACCCGCACCCGTGGAGAAAAAGAAGACACTCCCCAAGCGCAAGACAAGGAGCAGTAAGGTGAAGCCAGAAGAAGAAGAAGTAGAAGAAGAAGAGGTCGCTATGCACGATGACGAGGAGCTCGAGACTTCTAAGAAAGAGGAGGAAGCCGAGCACGTGAAGGATGAAGAGGAAGAGATCGACATGGACATCGATCTCGACGCACTTGTCAGTGAAGCAAGTGAGAAGTTCGTTGAGCTCAGCAGCAAAGACCAGGAGTCTGCTGCAGATTCCAGGGCACTGAGTTTTAAGCGTGCTTTGGGACTCGACCGCGACTCATTGGGTCTCGAAGATTTGGAGGGCATTACCTCCATCAAGCGCAAGGAAGAGAACCCTCGTTCTGTGCCATCCACGAGCTTCCTTTCTGCGCGAGCAATTCGCTCAACGCTACACGACCGCGAGCAGGAGTTGGAGCATAAGGCGCTCTACGTCGCAAAGTCCACAGGCGATCTACCACAGCCTTTCAAGAAGGAGCCTAAGGTAAGTGTCTTTGTCTAATGTGTTCCTATCTCTTATTATACTGTCCCTCAACGTTGAAGCTTTGCCAAGATGATACCTATTTCTGTTAAAATACTCACGATGGTCTTCTGAACATACTGGATGATAACAGAAACCTGTCCCTGAGCGAGCTTCTCGAATGATAACATTGCTTTGAATCGATGTTTTCTGCCTTTACCTGAGGTGTGTATGGCCTACTCTCTTACGTCTCTGTACAATCACCGTTTTCACAATTCCCCTCTAGAAACGAGACACTGCTGGCAAAGGCTGGTTTGATTTGCCTGCACAAAAGATCACACCCGAACTTAAGAACGAGCTTGCACTCCTCGGCATGAAGAACTTGCTCGACAAGAAGCACTACTTCCGTAAGGAGAAGGGTGACGTCATTCCCAAATACTTCCATATTGGTACAGAGGTCGGCTCCAAGGAAGATATGTGGTCTGGCTTCGGCAAGCGTGTCAGAAGCGGCAAGTCCATTACTGACGCCATCTTGGAAGACTATGACACCAAAGCAAGCATCAGGCAGCGATTCAACCGATATGTCGATGCGCGAGTGTCTAGAAAGCGAGCTAAGAAGAGTATTTAAATCGATTGTTTGCTCTGGCTCGATAGCAGCTAGATCCGGCTAGTCTTTTCTTGATTCCCCCATGTATATGTTGTAAAGTAGTTGTGTCTGTAAATAAACCTTCAAATTCATGAAAGTATGTGAATGTGTAAGCGCCAGCGTCATGAATCTTGCGTTTGGCCTTCTCTCAAGCTCTGACTGTGGCGGACGGGCTGGACTCAAACCCATCACCCGAAAGGCTAGAATTCTCACACTTCATTCACTTTTCCAAAGGCTCTGGATCTCGGCATTCATGCATTACGCATCAGTGATAATTTGATGTTTGAGTAGCCAGGAGTAGCTCAACTCATCATGGCCTCCGAGTCCGCAGGCAGCGTCTCTGATAGTGCCGATTCGGACGATGGGTTCCAAGCTGACTGGGGTCACCTTGCTCAAGACTTGGCTCAGTGCGTCAAGGACGGGGATATGAAACAAGCCGCCATGGCATTTTATACCAGTATCTATCAGCTTGTTCAACATGAGTTTGAGTGTCTGCAGGCTCGTCTCAATGACATCATCGTGGGCTCTGATGCCGACTCTCTTCTGAACGAGGGAACCGAAGAGGAGGAAGGAAAGGATCTCTGCGTCGGAGAGGCTTCCAGGGAGTTTATATCTGCGCTCGCATGGGAGCTCAATAGCAGTCTAGGATCAACGTCACCGCTTACGTCGGTGATTGACTACTGCATTGAGGAGCTGGTGGGACGGGGTTTGCGGTCTGCCAACGGCATTCATCCCAGTCTGTTGGCCAGTGTGGAGCTGAGACTCAAGACACTCAGACAGCAAGCTGTGTACTTGACATGGTTCCAGGACGCCATTAGGTATGCTACTGCACTATCGAATGATGAGCCTAGCGCACGCAAAGACTACGCGCTCGCTCCTAGTTACGAACTGGACGTATGGCTCGATGAGAACATTCGGCCTTATATTCCAGTGCTCCGAGCACGTATTCATAATCGACAGAAAAACCTTGTAACCTCAGCCGCGTATTCCTCAGGTGTGACTAAGCGGGAAAGTGAGCAACACCAAGGGGACTTTGGTCAAGGTGATGCACAAGGTTGGATCGTTATTGCTCGATTCCTGACGTTCTGTATGAATGGGGCGACACTAGACTCCAGCGATGGAGATGGGAGCGTTGGGGTCCTATGCATGATGTTGCGGTCGCCGTTGATGCTTTGCTTCTTGATGGAAGCTCGACTGTGTGCACCCAGTCGCGTACCGTCACTTCAAGTTGATGAGATGTTGCAAACGCTGACCATGAAAGCACTTGCGGTGACCTCGCTCCCTTGTAAGAGTGCTGTACGCAGATTTTACTCACTGGTGAAAGCCATCGAGTCCTGTGCGCTTGCTCTTACTCAGACGTCCAAAGTTGGATGGATTAGTGCGATTGAGCGGCTTATCCAGCGTCTTCCCTCACTCATCTTGACGCAGGACGAACTGCATCAAGCTCTTCCCGCCACTCTGGCGTTACTCCGGCTTGCTCTGATTGGGCATTGTACTCCAGCCATAACTGATATGTTGCTATGGCTCACAACCCTCGCTGCACCAAGGTCCAAGGAAAGGATTGAGACCTCTCTCTATACTCGTTTGAAAGAGTGCAAATACGGGATGGACGTTGTTGCAGAGCTGATGGAGCTATTTTATTGCTGTCTCAAGTTAAAAGCGCTCTGGCATCCGTGCGTCGGTCCCGATCTTAAGCGCGCCAAGCTCACCAACAATGTATCAGTTCAGGACAGAGGTGAGGTTAGCGACACCAACAATATCAACGAGACTGGAGGAGGGGTTGCTGAATCCCTTGTCTTTCGTGCCATCTTCGGACCCCAGTCCGGGTCTGATTCTCTCGGTCTGTGTCCAATCAAGGCGCTCTTTGAGTTCATCACGCACACGGAATTTGAGTCCCTAGGCGAGAATGCTGACGAAGTGCTAGAGGAATCCTTTCAGGATACGATTAACACTCTCACCACATCACACGAATCCACCGGCGATAGTGCGAAGTTAGCTGCTGTGCTGCTCATGCTTAGCGACGCAGATGTGGTAACTCCGACCGACCATGTGATTCCTCGTTTGGGATTACGCCCGGCAGATTCAAGCACCCATTCTGCAGACCTTTCAGATCATCGGGCGAACCTTTGCTCGTCGGCGCTCGTGGTGTTGCAACTCCTCACGATGGTCCACGATCAGCTTGCCCGTGCTTCCAACATTGGTTGTGCTATTCCGAGCGAATCTTGGACCCCATTCTACTTCTACGACCCACCGCTTGTTTCACCTCGGCACGGCAGCACCAACATACCGATTCGTCGTCGCCCTCCGATAGCCGCTCTCGTATCCCAACTCAAAGTACTGATCGAAGCGTTGTCAGACGCGCTCTGAAAGGTGTATACCCCATATCGATCGATGTCCTGGCGCTAGCACGCTCCCTTCTACCGGAACACATGACTAGTCGTGTTGTCACAGCATTGTTGGCACAAGACCACAACATGCACTCACTCAAGACAAAGCGCATGAAACCAATACTTATGGTGCTACACTGGCAGAATTATGGTGCCTGGTGGACGGACTGAATGGTATACTAAGCTAACCTGGTGCGTGCCGCCCCTGCGTCCCGTTCACTGAAATAGTGAACCAAGCCCAGCTTTCAAAAAAAAAGAGCGCCAAAATTTCGAAATATCCTCAGAGGAAACCCCCACTTTGTTGTGTGGGTCTGGCGGGGCGGGGCGGGGCGGGGGGATATGCATCGAGGAGTGGGACACTTTCCATATACACTCGTAGGGTGTTGAAATCAGCCCCTTTTCATGTTCTTATACGTGTATTCCGCCAAAACAACCCACTTCATGAGCCAAAAACCCTGCCCAAACCGCTTTTCGATCCCTTCAGTTCAAATCCTATCCGGTGAGACCGTGCCAAACCGGATCACGAAAACTGTGTTTTCTTGCTTGAATATCTCGCGGACTAGCGATCCTGCCGCCCCACCTCTGGCTGGTTTGGTACACGCCGCGCGTATGTCTTGGGTGGACCCAATTCTACTCCCGCACTCACTGCGGAAGCTCGCCAAAATCGCGCCTGAATCACACCGGATCGATGAAAGCTTGAAATCCCAGGTGCCTCTTTGTGGTATGGTGAGACACCAAGGGCACACCCGACACGCGAGTGGCGTGACAAATCTGTTCGCCCTGATCTGCAGCATTGTGCTGCCTCCAAGGGGTTGATGCGGACCACCTATGCACCGCCCGATCTGGACCTCTCCCGGCCTAGTTGACTGACTCTCTTCACTCATGTACTGGACATCATGCACGCGTGCGCACACGCGTGTTCTTCTCTACCCTTGAAATACGCTCACTCCAGCTACGACTCAACCAATCGTACTTGAAGATCACTACGGCGTGAGTGCCTCATCCTCTTCTTCACGCGATCGGGCGTCTGATAATTACGACCTCACACTTCTCATCTCAATCGAATCGAATTGAATTGAATTGAATTGAATTGAATTGAATTGAATTGAATTGAATTGAATTGAATTGAATTGAATTGAATGGCTGAGCTGATTGACTTCTTTGGAGACGGCTTTGCCCTGGCAGCCAGGGACTTGCGCAAGCAGCGAAGACTTAAGCAACAACAACAGCACTTTGGCGGTGGACATGGCGGACACGGTCAACTTCCCAGTGGCCGTGTGACCGGCTCGTCTGACAGGTTGTCAGACGATGCTTCACAGCTTCAGTCTGGTTCTTCCCAATCCAACGTTTCAGCATCGCTGGCCGCTTCCTCCCCTTCCATCAGGGGAATGCCAACTGGGAATGTAGGGGCAGGCTCAACCTTTGGCTGGAATGTCTCGCGACCCTCTGAAAATATATTGGTGGGCCCAATATCCGAATATCCCTCAGCCGGGACGGCTCAGAACCCACATGAAAAGGTCCTGCGACATGCAATTCACCACAGCTCGATGGTCACTCCGGGTACTGCGGATCAGCACCACTTAGGGCACCACACTATCCAATTCCACCATCATCATCAACCTCAGCTACAATCTGGCCAAACGACCTCTGGCCTCAGCAGCGGCCACATGATTTCGACTAATTCGAGTGGATCGAATCCGAATAACTTACCAGCCGCTGAAAGTGCTACGGGATCCACCGCACTTCGATCAAGTCTCTCAAAGCTTTCTTTCCCTTTCTCGTTGTTTTCCTTCCCGCCCACAAGAAAGCAATAGGTTCGCTAAGAAACCACCATCCTAAGCGTAAACATAAGATCGCTTGCCTTTTTGCGATATCTTCCATCCCGCCTGTGCTTTCCAAGTCTCGCTCGCTTTCTTCATGATCCGGATCTCTCCAGCACCTTCATTCGATGATGTACAGCTTGTTTATCCCTGCTTTCAGTTACCGGTCAGATGCAATTCCAAATGACTCACATCCCTCAAATGCTATTTCTGATTAACAACCACCCACACTCTTGATTACAACAGTGATGAAGTATTTCGCGCACCAGCCTCCCGCTTGTAACTCCCCCGTTTTCTGGTTTTCTGTGTCATTTCGACGAAGGAAGCACCTTGAATGTATGAGTCGACTCCATCGTTTCGCATCACTTATGTCACGTATCCCTGCGCGGCAGATTTCATTGTTGTTCTTTCACTCTTGACTTCATAATCGATCATTCTTTATCAATACTCTCCAGTCCGCACGTACATCCAGCTCACGTCCAGCTTTGCGCCCTGTAGGCGGGTGATTGAATACTCCATTGCACCCGTGAAATAGTAGAACATTGCGTACTTCTTCACTATGGAAGCTACGACATTTCGAACCTATAATCCAAATGCTCTGCGTGCAGCCAGACCATGCCCTGTCATCACAATTGAGTTCCTCTTCCCTCCATCTACAATTCCTCGAGGTTGCATTGTAAATTCAAAACCTACTTGGAATAAAATCGTCGCGTCCACAGTGAATACCCGCTATTGCTGGTGTATCTGCGTCTAGTGTAGGCCGTCGATCCACCGCTACGGCCAGCGACCCCAGTACCCGCGCCCTGAAGTGTCAAGGGAATTTGAACTTGCGAGGATTTCAAACTTGGTTGAGTACATTTCCAGGTGTCTTTGATCGCGACGCTTTGGCCTGCTACCTTCCGGAAAATTCCACAGCTCGCTGTTGGACACCAATAGGCACCATTTGCCACTATTAACTGACCCGCAAGCCTCATATCACCCCCAAAGTCATCCAAATCTCCAACTCGCTCGCCTAGAAACCGCTCAAGATGAGCGGCCTAGGCTCGGAGGACGCGGGCCCGGCACGAGAGCAGTTGGTGTCTGATGCGCTGCTACCCGTTGAATCCACTACTACAGCAGCGGCCGCAGAGCCTCCCGATCACCCCTTGTACGAGAGCGTAGGAGACGAGACGGTCATGCAGCCTGAAGATTTAGAGGAGGTGAGACACCTCCGCACTGCAGCCCAGACCGCGGTGACAGCGACGGCTTTAGGTTCATTGCTTAACGGTGCGGCCGCAACTGCAGAGCAAGGCACGAGCCTGAGGACGAATGGATTCATCACCAGTGCCTTTGATCTGAACCCCAGTGCCTTCGAGCGGCTAGCACGACTGGAGTCAACTGGGGTGAGCAGTACTAAGGATGCGCGACCTACAATGCCACCAGGCTCAACGCTTCGCACCTCTCCCACACGTATCAAGCGCCCAGCAACAGGTCGTATTCCGTCCTACTTGACGCGCTCCAAGCCTCCCCAACCGACTGCGCATTCGCAGCAATTGCAGACCTCAACTTCTTCCTCACCCTCTGAACCAAGTCCACGAACTAATCGAGGACCGATTGCATCCGCTGTTTCAACGCCGCGACGCGCTCATCACGTCCTGAAGTCGCTCCAAATGAAGTCCAGTCACCCATCGCGAAACGAAGGGTCTATTCCCCACCTTGATCCCAACACAGTTCTCATGGCCAGTCAGCTTTATCAGTTTGTGCCAGAATCCGCCAATGGTGGGACTGTAGAGAAAACACAGTCTTCAGCCACAGCTGCAAGTCGGCTCAAGCCTCTTCTCTCGCCTTCAAGCCAGAACTTTGCGAGACCAATTGTGCTTGATCAAACACGGCGCCCAGCCAACCAGGATAAGGATGATGAATCCACCGATTCCATTGCTCCGTTGCCGAGTTCCACTCGTTTCCCGAGGCTCGATCTCAAGAGTCTGACTCCGCGATCGATTATCAGCAGGAGCAAAAAACTCGGGTTCTTCAATTGGGGGTTGCTACAGAAGCCTTCAAGTCAGGAGTTACCACCCGTGACTCCGACAGATCCACGAGCTGAGACGCCAGCGCAGGCAATCTTGGAGCCAACGCCGCCACCCGACAGAACTAGGGCTTTATCATCGACTGAGTCGGGCGCTGAACCGCAAACCCACTCATCCTCCACTGCTCCTGCGGGTCCTTCTCTGAGCATGTTCAACACCAGAAAAAAGAACTTGACAATCCAGATTGATGCCGACCCGGACGAAGTGATGTCCACGGTGTCGATACAGGTGGCACCCGAGGATGGCACACAGCCTGCACGTCCCGCGGAGCCGCTACATCCGCCCGAACCAGAAAACGTCTATACCCTCGATGTTCAAACACAAGCACCAGAGAAAGGATCGGATATTCAACTCCCCCAACCAGCGTCACTTCTCATCTCATCACCCGGTCGTTCACGCCCTAAGAGTGCAGATTTGCAGACACAATTTTCCCTGTCTCTAGGCCACTTTATCCAGAGTCCCACGTCGAAACCAAGCGGCGATGGAGCATCAGCGAAGCTACCTCTCCCTAGCCCCTTCCGACTTGACTCCCCTGGCGGAACTGCGTCATCTTTCCCTGAAGGTACTCTTTCGGCCCCCGTAACCTCGCCAAGGCCTGCTGCCACGAAAGCCCCGAGGCTGCAGCCTCTTTCGATTCCAGAGTCTGAACAGACTGAGGTCAAGCTGGAATCTGCGTCCCAAACCCCACCTCGCAGTACACTCACCTCGTCTACTGCGCGACCCCAACTCAAGGAGCACCAGCATCACACGTTCCACAAGCAGCATATCCGCGGATCACCCCTGCCACCCCACTTGCGTGGTCCCCCCTTTGCGCCCGCTCTCGTTCCCATTGTACCACAACCCCTTCCTTACCTTGCCAAGTGCCTGTTGAAGCCCGCGAGCCGGCGAACCCCGGAACAACTCAAGGTCATTCTCCAAGCGACCGCGCATGCTCCCTTCTACACGGCTCCTTCAATTCTCGCAACTCAGTACCTTGGGGAAAGCACCTTCGCGGTAGACAGCGTTATGGCTAATCACCAGTTCACATCGTTTGTACGAACTAAACTCACGACCACTTTCCAAAATGCTCGAGCCGACACCCTTTCTCTTGATCCAAACAACGCGTCGAATGATGAGACTGGGCGGATGCTGGCCCGCGCATTCCGTGAGCCCCATATTGTTGCACGTTTCCGGATCGCATTAGCTGCGGCCTTAACCTTAAGAGTTGCCAGCCATGGCGCCTTATTATGGTCTGCTGACGATGCGGCCGCCAGTGCCGTTATCGTGCTCTCTGGCGAGGTTGCACAGGTTCATGGTGATGCCAATACGATTTTGCAGCGCTTACGCAATCGCGACATGACTCGACCATCGAACTCATACCGCATGTCATTGGACGCATCGAGGCAGATGGAAAATACCGGTGGAATTGCAGAGCTTCCGTACGAACCTGATACGCGCCGAACTGCTGCATGGCTGCAAGAAGCTTGGCTTGCGACACTGGCCTGGAAACCTGAGAGCGAGAGAGGTTATCCACGTTTTGGTAAGGAGTTCCGTGATCCATTTCAGCTGCATCACGAAAACATGCTCCAAAAGCGGCAGAGCATCCAAACGAATTACAAGCGAAGCGAGCATAGTAGTCTATCGCTCTATGCAGTCGCGAGAGAGCTGTTTAATTATCACGTTTCCCTCGATCGGATGGTAGCTGCAAGTCAAGGTCGCTTGAATAAGCCCTTTGAAGCTTTTAGTTCTCAAGGGAAATCGCTAGAAGTCTTTTCGCCTCTAGAAGCAAATGCTGATCTTGATTCGAGAGAACGTAGCGATGCAGCCCTCTCAGGGGTTCACCAGGATCCACGTGAGGCGCACTCAGGCACTTCTCACAAGCGTATGTCCCACGCCACGAGTGTGGAACACCGCCACCGGCGGCACTCATCGAGGCGTAGCCTTAGCCCTGAGCTCCACGCACCGACGATTCACACGCTTCGTATCGAAGTCGAAGATCTCCCCAAGGTTGACGATATGTATCCGGACTATGAGCCATCATCGCCCAGCACCGCATCTGTTGCGAGTACTATGCATGGTTTAGAGCCGAATCTTCGCTGGCTCCGCCCAATCGGGAGAGGTGCTGGCATGGCTCGACAGAGCGGTTCATCCCAATCCCAAGAAACCCTACAACGATCCGATGAGGATTTGCAAAGCTTTAGTCTGGCCTCCCCACGATCGCGGCACGGTAGCTCAGCCGACTTTTCCAGTGATGATGAATTGAATTCGCCCACTCTCACGGCAGTGACGCGAAATGGTACCTCAAACCGCAACCTGTCGATTGTGTCCGGACCAATGACACCAAGGTTAAGCACGGCGAAGAAGAATTTACATCGCCGTAATGCGTCATTATCATCTCTATCTTCTACAACTACGCAGCCCGTGATCCTAGAGTCGCCAGATAGAATGAATGACGAGTTATCTCCACCGTCCCGCTTCATTCAGGATACTCGACTCGAAAGCCGTGGAAAGAAGGTCGACGTTGACATGGATGTGCTTCCCTTCACAGACGGAGCCCTGCCCCTCGCTAAAAGATATCCACCTGATACCTTCAAGGTTCGGTTTCCTCTGTGCCCTGCCATTGAGCCTGACGCGTCCCTTTCGAAGGGCTTAAGCCCAGTGGATTGCCAAGTCCTGGGTGGGCTAGTGAAGCTTTCGGGGCCTGGGGAGGTTATTGATGCAGATGCATTGCATGTGGCGAGAACGCGATGTCTAACTGCAGTGGCTGTGTGCAACAGGTATATAGACGTCGTTAACTCGACCTTCCCTGTACCATTGGACCCTTCTGCAGTGCGAATGGCATTTACGGACCCTCGGATGCAACCCAGGCGTCTTTCGAGAGAGTGGCGCCCTTCTGCGCTATCCCAAGGGTCCCCGATTGTACCTGACACAGAAAGCATATCTGAAAGCCCGCACTCCATATCTACCGTGTCAAGCGATGAATCCGATTTGAACTCGGAGATCGAAATCGAATCTACGTACTCGGGTATGACCTATGAGCATAAGGCAAAGAGAGGCAAGTCAAGTCACGGAAAGCATCGTCCTTCGCTGCGACAGGTCGGACTTCACACTCCAACCTTCACTGCAGCAACCCAGAGCTCAGCCCTTCAGAGAGAGAATGGTCGCGGCCTTCAGAAGTCATTTAACTTCCATCGAGATACTGCACCGCTTGAATTCGAGGCTGATAATGAGGGCCAAGCCAACAAGCAATCCAACCAGCCGCGGATTGCCGAGCTCGGGATTCCATGTGATGAGGTCACTTCCCGAACGGCAGCACTTATTCTGAGAGATGCGATCGCAGTGCTTCGGCCCGAACTACCTGCCGGTGAAGTCGATACTGATGCTGCACAGCCATCTTCCTCAGGACCGCAGTCAGGACCCTTGGGGACAGAGAATCTAGATCTGGACGGCATCGAGTTGGTACACTCTTCACCGATGCTGCGTATTCTTACACCAAAATTAATGCGTCGGCGAGAACAGCTTTTTACAAAAGAGTTTATTCCTCGACGCCCATCAGACTTCCCCATTGTGCTTCTCGCTGTCCTGAACCGTGTAGCGTTCCAAGATGCGATTCAGTCTACCCTTCTCAGTATTCCTCAATGTGTTTTCGCGCTCCGTGTCCCGAGGCTTCCATTGGATACGAAGAAGCTGTGTAAGGCGGGAATGCCAGTCAAAAACTCGGGGGACATCGAATCCTGGAGCGCATTTGTTGCGGAATCTGCTCGGACTCTAGTGAAGGCGATTGCAAAGGAAGCGGCGCCGCAACCTGACTCCCACGACCGAAGCGAAAAGCTTTGGCCAAAGCAGTCACCACGGGCTTTTTCGTTCAAGTTGCATGATCTCCCGACTGTTTCCAGTCGCATCAGAAACAAAGTTCGCACTGTTCTGAACGGCGACTTGGCACAGCCTAACAGTCCATCCCAAGAACCAATGTCACCGCGCTCCTTAAGTGGGCCTGATGATAGGGACTGGCATGTTGAACAGTTCTCCGACCCAAATGGTGTTCTGGCAGACACCAAAGTGATTGAATTTGATATAGATGAAGTCCCTGCAGGAGAGATGAGGTTTTCTGGAGATGAAGGCATTATTGATCCAGATGAACTCGATGTCCAATCTGCATCGAACCTGAGCAATCTTCCTGATCTAGGAAAGGTGCTTCAGAATGTGTCCGCGAAAATTCACCTAAAAGTACCCACCCCTGCGCTCGCCTCAATTGCGTCTGACTGCTTCTATGGAATTACGCGTCCGATGCCAATTTCGGCGTACATGCCTTGGCTCTTGAAGTCTCCCCTATTGAGAGGTCTCCCTGCAGAGTCCCTCCGTGTGCTCGCTCATTATAGTCGAGCTATTTCCGTTCCTCGCGGAACTGTATTGTACAAACCAAAAGACACGGATGCCTTATCTGTCTCACATCCCAAATCTTCGACCGTTTCATCAAGCGACTACGTGTATGTTGTCATATCTGGCTCGGTTGGCTTATTTTCATCCGACTTTCTCGACGACATTCCCCGTCTTGAGCAAGCCGGTGTACCCAATTCCTTAGCCTTAACTTCGCAAATTGCGTTCATGCCGTATCAGCGAGACGAGACTTGTCCCACTGTCGATCTGCAAAATATTGACTACGCAGACGTTGTGGGGATGCGTAGTATGGGTCTTCCGCCCCTTCATTCACCGAGCCATACCAGGACCCAGCCGCAGCAGTTGCCAACCACGGCGTATCCTTCTACAGGCTCAATGACATTAGCAGGTACTCTCGTTCCCAACCCCTACTGGGATGCAAGTCGATCCACCTCCGCTGACAATCCTGCCGTGAATGCCGCACGGGCTCACTTGGCGCGAATGCTCACGGGATCGGTATACCAAATGGGACCCGATGCACCAATTCTCCGCGAAAGTGGGAGATTTGCTGACTTGTACACAAACTGGGACGAAGAGAGCGTTCTACAAGTTCTACGTGCGCCATCGTCTGTTAAATCAGCCTCGACTGATGCTCATCACCCTCAGAAAGCCTCATCTTCCGCTATGCTCAAGGCGCAACCAACTGCTGACTTGACAGATGCATTATCCCGAGTGCCAACCGAACAGTCGAGCGCTCAAGTACACTTGGAACCTGATTTCATCTGCCCTCTACCCTACCCCTCGAGCGGCAACGCTGTTGCTCAGCCTGCGTATCATAACATGCTCAGAGCGGCTGGACTTTGGTCGCACGATCTTATTCAATCACTTGGAGCAGGTGATATTGCTGGATTGGAGACCGTTTACTCCTACCCCATGCAGTGTCTCTTCGAAGAGTTCGGAGTTGTTGCAGAAGGAAAGAAACCGTCGCAACGCCGTCCGTCGCAATTTTCTCAGTATTCCAAGAACTCTGAGGAGCCAACCGTAGTCGCGCTGGCTGACTTGGAGCGCCGCCTCACCAGGCTCCAGGAGCGAGTCATTCATGCCCAGATGACAAAGCATGCCCCAGCCAACTCGCAACAACATATTGAATTAGACACAAAATTCCTTGAGGACGATGCTATACCACACTCTGACATCCTCGACGTAGTCTTAATGCGGATTTTGCAGTCTGCGAATCCCATAGCAGGTCTTATTCCCGCCCTAAGCGGACTTAGCGGCAGAGATCTATGGAATGCTCTCACCGCCAACCCCAAACTGCCGCACAATGAAACGCGTCAATTACATGCCAGCGAGCAAGCTGCAATGTCAAACCAGCTGTCCAGTGGTTTTAAGCGAGCCCATGTGTCATTTGGACCCATAATTCCTTCCGAGACAAAGGAATCTGCCTCTGACATCGAGTATGAACCGTCAAAGGAACTCGAAAGGAAATTGCCAAGCATTGTAACTCCGATTGCGCAGTCGCTTCTGTCGACAGCCAAACTAGGCAAACAAGCCGTGCAGCTGCTTCAGAACGCTGCGTTCGCCCCGCTTCAACCACTTCTTGGTCACGTATTTGCCCTGTTTTCGGGTTTTCGAGGGGCAGAAGGGACACGTTCGGCTTTTGTAACCAGTCGCCACATGATCGACCTCGGAGAGAATGAAAGCAATTCAGTAGATTGCGATAGTGGAACTCTCTCCGGTTCACTACCATTGACCCAGCTATTTGATGTTTTGCCTCCTGCGCATCGGCGGGCTTTGGAGTTATTTGCGATAAGTACCGCATCACGCGACACTAGTGCAAAAGCAGAGCTGTTCTCACTCCAACTTCTCGAGTATTCCGCACGCAAGGTCCCTGCAAATGTGATATCCAGGCTGAAGGACAGCTCCGATCACGGCAGCCTTGGGAATTTGGACGCAGATACTGCAGGTTCCTCTTCACTCGAACTTGCACTAGTAGATGGTGAAGCGCTCGCACGTGTGCTACGGATCATGGCTACGTTGTATGCCGGCCAAGAAATAATCTTACGCAGAAGACGTCTTCGAACCCGAAACAGGATTATCGCTCGAGAAGCCAAGCGAAGAGAGTTGTATGTGGCAGGACTGGCATCTGGAGTTCACCCTGATAATCTTCCCGTCCCAAGAGAGATAGCTATCGCCAATGTCAGATCCGCAGCCATTCTCACGAAACAAGTATTAACTACTGCAGAAACTAATGCTCATGCAGTTACAATGACTTTGGGACAGCGGCATTCTCAACGGCCCTCTGAAACTGCATTTGTCGGCGATGGTTTCAATTCTATCGAGTTGGATGATCGTCACTTTGGCCGAAGTGCGATTGTGACTGATCCACTCCCAGAAGATGATGCGGCGAAGGAAAAAGTATCTGACGCTGAATCGTCTTCGAGAACAACAGCAGATCCACTTTCCTTGCTCCCGGATAAGAAGCTAGTTGGGCTTAGCTACGATCGCAGCCTGAGCGATGAGATGCGCCGTAGACTCTTGGCAGAAGAGCAAGACAGGCAATCTGAGCTTCGCGCGGAAACTCGCGAACGTGTGCGAGAGCATAATCTACTCAATCGCTACTTTTCGTACTCAACGTGTGCGAGGTTGTTAGCGCCGACCCTCGCACTGGGACCACGTGACGCTGTTATCTTAGAAGCGATCACCGGAGTTTGTCTGGATGCCACTAAGCAATCTACAGAACATTTAGAATCCTCTGGTCAAGACAGCGAAAACTCTTCTGCACACTTGTTCTCCTACTTGCGCGAGACGCGGCTCAACTGGGACGCATACGCTCCACTTTTCACGGCGAGTAAGAATGACGTGCGTGATCAGCGTAATGAGCCTGGACAGGCGACAACTCCTCGAGGTCGGACTGGTGACGTGGATTCCGAAGACGACCAGGAGTTTGCCTCCGCTCGAGCCAACTACCCTGACGATGAGCATATGCTCGTAACTGAGATCGAAAAAGAAGCTCAACGGCTTTGTGCCCTGCTGGATGCATGGATACGGCATCCCACGCCAACTAACAGTGTGGAGCCGCAGTATGTCTTGGATCGGTTACATCGAAACGAGAAAGGCAATTCCGTACAATCGGAGAATGACGTAGTCGGCACTCTCACGCATTCCAACCGCACGCATTTGGCACTTCCACTTGCGCTCAAGACGGTATTGGCACCAGGTGAGGCATTGTGGATTCGTGGCTCATCTGCTCAGCGATATCCTGCAATCGAGGGTGAGTACCAACATGTTGCTGTCGAACGGGATGTGGTGGCTTTGCATCAACTCACAGCCCGCCAAATATCTCTGCAGCGTAAGGCGCGGAACGAACTACGGAGCCCGACGGCCGCAATTGAAGCTGCGGTATCTATATTCGACGGGGATCAACCTGAAAATAGTGTGATGCTCGAAGACCACACTCGTATTTTAGGTCCTTTGGTGTTTCCCTCATTACGACTTCCATTTACTGATCTGCTTCCATTGTTCGACGCGTCTACGTTGGCTCCAGTCACTTACGGTGGACCTGGCGTGTCGTCTCCTGGTCAAAGATCTCCCGCGACTTCTAGACTCACGGGTAGCACTCCATTCAGTCCGCGCCGATCCACGGCACTTCGCGGAATCACAGATGCTCCCTCTACCGTCCGGTCCTCGCAAGTTGGCGGTTTTAACTTGCTAACTAGTAGGAGCCAGGACAGCAGTCGGATCTCAGCAAGTAGTCAATCTGGCCAAGCGCAATTGACACCTGCCTTACCGGCGTATTCTCCCTTCGAGATGTCTGTGATTTCTCGTGTACTCAGCGTCTACCACGAGAAACACAATCAGTTTCGGACTAGCTCTGACTTCGGTCTGGAGGCTGAAGTACGCTTAGCGTCTGAGGAACTCTATGAAGAGGCTCTTGAGTCCACTTCCAGTAAGACTCCGTCTCATGCCAGCCGGTCTATCAAAGCTAAGAGTCGGCCCACCTCAGAGTTGGAGCTTGATGACCATGAACTGCGTCGGCTTATGGGCATGGACCCTAACTCAGTGCACCGCGGTGCCTCGCAGCCCAGCCCGACCTCCACTCAGGCTAGCTCAGAGAAATCGACAAGAATGGCCCGAAACTGGACACCCGTGGTCGAAGCCGTCTATGGGTGGCATGAGGCTGTTGAGATATGCTCCACCATCCAAATGCAGCGAGCGCTGCTAGGCCCGATTCAAAGCCAAACCGATTTGGCAAGGGCTCAACAGTCCCTTGAACTATTGACTGAGCTTGGCATAACTTCACAACGTCCGCTACCAGTTCGTGCCAACCCTCGGCTAGAATGGTCGAGTGAGGACATTGGCATTGGTGGTGCAAGGGACAAAGTGTATGGCCGCCTGACAGGTGTTCTTAGTGCATCAGAGCCTAGCTTTTCGACACCACCAACGCTCTCACACACAGATGAACTCCCGAGTGTGGCAGAGGCCGCCGAAAGGTTCAAGATAACTTGCGATCCATGTCCACCCAATCTGTCTCTGAGTGCATTGCGGAAGACACAAGCTGAATCTGCGCGTCGCGGTAAGCTGCACCCCAGTCCCGGCGCGCCGCAGCGTGATGTAGGTAATCCGCTTCATCCCGATTTGGAAGGCGTCATCGACGGGCGGCTGAACCCTGCGGTAGAACAAACACTATTCCACCGCAGCCTTCCTCAGATCCCTGCTTTCGTTTCACCACCTGGAATCTCCGATGCTCGATCGTTGGGTACATCGCAGGTGGTACACGATGGCCAAGGAGGCGGACCAAATGCTACGTCAAAGCGCGACCCAACTAGTCAGAAGATTGGGGAGACGGCATCGGCTGCATCCGAAAGGCCTACCCGCCCTGAGATCAGAATTAAGGTCCCCGCACCTGCTACGTGCATTGCGCTTTCAGATGCCTTAGTTTTGGCCGTTCCTCGAGCGCTCTTGGTATCGCTAGGTGCAGGCACTGCAAGTACAAAGTCTTCTCACGATGGTTGTGAGAACGCGCCTCAATCGAGTTCGGACTCTAGTGGCCGACCCGAGGATGCCCGTAGCTCGCCATGGGCGTCCATTCTTGAGGAGAGCACGAGAATGCGTGCCCTTACACAGACGTTCCGCACACGCGAGGTCGTGCAGACGCTGGCTGAGTTTGTGGATGCGTCTTCCCAGGCTGATGAGGTCACTCTCCCCCACTCCGAGGGACCTACAGAACTGGAGACGCAGGAACGTCGATCGGAAAACTTGGCTGGAATGCAGAGATCTGTCACTCACTCTCTTTCTGGCCCACACCTCAATACTGCACCCAAAGCCTCTCAGAACACCCACATGTGGAATATCTTTCATTCTAGAGTATCGTCAATCATCCGCATGACCCCCTCCTTTGCCCCCACTGAGCACAGATCCTTTGATGTGCTCTCTACAGTGTTGGCGAGATTCCCATCTTGGTTCAAGGAGCTCGTACGACCTAATTTTGCTCGTTTAATCTCTCCGCATGACGAAGCCACCTCGGCTATGGCTTTGTGGTCCTTGAGTCGAATCCGGATGCTACTCGCAGGAGATGTAGTATCACCGGCACTGCAATCCCAAGAGCAATTCTCACAGTTCGAGGATCTGCGCTCTCTGATCGCGAGAAGTACGCAGTCACTGCGAGGCTCGAGAATATCTCGGTCCTCTGTGTATTATCCACAACTCAGCGCGATTTTGGATAACGTAACAGCGTTTCCATTCATTACCCCTTCCGCGCCTTCTGCAAGCCCCAGACTCATCATGGTCCTCAGTGGATGCCTAACGTCGGTGAGCCATTTTCTAGTCCGTGAAGTGCTCGACGCCCCAGCCTCGTCTAATCTCGAGGGCACTACTGCAGAATCGAAAGTGAATCAGCAGAACTCCTCTGCAACCTCCATGCAAGCCCAATCTTCTGCACTGTCACAGTCGCCTGCCAGCAATCAGCCCAAAGGAATTCCTTCGCTCTACCCTCTCCACATTCTCTTGCCCATAGGAACGCTGGTCATCGCTCCCATGTCACCATTCTCCAAGTACTGTGGCGCAGCTGAACACATCCAACGGTATGACGCCCACCACCATCTCGAGACACCAGAGGCGCAGAGAAACGATTTGAAACGCTCGCGGACTCGAGCCTTGAGACGAATTTTCCGTTCGCAGCGCGGATCTCAGATCCACCTCCCCTTCCCGCTCATGACGACACTCCAACTCTTGTTTCCTGACCGGGTTTCGCCATTGATCCCACGTCCTATGAGCTCGCCATCCTGGTCACTCGCTGGCGAAGTCGGAAATGCGCCTCGCCTTCCTACAGAATATCTTCAGCAATGCGTTGAGTCTAGGCTTCGCAGCATACTGAGGCTGGAATCGATCCTTAGATTTCGCCCAACCGAGACGCTTGCTGCTGTAGTTGCTCTCCCTGAGCTTGCTCAACGCCTTCTCGGTATGTCTGAGGCTTCTCCGACTGAAAATGACCACTCGTTTACGGTAGGCCCTGTCTTAAGTATTCCCGCCATTGCCGAACTCAATCGCAGGATGATCACGGGACTGATCCCAACACCACGTCGCGTGGCCAACATTCTCAAGCTAGCTGCGCTTACTCCAATTAAGAAGTCACGATATTTGGAGTCCTTGTTAAGTGCCGACCAGCCTGATGGGCTCCAACACAGGAGCGCCTTCGATGCGTTTGATTCACTCGGATTCGATTCTACTTGGCGGAATGTTTCTAGCCAATGGCAGCATTTAGGCTGGCCTTCGGAATATCTCTTCGCTGGAGAAGAATCTCGCACCGATCCTTGGCAACCGAACCAACATTCGCCTCAGCAGATAGCCGAGAGCCTCATCAGAAGGATGGAGATAGAAGGTGTGTGGTCACTTATGGGCATCCTTCCATTCTACAGGCCTGTGCCAAACAAGCCAGAATCAGGTGCGTGGGAGAAGCTCGTTTGGGATCATTTAGGTGCTGTAAAACTATTGAAGCAAGCCCTGGGCGAGGCTACGAGCGTGAATCAACCAGATCGAGATCTTATCCCCGGGACGGTTCGAGTCGAAAACTATTTCGGCGGAGCATTACTCTCACAAATTGATGTCTATTCCGGTCTGAAGAAGAGTGTCCGGTATGCCATCGCAGAGGAACTGGGAATTGTTGCCAAGAGCACATCTCTTGGAGCTGACGTACTAGACAGGACCGAGCATGAACTGAGACTCGATGCTGAGAGAACAAGCGGCCTCGCCCTCGCGCAATCAGGTGCACCTAATCCCCCGATCCACACATCCGCATTGGTCAAGCAACTAAGTTCAACCGGTTCAGCTGCGTTATCAGCTGATTCATGTGAAAATGTGCGATTTACGGGAATGCAGCCAAAAGAGATAGATTATCCCATCACTGCTTTGCTGCTTTCGAAGTATTCACCTCTTCTGCCCTTACCTGGCTCGCTGGTTGCTGGTGCAATCCCTGTTCCGTCACCAATAATTGCTCACTTGACAGAATGTATGAAGCGGACCTACGTGAGGCAGGTAGATGTCGCGCAACGACAGTCCGTCCGGGACTTCCTGACTGCGACTAAATTTGATTCGACGGAACGGGCTTCGATATCGAACATATCACTAATCTTGGGACAAGATCCACACCTTTCAATGCTGGATCTTCCTCCACAAGTACTCCAATTCTTAGTTGGAAGCTATGCCAGCAGACGATTTGATGTGATTGCGTCACATTTCGAGCGCTACTACCCTCCGTACACGATGAACACATCATTACTAGCAGATAGGTCGCAGGTGGTCAAGACTCTACGGCAACTTCCGACTTACATTCGCAAATGGCCTTTGCCCCTCATCCAATTGGCGCTTACTCCATCAATTCCACATTCGCTCTTGTACTCATTGTTTAGTATTATGAGTGACCTGACACCAGCCGTTTCCGTCCTTAGCTACACTCTTCCTTTCGCGGCTCCAGACCAACTGGAAAATGTACTGCTAGGGCTTCCACCGAATTCTGAGCAAGAGCAAAATGAAGACTCCAGCAAAATCACACGTCGCGAGGAGGCGTCCAATCATGAGGAACAGTATGATTATCCGTTGGAGAAATCTGGGTTATACCTCATATTAGAAGGTGAGGTTCGTGTGGTGGCCACATTTGCAAGTCGAGAGACCGACACACCCCACCCTTCGCGTCAATTACTGGTGGCTAAGCTTGGCCCTGGAGCAGCATTCGATCGTCCTTGCACCCAGCTCGGACGATGTCTCGGCACGAACGTATTCTTATTCGACAGAATGGGGGCAGACGCCCGAGCATGCAGACGACATCGGCGTTCTAGTGAGTCTATATCAGAGTCGGCCACGACCGACGAATCTCAGTTAGGTCAGAGTGACAGTGAAGACGACGTAGAAGTCAAGACGAGCCTAGATCACCCTCGGCCACCAGAGCACCGAAAGCACTTGGATCGACACAGCCTGTACCGTAATCCGATCCTCACACGGGGTCTCGCAAATGATGGCGTAGCCTCTATACTGCTCGGTGCTGACTCAATAAGTGTTCCAGGAACTCGCTACCATGCACGTTGGATGCTTCGCTCGAACCCATACGCGCTATACCGTCGACTTCGAGAGTACGGACCTCCTAGCCGTCTTCCTATCCCAGTGAAACTTGAGTTCATTCCCACGACTTCAACCACAAAACTTCTCTTTATGCCTTTGGCGCATGCAGCTGCAGCTTTCCCGTTTGGTCTGCTCAGCACACTTTACTGTGGCTGTCGAATGCGTGAGGCACGAATTACCGCTTCTCTCGCCACAATCATCACGACCTTGGCCACAACCTTGGCACCTCCTCTTCCTGCCTTCTCGCTGCCGCTCCACATGAGGGCTACAGCGGCAACGTTGAGTGGATCAGTCCCTAACGTAAGAGAACCTGAAGGGTTGTATGCAGAGAGCCGCTCGGGTTCGTCTGGTCTTAAGAGGACAACATCACCTGGTGAGTCGGACCAATATGGCTGGGAATGGGAGTACGTTCTACAGTTGAGAACTGTGCTAATGCCACCCATGCAGCCTTCACCGCTTGAGAACGTCCAGGAGAACTTGGATGCTCGAGCGTCTCCCTCCGGACCCGGCTCCTCCGGCAAGTCGTCGACGCGTAGACCGTCGTCCCGGACCAGCGATTCACAATCCGCGCTGCTAACTACAGTAACCCAGCATGCTCGCATTAGCGGGAGCGCGACAGCATTGCGCATGCTGCTAAGAGGAGCCGCAGCCGAGGCTGTCATCGATGAGTTCTCTACCTGGTTGGAGTACAACGGCTCCAGTCCTTCGGAGTCGAGTCGCGGCAACTCACACACCTCAGCCGTGATTGCAGCACCTGATGATGTGGATTGCCCCACGAAATTACAAAGAACATCCGATGAGATCGATGCAACGCATGCATTACGCCTGTTGGAAAATGGAGATCCTATGGCGCTGGCTCACAACTGGAAAAGGTTCTTACAACACCGACAGTACATGAAGCCTGATACTCCGACGGACCTGTCAAAAGACGATTCTGCGCAGATTCGCTTGACCAGTACTCAAAGGGTCACTGCGTTGTCCGACGTCAACCATTTGGACAACTCGAAACGAGTACCACAACCTGGGTCGAATATGAGGCTTCAATGTGCTCTTAACTTTGCAATCGATGAAGTTGCCAAGCAGCAGCTAAGATCATCAACTACCTCCCGGGCAATTCACGATGCTCTGATGGCTCAACGCAGAGTTATCGCCCCCATAGTTGCATCCGTTGGATCAGGAAAGTTGAGTACGGTCGCCCCTGGAATCACCGTCACCCCAACAGTGAGAGCCCGACGTGAGGACCCTCATTCGAGCAGGGTTCGCCCTGTTAGCGCGTCATACGAGAGCATGAAAGCGGCAACACGCACGAGCTTGCATCTTACGGAACCTCCCTCGGGCCGTGTCCATTCGAAAGACATTAACACGCATCCGATTGTCCAGCTGGTTGTAAATGCCGCAACACGAGAACAAGATGTTAAACCGACCCTGCGCATCGTGGATTTGTTGCAAAATCGTCGGGTTCAGAGAGAAGAGGCTAAGATTCGACTCGTCGGAAGCATTTTTGCTGCGTCTGCTGAAGAGCAAGCCATGCTAATCAAGCAGGCGAGTAAGCAGGCAGACCGCCCGAACAGTGCCCTTCAAGCAGATGCTCAGCACCACCGACACGGAGCTATGATGGAGGCCGTAATAGGATCTCCCTCTAGTCGCGAATCTCCGCTGCGAGCAAGAGTGGATCCTTCGTCGGAGGGAACCGATCTGGTAGAACCCTCTCTCCCCCTCGACCCAATACTCCGAAAGGCTAACCAACGTGCCTCTCCCGTCAATGATGTCGGAAGCAGCTCCAACCGGTCGATTACGAAATCATTGATGGGAACCATATTCTCTCGCACTGGGGTCGCGGCGAACTCATTCGTATCCTCGGCAACGGTCTCCCGCTTAGTGGGAGCGAACCTTCCGCGTGGCTTACAACATCATGAACGTGCTCATGGATTGGTGGGTCGAGGGTCAGGTTCTCACACTGAGGGCGACTTATCCACCGTTGCGGCAGCTAAGCTAATGCTCATTAATGTTGAAAGCGCCACGGCTCTTGAGCAAGATTTGAGACTCGCACTCGGCTCGTATCTAGCCACAACTGCCGCGTTACTTGCGCAACTGCTCTTTCCAGCAAAAATCTCGTCGAGTAGGCCTGAGTACGATGAATCCGGAGCCGGTGCCGTGCATCAAAAGAACCCCGTGGTTACGTCGTTGAACAGGAATGCGCGTGGTGAAAACGAGGTGTTTGATGAGAAGCTGAAAATATCCCAAGCCACTACCCTACCAAGGAAAGTTGCCTCCGGGGCGACTCCACCGATTCTACATGCCCCAATATTGCGAAGGCATCATAGTAAGCCAGCGTATCACCTCGTACACACGTTCAACCACCTTGCATTATTTGGCGGCGCATTAGGTGACAACAAAGTGGTGCCCAGTGGCACGACCACGCAAGACATGGTGGGAGGCCAGAGGGCCTCTCACGGTGACGCCTACAAGCAGACAAATCTACATGCTGGTGAGAGTATGACTAAATTGTATGACTCGCAAGAGTTATTGCCCTCGCGTCGTGAACGTAAGCTGCGACCGCGATTGCTCGCGGCGAGCGAAACTACGACATCCGCTCCAGCAAACCTCGCAGTCATTGAACTCGATGCAAGCATGAGCTCAGCCTCAATCTCGTTCCTGGAAGGAGAGTCCCGGCATGGTGGAGAAGAGTCAGATAATGCCGAAGGGGTCCAACAATCTGTCTCGCTCTATCTGCCATCGCATCTTACCCTCAATACGAGCGCAACTGATGAGACTCCGGACAAGGACCTCGTCCATACAAAGCCTTTGCCTCCGGGATATATTGATTCACCTGGAGGGACCGGAAGTGAGTGGACGAGCGAACAGGATACACCGCGAGAACGCAAGTTCTTATCACCAAGAGCGCGCAACAATGTTTTGCGCCCCCGTGGCGAGACTCCACGCTTCGCAGTGCCCCCAAGACCCAGCTCTCAGTTGTCTACGACTTCCTCAAGCTCTAGCCATCAAATCACCGTAACTCTATTCGGCCATGAGCAGCCAGACCCCAGCCTTGGAACTACGATGCAACCGATGGAACCCGTTCCTCCGCACCATCCGAGCAGTCCAACTACTACGGATAGTGTCAGTTCTATGCGAACTGATCATGCCAGCCGGGCCAGAGGCACCCCGCGTGCTGCACCCGGTCCCACCCGTGCCGCATTCACTGGGCAGCCAGCTAGCTCCAATCGAGCCGAACGTGCTTCTCAATCAGAACCTAGCTCGAATCTCCAGCCTAAACCGCATCTAGGTACTAAACGACCTAGCGTCAAAAGGCAGGATGCTGTCGGTGGGGACGTGGCTGTCCTGAGGGAGATCAAGAGGCATGTGCTGATGCCCATGAATCGTGGACAAGCGCTTGCCAAGGCACGAGAAGCGTATTTACGGTTACGAGTAGCGAAACGGGAGAAAGTGCTTAAGGAAGCTATGCGCTCATCCGCAAACGGTCGTGAAGATATCAACCCTAAACGTGCGTCTGATATCCCTACTCACAGTGATGCCACGCAAGCTAGTGATCCCCCGACGGCAGAAGTAGCAGCCCAGCAGGCGCATGTTGATTCTAAGCGCCCAGACTCCCATGACGAATCTGACCGTCGTCTCTCAATCCAGATAACACCAGCTCAAGAATCTGAACCCGAGGAGCCCGATGAGAATCGTGCTGAGCCAGAGGACGCATATGAAGAAGAGGCTGAGGATCGACTGGTCTCGGAGGCTCTGGAAGAATTCTTTTTCGACTATGGTACTGGAAATCGCCGTGCGAGTATCTCACGCTCAAATGAGTCATCATCAACCACATCATCATCAGACAATGCTTCCAGCGAAGATGAAGAGGACGAGTTTGGCCTGTCGCGCGCCATGAGGCGTTCCTCCATCTCGTCAAGCAATGCCACGTCTTCACGGCGCTCTTCTCTTGCCTCCTCCCGACGTTCATCTTTAGCCTCCTTACGCCGAGCGTCACTTGGGCTCAGCACTGATCTACTACTGAGGCCAGCACTCAGCAGCGCACATCCTGTCTCAGGGTCATTAGAAGAGCGCCGCGCATCAGTCGGCCATATCCTGACGCAACCTCAACCGTATTCTCCAAAGGCTTCGAACGTGGGCACTCATCAAACCCCTGGTGTGCAAAGATTTAGCTATCGACCAGATAAACAGGCCTCCTCCACGTCTGGAGCTTCGGTCGGAATGGACATCGTCATCTTCTCCCCGCAGATGCAAGCTAGCACAAGCGACAGCTCGAGTTCCCCGCCCCGTCCACTTTCTGCATTGGATACGGGTACCCAGGCATCACTAAGACGACCCAGCTTGATCACGGAAGCTAGCAGCGTCTCAAGTCCGGGAAGCACCAAGACCACGCCTTGGACTCGCGACACACAGCAGCGCCGAAGAAGTTACCATACTCCAGCCACGGTTGAAAAACGTCCGCCGCCAATTACTCGCCTGCTTTCGACCCCTTCGAAGCTTGACATTTACAGTGAGAAGAATGGTCAGTCCACACCGCGAGGGAATGCATCCTCCTCTCACGATCGCACGACGAGTCAGCCAATGCCGGAACCTCCCAAATCGGCCACAACGTTTGACCTTTCTCTCGACCAGCCGGCAACCCACCCTCAGCGAGACTTAAGCAACCCCAATGAACTTTCTGAGTCTCATTCTTTGCTTTCAGCGCATAGCAATACGAGCGTTGGTGGCCTTGAGGAGCACGGACTCATGGTACATGATGAGACGAACCATGATGCTAGCGCGTTGGAAACGGTTCAACACCCTGTCTCTAACGAGTCGACCGAAACTAGTGTAGACAATTCTCCTGATGCTGAGCTCGGGCACGAAACTTCACGTCGCCACTGCAACCGACTCGAGAAGCTTCGTCGGCAAGTTCAGACTCGATTGCTTCAAGCCACGAACCAATCGAGCACACTTGAAATGTCAGATGCAGTTGCTCATGGATCGGCCGAAGGTAGTGTGCACAATGAGAAGGAAAGGTTGCAGGAGGAGCGCGAAGGCTTCCTCACACTTCTGGGTGAGCAACTTGTGACTCAATTTGGCTACGAGCCATCAGAGATCGTTACTGAAGGTGATGCGCTCGCCGAGACTCTTGCCTTCCTAGCACGGGAGCACTACAACCTGTTAAGTGATGCGGTTGAGGTAGAGCGACAGTTTGACGAGCAATTGGCAGATGAAATGACAGCAGAGAGCATAGGCTCCTCTCAAGCCGTGAAAACCAAGGAGAAAGCTGAGGCGTATCTAGAGCGTGTTGCATCGGCTGGAGCACGTCGACCTGTTCCGCACGCGACGACGCCGGATGACATGACAGCGGCTCCGCGTCCTTTAGTCGGCACCGCAGCACAGCCTGTAGTCGATTTAGGGGATGCTGCATCAGCCTTGAGGTCGCATTTGAAGCCTGCTAATCCGGTGCAAGAATACTACCTAAAACACTACGGCACATTCGCGGCTCCCCTCCATGTCACAAGGACTGGTCAGACAGAGAGAGGCCAATGCTCCGAGGTTGTGGAGGTTCGGACGCTGCCCGACCTTATGAGATTGGTACGCAGTCCATCGCCCCCATCTCAGCAAACAAGAGGTGGGGACAAGCATGGCAAGAGTTATGAGGCGAAAGCACACCAGGTCATAATCGATACTCCTGAGCAGAATGCAAGTGCTAACAACGCTCCAGAGCAGTCACCTGAGGCTTTGTCTGACTTAGATATCGAGAGTATCAGGGCTGCGCGGATATACCGCCGCCTTCTCCGTCTTCTTCCAACACTGTCAGGGCTGTTGCGCAAGTATCAAGAGGCCTTCTCTCACGTTAAGGAGATGCATGAACTGGCTAAAGTATCTCCTTCAAGTGTGAAACAAAAACCGGTGGACGCAGTTATTGCTAGATCTCTCTCTGAACGTCGTGAAACTTCTGGATTGTTTAGTCCTGAGCTACTAGTATTGATGCAGCTTCGAGAAAAGAGGGCAAAATCCGTGTTTTCAACTCTTTCGCGCGAAGAACAACGCATTGCAATGACAACTCTGATTGAATTGCTGCTAACGCCATTGCCGCTACCTCTTTACTCAACTCTTACAAGGCCATTGCCATCAAGTGTTGCATCTACCAGCACGCTAGTGGCTACTCCGGCTTCATTCCAGATGCAACGTGACTCAGAGTCAGGAGCGGACCATGGGGCTGTGCCCAACTCTGCTGATGAGCGTATGCAAAGCCGATCCCGAGTGTCCACCAAAATCCTGGCGATCCGTGCCTGGCATGATCGTTTACATTTCATGACACAGTTCATGGCGCTCAATCCCTTAGCCGATGAAGCCGATATCATGAATTCATTCAAGCCGGGCAGCGGAATGCAGTAAGATATACGACCACATGCGTTTGCTCTAAGATATGTCACACTACCGATGTTCTATCGATGTCAATATTGATAGCTTCGTTCACAATGACCAATACACTCTATTCAACGTTACTTAATGCGTGAATCATGCTGCTGGATTGTATTGCCGCATTTAACTTGACCTACAGATTGAATTCCTTCTCAGCGAGTCGACGCGCGAATTCCTTAGCTTGAGAAGTCGGCATGCGGTCCTCTGCCGCCGCAGTCAACACTAGAGACTTTGCTGAATCTGTCCTGCCTTCCAATGCCAAGATCTCCGCAGCACCAAGAATAAAGTCAGCTGCCGAGTAGTGTTTCCGTGTGGATTGTTCCGACGCGCTCTTTACTTCGTCTTCTTTCAGGTCCATAAGCTCATTGCAGGCTGCTCGGAATGTTGCACACATCAATGCTTCGTCTGCCAGCGATGTCACTCGAATGTCCGAGGGAAGCCCAATTCTCGTCGCATGAACCTTGGTTTCGGAGGGGGACGCAGCCGCTCGCTTGAGTAATTCAACTGCCATGTGCAGCGTGTTGCTTGTTAGCCTGAGATTTGAGTTAAATCCCTGCTCAAAGCCAGACGCGTTGTCGGACCGACTCGCAAGGTTTAAGAGACGCTCTTCGAAGAGCCTCTCGAGCCTATCTCTCGCTTGGACCTTTGCGACAAATTCTGGGGTTACCTCCAGAGCGTTTTCCCACATACTTGCACCAAACACTTCATCCATTTGCTGTCTGAGGTCCTCAATGCTTGTAACCTTCGTAATGTCGATCGATTTAGCCAATGTGTTGGTCTCTTTGCGATGCTTCATGAGTGCTTTCGACTGCTCGAGGCCTTGTAACTCATCCGCGCTGCTGGCTGCCAACTCTTCATACCCAGCTAGCTCTTCCTCTAATTCAGCATCTTCGCCCTCTTTGTCGCCGGTCATAAGCATTTTGCGTAGATCCGCTGTACCATATCGCGCCTCGAGTTGTTGTCGTCTTCGCGTGGTCCGCTCAAAGAATCCACCGAGCTTCCGCCAAACAAGCAGCCCACGGCAAACCATCCGAATACCCCCAAATGCATGGCCAGTCAGACACATCGATAAAAAGGTATCGAGCAGTACTCCAGCACTCGTAGATGAATGCGAGAATAGCATTTTTAGCGCCAGATGCTCGACCTCGCAGCGCTGCTGAGGAGTGGGAGCATGTAAATGTCTGCTGAATTGCATCTGCTTCCGGCTCAGTTTCTTGACAGCTGGTTCATAGAAAGGTACAAGTGGTTGGGCAAACCAGGGCTGTTCAGATGATTCCAATTCGTGAGGAGCGGCAGGAGTTGTGGGATAACTCACAGGGCTACTCCAGAACTGCGTAATGTAAATGCCGGACTGAACGCCAGTTTGTGTCGGAAATAGAGTGATTCTGCGCTCAAGCGCCATATTGACATGGCTTAAGTAGCGAGTGAACCAGCCTTGTATAGTCTCGAGACTATGGACAAGTAGATACTGGGAAGGATAGCTCGTTTGGACTTGGAGGCTAGCTTCACCATTCCTTTGTGCAGCCACCTCTTGTGAGAGCTGTAAGGTCACAAATGCGGTTGGGGCGTACAAGTCTGCCTCATTTGTCGGACTTTCAGTTTCGCTATCCCCTGCATTGGGCCTGTCCAGACCTATCCTATGACGCATGAGCTCCATAACACTGATCCACGTTTGTGTGTCGACTAAACCTGCACCGGCGTTCTTTCGAGGTGTGACCGAAGTGGGAAGCGACTCCATGCATCGCACTGGTACCATCGACTGCAACTCATCGATCCACGTCGTGCGGAGGTTTTCGTGGGACTCAGATGATTCTGACGTTCTTGTGGTCTCAATAAACGGTTCTAGATCGATGCTTCCATCGAATGGACGTAACAAGCGCGCACTCAGAGATAGCAACCTCGCGGCATCAAAGGCGCACTCAAGCAGGCGTGTTTGCATGACTTGGACAGCCTCTGATTGCGCCTGCCACCAATGTCTTTGGGTGGATGGACCTAAGATGCTCTCGTGGATGGCAATTATGTGGCTTGTCATCGCATTCTCACAGTGTTGTAGGACACTCTCTGAGATCCCCTCTCGACCACGAGCGATGCACGCGGTGATAAATGGCTCGATGGTGCAGCTAAACAGAGTGAAATAGTCCTGCAGAAGCACGGTTCGTGCGATCGCGGCAACTTCTAGTGCGTCGGAGAGCTTGGGGTTCTCGTCAACCATGTTGACGAGTATTGTATCAGGTTGACCACCCTGTACCGCCTTCTTCGTCTCGTTTGCCAGCCATGTTTTAACGATGGTCAAACATTGCGAATACAATGCGGCAACCTCTCCAGGGAGTTGATGCATTTCCTCGCGCTTTGATATCATACCGCGAAGAGCATCTGCATGCGCCTGCGCTTGAAGAAGGCAACTATGAGTTGGCACTACTGCTTGCAACTGCTTGATAATCTCGGTATGCTGTGCTTTTGATGGCTTCTCAAATAGCTTAATGATGGGAGAAGAAGAAGAAGAAACCGTGGATGCACTTGCATGTTGAAGTATTCTTTCAGTAAGTGATGAAATACGTTGGAGCGAGGATCTCAGAGCTAGACCATAGAGTGCAACCGACTTAACGATTTCTTCGGTCTCAGGGGGGAGCTCACGCACGGCATCGGTTCGGTCCGAACCAATAGTTGCGGCTGAGCCGTCGTGGGGTGACGCATCGCTCAACTCTCCGTGAAATACTCTTCCGATGAGCTGCACCAAGGAGTCGAGAGCTCTGAAAGGATTAGCATCCGGTCCTGTCAGGTCGCGGTACGACTCAGCATTCGAGCGATACAACTCAGATGCCTGAGAAGTGTTGATTGCTGTTGAAAACCATCCTCGGTTGCGTATGTTCGATCGATCGTTTACATTGCCTCGAGGAGGCTGTATCCGCACAACAGAAGTGAATGTCCGAGGGATCCGACCACTTGCTACAACATGCGCATTTTCCGAAGCGGTGCTAGAGAACGACGCCGCCTGAGTTGAAACAGAAGGTAGCGTGGCGATGCTGCTGCCTAAGCCCCGTTGCGCGGAGAATCTCGCCTCAAGCCGCGTCAAGGAGTCGATTCGTCTCAGAAACCGTTGTGTGAGGCGGAGCATTACGTGTTGGAGGATGGTAGCACTCCGCTGGACGTCTTGTAGGTTAGCTCTATCTGGCTACTCTAGCGCTTCCCGCTATTACTTTCAAGTCAGTGCCCAGGTCAATGCGTAGATTAGGCCCTGTGTACTGCTTTCGAAGAGAAGTCCGAGCCGCTTCAGGGATTTGTAGAGATCTTGTGCAGTGGAGCGTTAGTGTAAAATTTTCAGACTCGTTGTATCGATGCAGACACCTATGCTGTATATGCAGGCAAATCCAGCACAAGTCTTGGTGCGGTGTTTCGCGAGAAATCGCCTCGAAACCACCCGCTCGTTTTGTGCTTTCCACTGGTCCGCGAGGAGGGTTTTCCAGGAAAGGGGGTGTTAGAATACTCGCGGCAGCCGTAAAATGCATAGTATTCCGGAATGGAAAGAGCGGTATGGCAGTGAGTGTGTTATGGTGTGAATGAGTTACCATGATTTATGAGTGCCTTTTACGCCAATTGACACTGGATTTAACCCAACTTGTCACTTTGCATTGATGTGAAATAGCCGTTTTTCTACTCCACGCACTTGGCCCCTTGTCCGCGCCACGCATAAGTGCTGACTGAACACTTTGCCATACCCTACTACTTACGTGTATAGCACGGTGAGCGAACCATGAGCACGAATTCGCATCACCACCACCGCTCCAGCATGAAGGTGCCCAACAAGCCCTTCAAAGGCCACTCCAAACGCGCCGAGCATAGGATCAAGGGCAAGGTGGAGCACGCCAAGATTCGCACGGTGCAGGTCAACATGAACGAGAGCAAGGCCGAGCGCCAGCTGCGCGCCAAGCAGCTTATGCAGAACAAGAAGATTGAGGATCTCCAGCGTAAGCGTATTGGCAGCCGACATGGTCCACCCAAGATTGTTTCTCTCGTTGCCCTTACGGACGATGTTGACTTGGACAGCCTCGCGCAGCACCTGGCTTCTGTTTGTGAGCCCTGTCGCGATGTCCCTACGAACCTCTCCTACCTCCAGACGATGCGCACACGTGTCGAAAACAAGCCTGCACGCTTTACCTTCGTCAAGTGTGCTCGTGACCCTATCTTCGTCGCTGATGCTTGCAAGGTCGCTGATGTCGTTGTCTTTGTCATGGCGCCCTGCGCAACTTCTTTTAATGAGGAAAGCGAAGACACGTTCGCCGATCCCCTCGGTAACCACTTTATCCAACTCGTAAAGGCGCAAGGTGTTCCCACTGTCATGGGTGTAGTCCAAGGATTGCCACAGGTCTTCCCGGACGAGCCTAAGAAGCGCGAGGCCTCCTTCAACATTGCCAAGCGCTGGTTCGGTTCAGCATTCACATCTGACATCAAAGTTCACCAGGTAGATTCCGCGAAGGAGGTTGAAGACTTCCTCCGCGCGGCACATAACCTGCGCATGAAAGAAGTTCACTGGCGAGACGAGCGTGCACACATCCTAACTGAGTACATCGAGTTCGAGCACAATAATCCCGAGGCTGGGGGCATGGAAGAAGAAGAGACGAAGAGCGGTTCGTCCGCGACTGGTACCCTACGCGTCACAGGCTTCTTGAGAGGCAACCGTGGTCTGAGCGCAAACCAGCTTGTCCACGTCACTGGTGTTGGTGATTTCCAGGTCCGAGCCATTTATGGCCATCCTAAGGACGTTGCCCTCGACCACATGACCAAGGAAGAGCATCGTCAAGCAAAGAAATCAGGTATGGCTGATGTGAAGACACCCGAGGAAGTCTATTTCAACAACCTGACACTACTGTCCGCAGCTAACGAAGATCGAACTCCACTTGAGGGTCTCTTCCCGCTTGACCCCCTTACAGGTGAGCAGTCGTTAATTTCCGACGAAGAACTATTGGAGGCAGCTCGACAGAACCCTGATCTCGTAAGGACATCCGACCTCTTTGTGCAGAATGAGGATGGCACCATTTCGCTTGCAAACTCTCGCGAGCGACCCCATCCTGTGGGCACTGATCCCGAAACGGGCCTTGTTACGTGGTACAACCAAGAACTCCACTTGGAAACTCCTGGTAAGGGCGGTGAGGTGTCCGCTGAGACCAAGCTACATGTCACTGGTGAGGTGTTGTTCCGAAACAGCGCAGCAGCTATTCCAGGTTACACACTTGAGGCACGAAGAGCTGGATCACACGTGACTGCTGCGATGCACTTTGCAGATGAGGAAGAGAACGAAGAACAACGAGCAATCGAGGATCGCAAGGCCCTTGAGCGTGCCCAGGGTGGCGCGTTGAGTAAGAACATTGTTAGCCTAAAGGATCTCAACGCGGCTTCACTGGCAAAGGTTGCAAAGGCTTGGGATGGAGCTGAAGATGATGAAGCAGAGGAAGAGGACGACCTCGAAGGTGATGGAGATGCCGAAGACATGGAAGCTGAGGAGAAGCATATCGGAATTGATGGCCCTAAGGGTGCTCGACCGATTTACGATGGTATCGTGGACGGTGATGATGGTATTCGAGACGAAGGTGAAGACTCGGATGAAGAGGAAGGCAAGATCTCGGCTGGTGCGCTTCAGAAGATGAAGAATATGGAGCGTAGGCAGCGTCGCCTTGACCCCACAACTGTGATGGGCCAGCGACGCGCAGAAATCATTGACGAACAGCACGGTGAGACTATGTCCACAGCATCGGGTATGACGGGTATGTCCGTCCGCACCGCTGGTGGCTCTACGACCGGTATCAAGCTCCCTGATCTCCCTTACAGGATGCAGAAAGAGCGACTCTTGCCCCAGGGATTGGAAGGCGAGGAGAAACTTTTGAAGCTGAAGCGAAAGGCTGAGCAGGAATGGAAAGAATGGCCTGATGAAGTCACTGTTTTCCGAGGTGAGATCATGCGATACCGGTTCGAGAAGTACCGTGGCTTGCCGTCGTTCAAGCATTCTACGTGGGATGTGAACTTGGGACTTCCCCTTGAGTACTCACAGATCTACCGATTCCAGAACTTCAGTGTTTCAGAGCGCAACGCTAAGATGGATTGCGATATTGAGGATGACTACGAGGATCTTGACGAGGAGACCGCTGGTGGACGTCTCGTCGCGCCTGGCCGCATGACTCCTGTGACCATTGAGATCCTCAACTTCCCTGCCACTGCCGCTAAATCACTCTTGGAAGGCGTAACGCCTCTGCTGGTTTGGGCACTTTTCAGATACGAGTACAAGGTCTCCGTGATGCACGTTATGCTGCGCCGCACCGACGACTATGACCTGCCCGTGCGATCCAAGGACCCTATGCATTTCCAGGTTGGTTTCCGCCGTTTCACCTCACGTCCCGTCTTCTCGAAGGTCGTCCAGGGAACTGACAAGAACCTGATGCAGCGCTTCTTCCCGAAGAATGAGTTCATCATGGCCTCGATGTATGCACGCATCACTATGATGCCTGCCCCTGTATTGATGTTTTCTGCGGAGGTGTTTGGTGAGTATCGAGGTGAGTACGAGCGATTCAACCCCCTGGTTGCAACGGGTACTCTCCACTCCATTAATCCCAATAAGCTGATCATGAAGCGCGCTGTGTTGGTTGGTTACCCGCAGCATGTTCACAAGCAGCGAGCTGTTGTTCGATACATGTTCTTCAACCCTGAGGATGTTCGGTGGTTCAAGCCCATTGAGCTTTGGACAAAGGAAGGCTTGCATGGCCACATCCTCGAGCCTCGCGGTACACATGGTCTCTTTAAGTGTGTCTTCAATGGTATTGTCCAGAGCCACGACTCGATTTGTATGTCAATTTACAAGCGTCAGTTCCCAGTTTGGGACCTGAGGCTGTTATAATAAGTTACATCATGAGTGAGGCAGAGTCGTGTTGTTGTTTCTACGGCTCACGTCTGCTTTATTACATTAGCGTCGACAACAACCACGGCGCGGACTCTTTTCTCTTGTGTTTAGCCAGTCAAAGCCATAAATACTGTGCGCTTAAGCTCGAATGTTTCGACCAGACGTAGATGGGAGCTGCGTGATCAGGCAGTGCTAGAGCAATGGCAATCCATCCCGCGGCGTTATCATAGCTGCTCAGTGAGTGGGTGGGTGGGTGCAGGGCTCTTGCCGGTTCCCGGTTCCCGTTTCCAGAACAAGGGGTGATCGAATATAGGGAATTCCTTGGCCGCCGCATGCTGGCAAAACGTTGAAAATCAGGGTATCACGTTGCGCGGATAATATTATTCAAGTATAGTTAGCTTTAGGATAATATGATCTTGCTAAAGCTAGCGAGCTTTCGCCTCAGCACCCACGACGCTATCGTATTTTTTGCCGTTTTCCGAGTCTCACTCTCGGCGTTTCGACTCTTCACACGCAATAGTTCACTTTGGCGTCCCATGCACATCCTACACCGCGTCTAGACCCTCCGCCAATGTCTGGCTCCACTGATGAGGTAGGTGTCTTTCGTTGTGCCCTTCACTTTGCTTATCTTCCCCCGCGCTCCTACACTTAGGACTTGAGAAACCCAACGTGGATCAGGTCTGACCCACGTGCAGAGCGGATACGATGGGGTGAAATGCACCTTGGGGTTGATATATTGCTTCTGTATTAGACCTTTGCATAGCTCATCTTGGTTGCAACCCGTCTGCGTACCTGTTGTATATAGCTCTGCATCAACACCATCCGCGTTGTCGCTGCGGATGCCGTGCAAAAGGCGAACTCTGGCCATCCTGGTGCACCCATGGGCCTTGCACCTGTGGCTCACACTCTGTTCAACAAGGTGATGAACTTCAATCCCAAGAACCCCAAGTGGATCAACCGTGACCGTTTCGTCCTTTCCAACGGCCACGCCTGCGCGCTTCAGTACACTATGCTCCACCTCTGTGGCTACGATCTCTCACTGGATGACCTCAAGAACTTCCGTCAGCTCCACTCCAAGACCCCTGGCCACCCCGAGTGCTTCAAGACTCCCGGTGTTGAGGTTTCCACGGGTCCTCTTGGTCAGGGTATTGCGAATGCTGTCGGTATGGCCATTGCCCAGACTCACCTCGCAGGTGTTTTCAACAAGCCTGGCTACAACCTCTTCGACCACTACATTTACACCGTTTGCGGTGATGGTTGCCTTCAGGAAGGTGTTGCTCTCGAGGCCATCTCCCTTGCTGGCCACTACAAGCTCGGTCGCTTGATCGTCTTGTACGACGACAACAAGATCCAGATCGATGGTTCGACTGAACTTGCGTTCACTGAAGACGTCGCTGCCAAGTTCGCCGCACAGAACTGGCATGTCTTGCACGTCGAACGCGGTGACTCTGACGTCGACGGCATCCTTGCTGCTATTGAGCAGGCAAAGGCTGTCACTGACAAGCCCTCCATCATCGTTGTCAAGACCACTATCGGCTTCGGCTCGAAGAAGCAGGGCACTGAAGAGGTCCACGGTTCGCCTCTCGGCCCCAAGGACCTTGCTGAGGTCAAGAAGCTCTTCGGTTTCGATCCTGAGCAGTCCTTCATTATCTCTGATGCTGTCCGCCAGGCATATGCTCACATCCCTTCGAAGGGTGAGGGTCTCGAGGCTAAGTGGAACGCCATGTTCGCCGAGTATGAGGCTAAGTTCCCTCAGGAGGCTGCTGAGCTCCGCCGTCGCCTGGAGCGCAAGTTCCCCGAGGACATCTTCGCATCGCTCCCCAGCTTCGCTGTTGGTTCTAAGAAGCTTGCTACTCGTGAGGCCTCTGGTTTGGTGTTGAACGCACTCGCAGTTAAGCTCCCTGAGCTTATTGGTGGTTCCGCTGACCTCACTCCCTCCAATAAGACCTGGCTCGAGTGCTCCACCAACTTCTCTCCTGAGCACCCCGCTGGCCGCTACCTGCGTTTTGGTGTCCGCGAGCACGCCATGATTGCCATCGGCAACGGTATCTCCGCCTACGGTTGCTTGATCCCCTTCACTGCAACCTTCCTCAACTTCATTGAGTACGGTTTTGGTGCTGCACGCCTCTCTGCTCTCTCCGGTCACCAGCAACTCTTCATCATGACCCACGACTCCATTGGTCTTGGTGAGGACGGTCCTACTCACCAGCCTGTCGAGGCGGTTGCATTGTTGCGTGCTACTCCCAACTGCCTCACTTTCCGTCCCGCTGACTCGAACGAGGTCGCAGGTGCATACGCCTGTGCTCTCCAGTTCAAGAGCGGTCCCTCCGTTCTTTGCCTCTCCCGCCAAGGATTGCCTGTCTTGGAAGGCACCTCTGCAAAGAATGTCCTCAAGGGTGCCTACACCGTCGTCAAGCACCAGGGCCCCGAGGATGCTAAGCGACCCGACCTCGTCTTGATTGGAACCGGTTCAGAGCTTGAGGTTGCTTACAACGCCGCTGCTGCTATCGCTGAGAAGAAGGAGTTCAAGAGCGTCTCCGTTGTCTCTGCTCCCTGCCTTGAGCTCTTCGCTCGTCAGTCCCTTGAGGAGCGCCTGAAGGTCCTTCCTCGCGGTGCCCTCATTGTCTCCGTTGAGGCCCTTGCTACCAATGGTTGGGACCGCTACTCTCACTACGCTGTTGGTATGACCACCTTCGGTGAGTCTGCCCCCACTGCGGCCTTGTACAAGGAGTTTGGTTTCACCGCCGAGAATGTCGTCGCCAAGGTTGAGGAGCACTACGCTCGTCTCTCCGAGGCTGTCGGCAGTGCTACCGTCATGCCCCCTGTCCCCATCCAATTGTTGCCCCCCATCTCCATCGCTGAGAGTGTGCGCGAATGGTAATGTTTCGATCATTCTCCTCAAGCCGTCTGTTCCGTGTTAAGTCCACATAAATGTTTCGTTTTGTATGTTCCCCGCTTGGATCTAATGCGTTGCAAATGCGCTAGGGCTCTGCAAACCCGCTCGAGGGCAGGTTGAAAATACTTCTGACCACACTACTAGGAATTGCATATTTCAGGATACGTCCGAGTTAGCAAGCACCTTTTTGTGGCTTTGTGTTTAGTATTACAGTGAAACATTTGTTATTATAGTTAAGTCTTTGTAAGTCGTCCAGTTAGGTCGCAAGTCCACTCAACCACACAGATGAGCCTTGGAAGCGTCAATCTTGGCGCTATTTCGGAGCTCCTACCCGTGGGATCCCAGTACAAACTGAAGAGAGATGATGGTAATTGGCAACTAGGCACCGTCATTGACGTGTCTGAGTCCCCCTTTACCGTTGTGGTACGTCGTCGCACTTGAAATTGCAGCTTATTGATCTTCTGAGATAGGTCCTGGAAGTGACTCGGCATGCTTTCAGGCTGAGTTTTCAGTGATCCTTGGACTGCCATCAGGTTGTTTCAATGAGTTATCGACGCAGAACGCTCATCTCTTGTACCTGCACGTACGCATATTGTATAGTTCCGGATACCTCAGACGGGAGAAAGAGTTTGGATCCAGTCCTTGAGTCGAATCGCGAGGCTCACCGGGACACAATCGCTGGAGGATGACCTTCGCCAAGGTGTCATTCGCATTCCACAGCGACAACCGCCACGGGTTGACCCTCGCGTGCTTTCGCAGCGTGATGTGAATGCACGGCGCGCGGCACAGCACGACATGGACGTAAAAGATTTCAGTCGAGGATTTGAGGTGAAACAGCCTGGAGGATCGCGTCAGGAGGCGTACCTTGATGAGTACGACCGTCAGCAGCGGCAACAGCCGCGCGTTCGCGGTTTCCAGCGCCCTGGTTCCCTCAGCCAGTACGCATCCGACATGATTGTTGGTATTAACGCTGCTTCAGAGGCGGAGAGCGTTCACATGAGTCGATCTCAAATGCTCATCGAAAGACTTATGGCAAGCGGCAGATTTACTCATAGTGACAACCTCTCGCTCGCGGAAGGTGAGGACGATGGAACCATGGGAACTGCACAGCAGCGGCAACAGCAGAGGGTGCCATTGAGACTTTTCGCAGAGGCTGGTGATGGAAACTGTTTGTTTCGATCACTCTCGCGTCAGTTGTTTGGCGACCCAAGTAAGCACTTGCGAGTTCGCCACGCAGCCATGCTGTATATATCCATCAATCGTGAGTTATACGCGCCATTCCTTGAAGAGGGTATGACGATAGACTCTTACATTGCTGAGATGAGTCAGTCGGGAAGCTGGGGTGGAGAGACTGAGTTAAGCGCAGTCGCAAACTTGTTCCAGGTCAAGATTCACGTCTATACGCTTGCTGACCGTCGAATGCTACAGTCTAATGCCGGATATGATGCTGATCCACAACTGCAAATCCGCATTGCGCCATACCAACCGCTAGATACACCGATGGAGTCCGCCCGCAAGCAGATCCAGCACAAGGAGGCACAACGCCGTATCATTGCAGCGTTGGCATTAGTCGCGCTGTTCCGTTCAATTGCAGAAATACGGGACGATTACTGGCTTCAGCAGTTAACAGAGTCTGTAAATCAAGCGCGGGGCACTCCAGGTGAGCGTCTTACACCGGATGACATTGAGTCTCTAGGTCGACGATTTGAGACCCTGAAGCGCAACCGTAGAGCGGGTTCCCACACCCCTGTGGCCGTACCGCAGCTAGATCGCATTAACCGACAGCTCACAGCAAAGAAGCTAGAAGGTGAGAAATTCTGCACAAACCGTGAAACACGCGCTCTTGCAAATGCCCTAGCATTAGCCTATAAATCTAACGCAACCGAAGTAAGCGTCCGAGCTGCGCTAAACCGTGTAGCGAGCACATTGATTCAGGATGTAATGACGAGAAACATCCCCTTGCATGAATCGCTTTATCCGAATCGGGAGCACGGCCAATCGCATCCCCAGACGACGACAAGTCAACCCCATTGTATGGCAGAGGATATGGAAGACGTACCCCCTCTGTCAAATGTGGAGTACACGAGTACCCAAAATGCCATGACGCATAGCCGACTCGTAGAAGAAGCCCCGGAGCATTGGCTGGCGGACGATGTTCCAGAGTCAGAGTTCACTCAGCAGTCACGCTCCAAGTTCGGTTATTTCAGCGCTACCTTTGATCCCGACGCGATGGTGGACGACCTTCGACCGATTCCTGAAGGGAAATCGTCGCAGGATTTCCTGCACTCGTTTATCGCATCCACAACGGCCTCATCATCTTCGGGCCGCCGCAACACGCCTGTTATAGCTTCTGCCGCTTCCGATGGCGTTGATTTCTGCCCGAGATCTCGTCTTAGCATTGATTCCCCTTTCTTGACGTACCGTGCACTTAAGAGGCTTCACTCTATGACAGACGAAGACCTCTTCTCGTTGATTGGCCGTGATGTGATCGGCCTCACTGCGAGCTCCCACCAGTCCCCTGATCTCCAGGACATTTCCGCACCAATTTTGTTCGAAGCATTCACAACCATCACGTCTGCTATGCGCCAGTCGTATAAGGACCGAATTTCTGAGGCGCAATCCTCTGGCTACGCTGAAGGGCTGCCACCAGGCCCTTTCGGCGATGGTCTCCCACCCATCGCTGACCTTAATCGAGCGTTCATCTTTGCCGAAGTTAGACGACTGGCCTGGCTGCTCCACGTCCGAAGCCATGAGTTGCTTCTTCGTGCAATTAGCCTCGCGCCAGGCATCGCACTTGGGTCGGCACCGATTCGCTTGAGTTACCTGCTGCGTGGCCACTATGACTCTCTGCTTATGGCTGATCGTCCAATGCCTCCTCAAGCAGTGCCACGAAACAATGAAAACATCTACTATGTGGAACAGGCCACTCGGTCGGGTCACACTCTGCCTCCGATCCCGTACAAGCGCAATACGACAGTGCCGCTCCCATCAGGTATCGTTGAGTTAATTCTGTTCCGCGAGATCGCGTATCGCAGAATTTTGGGTGAATCGAAGGAAAGCGATCAAGTCAGTCTTCTGCGAAGCCTCGAAGAGTCGATTTCTCAAATCTGTCGGAACGACCGGGCGATTATGGACCGGCCAGATGAAGCTGCAGTGCTGTATCTGCGTGGGCAAATTGAAGACAGCATTACCAGAGTTGTAGAGCGTGCTGCTGCGGCTGCTCTTCGTGTAGACGCAGAAACCGCAGCGCTCGCATCCTCCTCACGTAACCCCTTCGCGTCTGAGACCATGAATGACGACGATGAAATGGCTTTGGCCCTGCAAGCGAGTATGGTTGCAGAAGATAACCAAATCGCTGCTATTGAAGCCGAATCTGCGATTGAGAGCAACGTAGCAATAATTTCGCAGGCGGAAGAAATGATGCGGCAGCTGGAACAGGCCAAAGCGGAGAGTCTTCGTGAGCAGGAGCTAGCAGAGGCTCGTGTTCTTGAGGAAGCACTGATGTTATCGAAACGCGAGGCCGAGGTCAGCGGCAGTGCGTCCGCGGGAGAAGGGAAGGAAGCTAAGTCGTCGGGATCAGCTACTGCTGCAGTAGGTGCCTCTACGGACAACGGAGATTTAGATCCCTACATCATGGAGGCATTGTTGGAGGAAGACATTGAGCTCCAGCAGGCACTTGCACTCAGTGCCAGCATGGCTGCCGAGACGCCTAGCAAACCGTCAAATTCTACATCCAACAAGCCATCCACAACCGCGACGACAACGACGATAGCAGCAACTCCAGGAGCCTCTTCTGGTGCTCCTTCATCAGACAGTTCGCAGCGCGGCGGGCAGCAGCGTAGCAGCCAAGACATGGATTCGGAAATTCCATGGTGGGCACAAATGGAGGCGAGCCCATTAGAAGACGACCCAGAGCTGCAGGCTGCGATTCAAGCTAGCCTTCGTAACACGTAAGGACACAGATGAGAGTTCGGCCATACGAATAAATTGTGCTTCGGATGTCACTATGTAAAGCTATTGGCAGTTGGTAAAGGGTTTATTTCCTCTTCTTGCCTCCAGCGCCAGATTTGGGTTTAGTTGTACTGCTCGGTGTCGGCTGCTGTGATTTTGGATTCAGGGCTGTGGTAGATGCTTCAGTGCGGGACCCGACTTCAGGTACCTCTGGTGCCTGTGAAACCACTTGGGTCTGCTCCTGCGCGATCTCCTTACTGACTTTTACCTCAGATTCAGATGCTGATGCCTGCTCTGATACCACCTGCTCTGGATCTGGGCCTGCCCACGGATTTGTCTCCCCATCTGGGTCTGATTGTTGCTGATTTATCCTATAATCGTCGTGACGTTCTTCGCTCGGGGTCTCCTGCGATGAATCACTTGTCGAAGCCTTGCTCGACTCCCCACTACTTTGCGAGGTGCCCTCAGCTCTGTTCTCAACTGAGGTGGCTTCCTGAGGGTGACTTCGTTTGCTCTCAGGCAAATTCTCCTGAGAAGCCTGGCTGTTGTCCTCACCAGAGCTCTCCTTTCCACTTCCTTCGCATGCGCGTGTATCCGACGGACCTGTTCCCTGAGCCTGTTGCTGTTGTTGCTGTTTCTGGCTCTCCAGCTCCTTCTGTCGTTTCCTCTCGGCCTCGCGTTCCGCAGCCTCACGCTTACGTTGTTCGAATTCCTCCTGAGCTCTCCGCTCGATAGCCTCGAGCGGATCCTCTTCGTCTGGAACTTCCACGCCTGACTCGATTAACATTTTACGCAGCTTGCGTAGTGTCTGGAATACATTTGTCAGTCCTTTCTGGATGCGTGCTATCGTTTGAATATGGTTCTTCACACGAGACTGTAGCGTCTCGTAGGTCGGCACGGAGATCTTCTCGAACGCGCTCAGCGCAAATTTGGACCTCTCGATGTTGTGCATGCTGTATGGGTGAATCGAAGGGGGCGTGCGGCGAGTGTAGATGTCGTGTGTGAGTCATGGAGCGAAGATCAGGCCAAAAGCATGGAGAGCAGCCATTCGGGCTGAGATGAATGCAGATAAGATGACACGAATCCACGTAGCTGGGATGTTCCTATGGTATATTAACGCGTGTTGATGTCAACAGATACGTACATGTCGCCCTGTACAGCGCGGACGCGGTCAGTGTGGTCGAGTTTGCGAAGTAAGAAGAGTGGATTAAGAATATCTTCGCTTGTGATAGCATTCGTGGCTGAGACATTTGATGTCTGAGATGTTTCATTTGATGCATCTTGCACTTTTGAACCATCGTCCGGTGTCGCCATGTTGTACAAACTGCCCTGTCGCGAACTATAGCCCGCCAAAAGTATTACGGAAAAGTGCTTTTTGAGGAGTGAATTCTCGAAAAATTCGAAATCACGCAGAGTCCAGCTGCAAATCCGCGGCCCCTCGCGGGAACGCCGGGGAGATCATGCGGCCGCACCGCGCATGGTTATAGGCCAGGGTATAGGCCAGCGTGGTGTAACTCCTCGCAACATAGGTTCTACTAGCATTCCCGCGAATGGTTGGCACGGCCAAGGTCAGAGGGGAAGTCCTGCTCCAGCTGAGAAGTAGAACGAGATCGCGGACAATGCCGCCAAGTCTATCGCTCACTCTTCAAGATCCATCTCAGTGATGATGCCTCAGCAGCTGCTGGTCTTGTTGAGGGGTCTCCCTCCTCTACAGCCGAAACCTGGATGTGAATGTTAGGGGCACTTCCGATTCGAGCACACTGGTGGAGCGTCCTGGGACGTAGGAGATGTATGCAAGAGGTTCTGTACCCAGGTACAAGCTCCCGTTTGTTGCCCCAAGTCGTATCGCTGGAGTGTTTCTAAGATGGTTTCTGAGCATGGCTTGAGTCATTTGGCCCCGACGCCACTCTCTGCTCGTGCTACATTTACCATTCCCATGCCCGAACCCTTGAGCCATAAAAAATTTCGCCCATTCGACCTTTGGGAGTGCAAAGTGACTTCAAGTGTAGTGCATTACACCAGCTGGATTCCACGATGAATGCGTTCTATTCGAAGGGAAACTCGCACCAGACTCGGTTTGGAGGCGTGCTGGCTCATCCTGCCAGAGATACGCATCAACACCAGCAACTGGATTCGGCCTTACGAACTGAGCATTTTGGATCCGGTCTGAACCTATCGCCGGGTATGTCCACAACCTGATAAGCGAAAATGGGCGCGCAGGGCGTGGTGATGCGTCCTGCTCTGGATTATTTTCACTCCCACCGTGGGCAGCGGTAAGCGGTGATGGAAGGGTTCACACCGGGCTCTGTGATAGTGATTTTCCGGGATAATCTCTGGATCTGCTCGTTAGACTCATCGATAAAACTGTGTATAGCAGAATTCCGTCATATAACACGTATTTACAGCGCCCTTTGTCGAACTGTATGGTAATACCCTCTCAAGGGCCTGGGAAAGCAGATCTCCAATCGAGAAACGGTTACTTGTCTGCAGAATTGAAACATGTCTGAAGCCGAGGTTCACGACAGTTTGGAGGCTACACAACTAGCCCAGGGGCAGTACCAGGTAGTAGAAAACCCCAATATTGCAACACATGATGAACAGGTCCAGACACTGCTGCAAATAGACGCAAAATGTGACGAACTTCAGGTACGTAGGCGTTTTCCGACGCCCTTTTCGCGTCTTTTCTGGGGAAACCGTGTATGCACTGCCTCCAAACCCCATGCATTCCACTCATACCACACGTGTAAACGACCATATGCCCGTCTATAGAAGGAGCAGAAGCTGACCGAGGCGCTGCAGTACATGGAGAAGAGTCTCCTGTTACGAGGTCATATCTTTGGACTCGACTCGATCGAGGTTTTCCACGCATGCAAGTCAGTGGGTACGTTAATATCCACGTCAGTGTTGCATATCACGTGTTAATCTATCGAACGCACTACTACCCGTCCGCGTGCACTGACAGAAGCCCACCGAATCCGTCCTCAACTCTAGGCGAACTGTGCAACTACATCGCTATGGCGACACTGCAGGATGACGAATCAACGCCAGAGAGTGAAGATGCGAAGAAAGCACGGTATGCCGAGGCATTCCGACTCTTGCAGAAGGCTGAGATACTCACAGAGCGACACCCTATCCTGCGTGCTGCGACGTTTAACAACATGGCGTGCTACTATCGAAAGTACGTTACAAGAAACATTTCGACTGGGTATCTAGCGTGGTCTGAGTGTTGGCGCTGTGACTCTTGTTTATTGCGTAGTACAACACCCTCTCACAGATCCTGCCACCATATGCGCATATCTCCACACAGAATCGGAAAGCTGCGAACGGCGCTGAGTTTCGTCGAGAAGGCAATCCAGATCGAAAACAAGTTCCCCCAGAGTCCCAAGGCGGCAGATACACACCTGAACGCATGTACAATCCTCTCCGAACTTCATCGCCACGAAGCCGCATTCGCCCATGCTCACACCGCACTGCAGTTACTCCTACTGGAGCTCTTTGGCCCCGAGGCCCAGGCCAGGATAGCCGAGATGAAACGAAGAGCCGAAGATGGAGAAGAAGGTCCGGAGGGCAATGAAAACCTGACGAGGTCCGGACATCCCATCGATCGCATGGCTGTGCTTGTTATTGCATACCACAACCTGGCCGTACAGCAGGAGTATCTGCGCAAGTACGAGGATGCGCTCGTCTCGTACGAGAAAGCGTACAAGGTCGCAGCTGGGAACTTGGAGGATCACCCGCTTGTCGCAAAGATGAATACGAGTCTCGAAGAGGCTCGAGCAAAGCTTCAACCCAGGATTGAAAAGCACAAATCCCTCCGAAGCACACAGAAAGCTCTGCAGCAGCGCGGCCCCTCGAGTCGGCCGCGACCACTTACCAAAACCGAACTACAACAGCTGCGGGCCTCGCTTGGCCTCGATGGCAGTGGAGGAAGCGGTGAAGGTGGTGAGAACGAAGGTGGCGACGAGTAGAGTCTGTGCCGAGTATATTCGTATGTGTTGCGCTTGTTTTGTAACTGTACTTAGCTCTAATAAACTCAAGCAAGCGATTGTAGGTTATCAGCACTCGAAGCTCGATTGCTAAGTGTTCAACTGTTAATTCTAAGCGCCTTTGGTTCGAGCATGCTGAACTCCAAAGTCCCTACGACAACTGGCCTACGTGTATTGAGTGCTAGCGTATAACAAGAAATGCCATCATGTATAACCTAACTAGTCGAACGGGGTTTTGAGTAATGATGCCTAATTGTAGTTGTGTCTACGTATATACAAACCACATGACGTCGTGTCTAGTAGCTCACTGGCCAACTATCAAAAATGCGCCGACACGCAGTCACTTTTCTCAATTCATTCATCGTCGGCTCTCAATGTAGGCCTGAACGGCAATGGCCTCTCCGACGGGCACGGACTGACCCTCCGCAACGAGGATTTCGGAAAGCGAGCCTGGCTCGGGCGCATCGAAGACGATGTCTGCGATCTCAGTCTCAATGTCGCACAGCGCCTCGCCGCGCTCAAAGTGCTGACCGACCTTCACATGCCACTTTGAGACTACACCGGACTTCATGTTATCAAAGATCTTAGGCATGGTGAGTGGTACGATCATCATGTTGGTGGCCGCGGCAGCTGCAGCCTTCTCCAGTTCGAGCTCCGCATCGAATGCTTCAGCCTTATCGTCATTGGGCTTCTCTGCAGCAGTTCCCGTGCTGTCTGCCGACGCATTCGTCTCAGGAGTAGTATGAGTGGTCGTAGCAGGCGCTTGCTCCGTGCTCTCCTTGGCCGTCTTGGCCTCCGCACTCGAGACCGATGCGTCAGAAGCGGTAGCACTGGCAGGAGCCGTAGCAGGCGCTTCGGTCTGCCTCTGAGTGTCTTTGGATTCTCCAGCTGCTGGAGTGGGGTCCTGGCCCGTAACGGACACGGAGTCAGTCGCAGCAGGCTTGTCTCCCTCAGCAGCCGGTTGAGCCCGAGGTGAGGGTGGTATCTGTGTTTCCTTTGCCAGGGTTGCCTGGTCCGCACTTGCATTTGCAGTTTGAGCTGCCTGTTCGGTTTTCTGTGCATTCTTTTCAGCCTCAGCAGCCACAGCAGCCACAGCAGCCTGGGCAGTGGCAGCAGCAGCAGCTGCTGCTGCAGCTTCTTTTTCCTTCTTCTTCGCAGCGTCCGTAACATGCTTAACAAGGTGCAGTGCAGCAGTGTCAAACGCAGCATTGGGGCCATCCGCAGCGAGCGACTCTCCTGTCAGCAGTCTGAGATGAGTCTTGAGCTTGTTTCTGGGGCCAACGGCGGGCACGAGCTCCTCGAAGCTCTTCGTGTCGAGTTTCTAGAGTTGAGATGAATCACATGCCTTCACATCAGTATCGCTTCCGACCCTCGGTATACACCCCTATAGACATGACATATACCCCATGTGGGTTCTGAAATGATAAATACGTACCAGTAGCGCCTGCAGGTCGATGTTGCGCTCGGCAAACTTGGGAATATACGACTGCATGTCGAGATCAGTCAGAATCCGCTCGACGCTCAGTCGCGTGTGCGGGTCCAACGCGAGATATCGCGTTAGAGTCAAGGGAGCCCCCAAGGACACTCCCTTTTGGGCCGCTCGGGCGGCGCCCAGGCGTCGCAGCGCGGTCAGCATTGGTCTCTATACAATCATCACAGTGTGATACATCTTGTGCATGAGTTGATTGCGACACTCAGCCATCTCCTTACATGCATTTTATACTCAGATAATTCTTGCGAAGTCGCCCCTCACGTGGTTGGTTTATAGCGTTTTTCGCTGGTAAGCCGCGGGGAGCGACGCGTCATTCCAGGCTATAGTCACTGGTAGCAATGTGATTCGACGGACACCAAGCTCAGAGGGGCGGCTCACCAGTCAACATATACGAGATCCTGGAAATTCTTCCCTTCGGACTAGGAGCGACCATACAGTTTATGATGAAAGTAATCGACAGTCTGGGGTCATAATATGGCGATCGGATGCTACAATAGGAGTAAATACATAATATTTTAATTAGACGCGTAGTTCCCCGCTAGGTCTCTCAGAATGCGCGGTACCCCTGCTGGTTTTCAGTAAAACAGTGGAGATTTCGGCCAGAACTCGAGTGCAACAGTCGCTCGTTGCGAATTCACAGGCGAAAGGAGCCTTTGCAGCAACTGAAAGGGCATGGTCCAGCGCCTCCCGTCCAAGAGACCCCGGCTCAACCCCTCTTCTGCCCGTAGAAATAGCCCTGCCCGAGATTCAAAAACGGTAACGGCTAGTTTTGTTTCAGTGAGTGTAACTCACGCTCAGATAGTGCAGCACTTGGATCACCACTACTATTGCGAGGATCGGCTTGTTTCACATCGTAAACATGTCCTCCATTACGCTAACACGCGAAGGTACGTCTTCAAAGCCATCGAAGAAAGTCCTCCCAGTGCGTAGTTTCATCTCATGAGTATGGATACATGCACTACACAAGGTCTTCTCAGCTCGTAATTCTTACACCATACCTGTGGGCATCTTCTCTCGCATCTAGACATCCAAGCCCAGCTGCGCCAGTGCGGATTCACGTCCATCCCGGACGACGTCCTCGATGACTTCATGCAGCAACTCAAGCGAATCGACGAAGAGCACGAGCGCGCAACGCAGTCCCAGCTTCAGGAAGCGATCCGGACGGCAACGGAAGCAGTACCACAGCCCCGGCCCACACAGCCCAAGTCCCAGGTTGATTCCCAAAAACAGTCACAAGATCAGTCATCGAGTCGCTCAGTCTCGACGTCAGCAACGGCACAACAGCAACAGCCAAGACGACCAAGCAGCTCGTATATCCCTCGTAGAGAAGTTCCGCCAGTCGTGTCCACGCGATTGCCGCTTCTGAACACATCCAGCTCAAGCATCGGATCAACTCCAGCAGAGGAGCTCTATCCTCACAACTCAAGCGGCGGTAGCGGCACTGGTTACAGCTTCATCCACAACCCTCAACAGGTATACCATGGATTCGATTCGCTGAACGTCTCACGCGATCCACTGAACACATCAGGGGTCTACTCGGCAGGAGCAGCGGCGCCTTCCTTGCCTGCTTCCTCGAATCCGACACCCACACAAACTCCGACCTTGTCTGCACTCAGACCACAGCACTATCCATCGGATTCGCAGGGAACGCTAGGAATAGCGTCCTCCACTCCCGCACAGAGAATCTTAGGTGCGCATGCCAGTCACGCGGATGTACCGACCCACTTGAGGTTGGGAAGCGGCATCGGTGAAGCCACTCCTCGTCCTAAACACACTTCAAGCTCAGCAGGCGCATCTCAAGCGCATGCGGGCGCAACCCGCGAGGCACCATCGCCACTCAAACCTACACTTGCAGCCGATGGCGCGAGCGCTGTTCAAACAGATGCTTCAGCATCTCGAACAGAACCTGAGAGAATTACAGAAGCTCCTTCACGACCCAGTCAATCTGAAGTGCCCGCGGATGCGCTTTCAGAGGCTGATCGCGAAATCGCCTCGGAATTCACATTGCCATTCCTATCCAATAATTGGAGAGCCAATGCACGTCGTCTAGCGCAGGCTAAAACACAGGAAGAAGTGGATGCTCTGCTATATGAAATGTACTTGGAAGAGCAGCAGTCAAGGCAGGCACAAGCGCAGGCGCAGACTCAAACCCAACAACAGTTCCAGGCAGATCCGAGCGTCGAGAATGCGCCATTGCCAGCAGAGCAATCGAAGGGTGTTGATGTAGAACAGCTTACTGTTGCCCCTCTGGCGGCGCAGGAGGTTTCACAGCCGCCCATCCAGACAGCCGAAGTCTCGAAGGACGCGGAGGCCCCTCGAACTCCTTCTCGGAACGAGGGCTCACTCAGCGCTCCTTCAACACAAACGGAGGATATGGAGTCTCCTTTCAAACGATTGGAGGCTGGTTCACCTCATCAGACGCCAGTTAGCACCCAGAAAAAGCCTGGCAGGGTTTTGGCCCCTGCTCTGAAGGCAGCTCATACTTCGACCATTACTTCACGATCATCAGCCGCAGCCCTTGTGTCACCGTCACCTCCACGAAAAGTTGTTCCAAAGCGCGAGCTGCTGACTGCATCAGTGCAGGCAAAGTCGATCCCCCCGCCTCCGCCGACTCCTCCGGTTCAGCCAAATGCAACGTTTGATGAACACTTAGAATCTTATTCTCAAGAAGCAAACAAGTTGTCAGCCGAAGACGCAGAAAGACTCGAACATCTGATGAACAAGTACAAGTACCAGAACCAGAACGACAGCATGACCGCTGATCGATCAGATCGGGCAGGGCGCGACAACTCAACGCTTAGCGCTGCACTGACCGCATCTCTCGAACAACAATTTGCAAACATGTCTGGTTTAATCGATCCACCATACTTAAAGCAGATGATCCGCGAGGCGGTTAGGGATGAATTGGCCGAAATAGGTCTGAGAGCGCTCGCTGGCCCTTCGCATACCGCTCGTTCTTATCTTGGCGGACGAGGTGCTCTAGCATCAGCTTCTGTTGTACCGAGAAGTACTTCGTCTTCACGCACTCGACCAGAGCACCCTACGATAGGAGCCACACCTTCGGCGGACCCATATGCAGGAGAGATCGAATCGAAGGTCGCTGCTACTGCCGCTGCGAAGCCGAGGGTTACCCGCGTCTTCGCGCCAAGTACGGCACGTGAAGAAGCAGCTGCGCGCAGAGCTAAAGGCGAGGCCGCCAAGGCAGCCGCCAAGGAGCAGCTCAAGAAGGTCCACGTCGCACGTGAGAGCGCAGAAAAGCCCCGCATCAGGTCGGCTCATGCTACCCGACCTTCCAGCGCTCGCGCGTCGGTGCTTGCACCGCTTCCTCCACAGCGCGTAGCACAGCCTGCGCAAGCCGCCCCAACTAAAGTTAGACGCCCGGCTACCGAGCGAACTCGAGTAGCGCCACCCCCACCGCCTCCACCACCACCACCACCACCCGCCCCTTTATCTGCAAGGGTAACAGAGCACAAGGTTAAAAAGTCTGATCCACTGTCAAGGTATTTGAGTTACAAAGAAGCGTGGAAGCGAAGCTTCGTCCGCAACCTGGATGTGGACACCATCGGTAGTGAGGAAAACCGTCGCTCTTTGATTATGAACAAACCTATGCACCGAGAGCAATCTGAGGCGCATCGTGCTTTCCAGCGCGAGTATCAAGAAAGACTGGCGGCTCTTGATCGACAGTTCAACACGTCGCGACTTGAGCACACTCGAGCAAAGCCAATGGGCTCTCGCCAGGAAGACCGCAAGTCCGAGCACAGATCTGTCGATGCATCCCATGACTGGAAGCCTATCATGGCCGATTACTCGGACGAGGAATATGGCGATGTCTCGTCTCGGGAATATGACCTTTATGATGATTTCGATGATGAGGACGACGAGAATCAGTACGGCGCTGATTATAACGACGAGGACCACGACTACACGGATGACTGGAATGGCTATGCAGACGACAAGAGGCACGAAGGAAAGGCAACAACGCCTATCCATGACAGGGGTGGTGAGTCGAATATCGACCAAAGCGCGGCGTTGAACCAAACACCACAGCCTAGCCGAGTGTTTGTGATTCCGTCGAAAAGTATCCAGTTTACTCCAGAGCAGCTTGCGAAACTCCGAGCCGATGCGTCGGAGCTCTCCATGAGTCGAATCAGCAACGATTCGAGGCTGGAATCTGGCCGGGACAGTGGGCGCGGTGAGAGTCAAGGCCGTTCCAGGCCAAAGCAATCGTCCCCTGAGTCTGACGACGATGACGACAAGGAGGCGCGCAGGTTAGAACGAGAGCAACAGCGGATTCAGAAGCAAATTTCGCAGATGCTCGCCCGCGTTACCCGCGACAGTCGTATGGGCAAGAACCGAGAGCTTAAGCACTTCGCATCAAAACACGCCGTCAAGCTCTGATTGCAAGACGAATTGTGCGCCAAGGAAGGTAACGAAACAATGAAGTTTATGCGAACTAAATGTATAACATTGAACTTCAACAATAAACAAACGGTGTCATAATTTGTTAAACAACACGTTGCATATGATTTAGATGCGTGCATCGAGCATGCGCTTGACAATGATATGGCATGCCCAAGCAGCGAGGAGGTGCTTCATCGTGTGGCCGCTCATTGTGCGGCCAGTGAGACGATAGATAGGCTTATCGTAGTGTTCGACAACCTTAGCAAGCGCGTAAACGACGATTGCGCGAATGAGGTGAGATCCTCGGCCTGGGAACTGCGCGGGGAACAAAGCCAACATGAGGGGAATGGTAACGATGGGCAGACCTTGAACCACGTAGTAGGGGCGAAGGTCGTCAACAATGGCCCAGTAAACAACAGACAACAAGCCAGCTACGACTACATTGATATTATAGGAAGGGCAGGGAAGTGATCAGGGTTAGACCAAAGTTATTCATTATGTCAAGCGACGACACTCAAGTCTTAGTTTCAATGCAATCACACCTTGGTCATATTACGTACGGCAAGCGACGAACACCCACGAGCTGGGGATGAGGCCATCAGTCAGCTTCTCAATGTTGAGGCGCTCCTCGATCACCAGGGCAAAGATGCTCATGAAGCCCATCGTCATGGGGAGTCGATCCCAGACCAGGCGTTGGTTGTTAGGGCGCCAATGATAAAAGGCGGAACCAAGGCTGACGAAGAACACACCGATGGAGAAAACAAACCATCCACACCACTCATTCTCGCCGAGGGCAAGGAACGCGCGTCGCGTGAACAGCATCGACAAACCATTGAGGCCGACGCAAGCAAACGGAAGATTCGAAAGTACATCGAAGGTGTTAGGAACGCAGCATCCATAAAGCGATCGCTTGTCAGCGAAGTCATGATAGCGAAGATCCTGTGGCCAAGGGCCGCGCAGGAACACACCTGCAGCAAAAACAAGCGAGAAGACCGCGAGCGCTACGAGCTTAACCTGCTGCGAGAGCTCTTGGTAGTAGTAGTTGTAGAGCGGAACGCCAAATCCGATGGCCAGGAGAAGGGCCGCAACCACTGCGCGACGTGAGTCCTGGAGATTTGGGGGAAAGATACAATGATGGTGGGTTAGATGTGATTACTTACGCAGATCTAAAGTCACAAAGCTGATAATTCGTGACTAACGCGTTACCGAAGGCATAACCGCCTCAAGGTTGAATTAAAACATCGCGATTATTTCGCGATCCACTAGGTTGACGAGCTTCAAAGTCTGGGTATATACATGATCAACGGTGAAGAACGTACCAGTTTGCTTTGCTTGGAAGCAACTTGCGTAGTAGTCATGTTGCAGTGAAGTTAGAAAAGTGAAATCCAAGTCAATTAAACTTAGAATACTCGTTACGTAGTGGTGTGAGCGGGTTGGATATTGAATATACCACAGTATGTCACGTATTGTACATCCAATTGTACGACTTAAACCGCTCGTACCCTATGCACAAGCGTTAAAATGGATGAAGGTAAGTACTCTAACAAATTGCGAAAACGGCCCGGTGTTGGTTTTCGAGCCTGCACACACTCATCAGCGATCCGCTCAACCCGACCTCACGCCTACAGGACCTCTCCAACGCAAAGAATCATAAGACGGATCCAGACCCCCGCGATGTGCTTTTCATCGTACAGCACAGGTAGGTAGCGCCCCAACAAGTGATTGGAACATGTGCAATGTGGGGACGCAGACGTGAGCTTACACGAGTCGACTCATCCAACGATCAATAATCCATCACCGCCCATGTATAGGTCGTGCTACACCACGGGGCGCCGCGGAGTGAACCCGGAGTACATTAAGTTTGACTTGAACAACCCACCCTGTGAGGTTCATCATGTAAGTCGGTCAGACAGGAGCAGGTGGCTCAGAGGCTTGGTATTGATTGAATATGATCACGATCGTGTATGAAGAGACTGGAACTGACGCAGCTCAAATCATTTGACTCTTCTCGCAACTCTAGCTCGAGCGAGGCGGAGACGTGACGTACCACGGACCTGGCCAGCTCACAATATACCCAATCTTCCATCTGGGCAACTTTAAGAAAGACCTGCACTGGTACGTTGACTCACTTGAGGAGGTGGTACAGGCTACCATGCGGGAGTGGGGTATCAACGCACATGGTGACCCCGATAACCCAGGAGTGTGGGTTGGACACGAGAAGGTAGGTTCAGTGGGAATCAAGATGAATCGATGGGTAGGTACACATGGCGTCGGACTGAATGTCCTGCCCACGGTGCTTCCGTTTTTCGATCATATTGTTGCCTGCGGGCTGAAGGGCAAAGCAGCTGTCGATATCCAGACGCTTTTGAGGCGACAGAGTAGGCCCGAAGGCGAGCTTCCCGATGATCAGCTGCTACAACTCGTCTCTGATCGCTTGCTGTTCCATTTCGAGCGTGTATTTGAAATGAAGTTGGTGCCAGATGCACGTACCGATGAGGAGTTTACAGTAGTTGAAGAAAGCCAGCAGGCGCAGGCGCAGTCGCAGTCGCAGTCGCAGTCGCAGTCGCAGTCGCAGTCGCAGTCGCAGTCGCAGTCGCAGTCGCAGTCGCAGTCGCAGTCACAGTCGCAGTCGCAGTCGCAGTCGCAGTCGCAGTCGCAGTCGCAGTCGCAGTCGCAGTCGCAGTCGTAGTCACAGTCGCAGTCACAGTTGCAGTTACACACTTAGCCAAGTGACGACTGCGACAACATACACAGGTTACATTAGTATTTCAACCATGATGCCGGTAGATGTATTGACTTCATGTGCAATCATAGCAGTCAATTGCAATACTTCCTTCAACTGTGGTGCAGTCCGGTATATATAATGCGCTCGGTCACGTTAAGCAATCACGTAGACGGGACGAGACGAGACGAGACGAGACGAGACGAGACAAAGTCACGGAAACGTTTCCCTTCGTTGCGGTATATCCGTCTCGACTCTTGATCAAATTTAGAATCACTTATCGCCTCATTCTGGGCTGCTGACGAGTGCGTGGCTGAGCCGGCTGCTCATGAGCACGCGATTCCGGTGCCGCCTGTCGTCGGTGTGACTGCGATACAGCCTGGTGCTGGTGTTGAACAGGCTGAGCTGGCGCCTGTCGTTCACGTGACTGCGGTTGTGCAGCGGTGGCGGCGGCGTGGCGTTGACGTGGCTGATGTTGTGTTGGCTTAGTTGCTCGGGTGGGCATTCTGTTGTTGTGACACTTGGTGCGAATTCAACAAACAAAGAAGTCGAATTGAAGTGCTTAGGGATGCAACTTTCAAGTTGCTTCGGGATCGAAATTTCGACAACGACATCCCTATACTATTGCTACTGAAATACCGCACAGCACTGACGAGTAGAAGAAATTCTGATCTGGGCTTTTCAGTAGTCTTTTCGTGGATCACACGGATTTTACGGCGCACCAGGGCGCTTTTCAAGTTATTTAAATTAACATTACTGCTATGCAACACACGACGCATGTATTTATTCGATTTATTTTTGTAAAGAAACTTGTTCTCCCCAGGAACGCGTGAGGGATAGTTACAGCGCATTTCTCTTTCCGGGAGTGAAAAAAATTTGAGTCACACGGGCTTTGGTGACGCTTCACTAGCCGGAGTGACACGACCAGGCCTGCGGATTTACGCGCGTAATTAGGCCCGAGTAGGTCGCTAAATTAAATACGCGTTGAGGAGGGCCTGTGACCCCACTTTCGCTCCAATCCAGTGCGGAGTGCTCGAGAAATCGCTCGTGATTAAGAACACGACTCCGTTCTCCGCTTTTCAGTTCGACTCGCCCGTGCTGTCACCATGTGTGTGTGTGTGTACCAATCGGGTAACGGGTAAGGACGTCCCTACGTCTCCCACGCGGCGCTTAGACGAGACCGCGATTGCGGGTTGCATGGCGCTGTCGCTGGAGAGTACCACTGGATGCCGCGACGACTTTGGATGGTATTGTCGCTGAAGAGGAATATCCTCTCTGCTATGCCGTTAGCTTAGGATGTGATGGTAGATTTGTCATGCACAGCGAGTCAGACGGGGATCAATCAATTTCTAGGCCTGCTTGATTTACAATGTTCTATACTCTACTCTGCATGCGCCTTAGCTGAACTGAGCTGAACTGAGCTGAACTGAGCTGAACCGAACTGAACTCACACCCAAACCCGACAATCCATCTCGCCATCGCTCACTTGCTGTGCTCATCCTCGTCGCCTTATACGCGATGCTCAAATGCATCGCTAATGAATCACTCGGACGACCCTCCTGGACCTTCCCGACTGTGCTCCTTCTCGCTTCATCCTGAAGTGCCACTCAGTCTTACGAGATGTTACGATACTCGTCGGACGTGGCGCCGGTCTCGGCGTCGAAACCGTCATCGTATTCGATCTCGGTTCCTGTGCGTTCACTCCCTGAGAAGGCTCCAGGAGTACACTCAGAGTCACTGACTACGTACCCTGCTGTCGTCAGTGGCCTTCTGATCATCTCAGCTATTCACGTCGGCTTGAGTCTGTCCTTGCTCAACGGCGTCTTCAACAACGAATCATGGATCAATGACTTTTGCACGAAGCAAACGTGGGGTAACTTCTTCACGTGCCATGCCGCAACGTTTGCGGCGCAACCTAAGAACTTCATCATCTTGAAGTGCTTAGCTATGGGTATCTTTGTCCTTGCATGTGCTTTCAGCTCGCTTGTCGCAGCACCCATCATCTCTGATCAGCTCGGTCGCGTCATTTCCTTGTTTGTGGGTAACCTCTTCGCTTTGGGTGGCACTCTGGCAGTCATCTTCAGCAATGGCCAGGGAGTCTTCTTACTCGGAAGAGCCCTTGATGGCATCGGTATTGGTCTCATCGCAGCAACCGTACCCGTGTACATCGCCGAGATGAGTCCAGTCAATCAACGCAAATGGTTTGGTCTGATTACTCCCATCGGTGTCGGACTCGGTTTAGTGGCAGGCTTGGCGTTCTCGTACGCTGAGCGACAGGGCTACAACTGGCGCTACATTATGGGTGTTCCGATCATCTTCTCTGGTCTCATGCTCCTGGGATGCCTCGCACTGCCTGAAACACCCATGTTCCAAGATCTGCGAGAGCTCCGACGACGAGGTGCGGCAGCACTCGATGCACAGAGCGTGCGCAATGTACAAGGTGGCGCACGAAACGTTGCCGTTGAGATGCCAGACCGCGGCCACGTCCGGGCCAATGATGCCGAGTTTGAACCTGTTCCACTTCCTGTGACTCACCCAACTGGTCTTGTCCATCAATCTGTTGAGGAGTGTGAGCGCCGCCTTTTCTGGACTACGCATTTGAAGCGCATCTTCGAGACACCTTCGCTTCGCAAGCGAATTCTCTTGAGCGCGCTGGGCCAGTGGATGCAAGCTTGGACGGGCCTCAATGCATTCATCTTCTACAGTGTTGCCATTTACCTCGCAGCGGGCTTCTTCAATCCACTCACCTCCTCGATCATCGCACTGTCCGCCGCTGCAGCTGGTTTGATCTTTGGTGCTGCCTTGATCGATGTCATTCCACGCAAGGTATTGTCACTGCTGGGTGGTATTGGTACTACTCTTGCCTTGGCCGCCGTGGCTGGCACGTACACCGCAACGGTTAAGACGGCCTCGACATCGCTGATTAGCAACTACGGCATCGTATTCCTCGTACTGACCGCGTTTGCTTGCTTCTTGACGACATTTACTTGGGGCCAGCTTTCGTGGACAGTACCTTCTGAGATCTTCCCAACTCCTTATCGTTCCACCGCAATTGCGTTCTCAGCCTTTAACCAGTGGCTAGCAATTGCATCTGTCGTATTCGCTACTCCTTGGATTCTCAGGGGAATCGGCGTCATGGGTCTATTCTGGGTCTTCACGGGTGTTGCCGCTGTGGGCACAATTCTTGCTGGTATCTTTGTTCCTGAGACCTTGAATGTTCCAGCGGACTCCATTGCCATGGACAAACTCTTTGCTTCTGAGAAGGTCTCTGCAAGCCATCCCGAAGGTTTGAGTCACCGAGGTCACAGCCTCGCAGAGCCAGCCGCTGCGCGATATCTTGAACCTGCGCGTGGTCGCAGTAGCGCAGCCGCAGCGTCGGTTATTCCCTCTCAGTACACTGCAGTTCCTACCGATGCTGAACGCATCCGTAGCTCACTTGCAGGTGCAGGTGATAAGGTCCGAGAGCATGCCCGCGAAGCGGGTGAGGCCGTTCGTGGAGCCGCTGACAGCGCTGCTCGTCGTGCTCGTGACGCAGCAACTTCTGCTAAACAGAGTGTGGAGGCAGCAGGTCGAGAGGCTCGAGACAAGGCTCGTGAGCTGGGTGACGCAGCACGCCATCAAGCTGAGCACGCTGCAGAGGGCATTCGTCACGGTGCCGAGACAGCCCGTGACAGGGCACGAGATCTGGGTGAATCTGCTCGTCGTCAGACAGAGCAAGCGGTCGGTCAGGCTCGTGATGCCGCGTCGCATGCGGCAGGCCAGGTTCGTGACACTGCTTCCCATGTAGCCGGCCAAGCCCGTGATGCTGCATCGCACGCAGTTGACCAGGCGCGTGATGTCGCATCACATGCAGCTCGTGACGTTCAGCATGGTGCTGAGCGAATGCAGGACGAGGCACGTAATGTTTCTCAGGCGGCCGAGCGCGGTGTTCGCAACGCGGCAGATGCTGCACAACAAGGTGCGCGCGATGTCTCAGATCGTGTGAAGCAGGCGGCAGCTCACGTCGATGACGACGCCAAGCGTGCAGCCGAGCGTGCTAAGAGACAGATGAGTCGTTAAATCTGTCATCTATGGGAGGAACGCCTCCGTGTATTGATTTAGGCAGCTTCCCAAATCACCATTATCATTACGCATCCGTAGGCTGACTTTCTCATCGGAGTCGTACCTAGATGTAGAACACATTAACGAATCCACAGGCACCAACTCCTCATATGGATTCTTTCGTTCCATATCAAGATTCGTTAACATTGCTTAACGTGACTTCAATACATCACTCACTTGCTTCGCTAATCGAATTGAACAACGAAGTGGAAGATTTGATACAATTCCCAACGGTGTATTAAGATGAATGCGACAATGTGTTAGCTGTTGGAGGAGTTATTTTTTCGCCTGGTATTTGGCATATAACATCGCACGCTTGGCAGATTCGCTCATACCGCTCAACCCCCTCGACTTTTCATACCCTGAAGCAAGGGTCCGAATTGCCTCCGGCGTTGGCTCGTGGCTCGTAGGCGCTGTCGATGATGCTGAAGAAGTATTAGCTTTGGCCTCGACTTGAGGTTTGGACTTGGATGAGGAGGGTGACCCTGAAGATCTCTCAAATGCATACGAGAAGTCGTCTTTTACGTATGATGTCGTGATATGGCCATGACCCAGTGAGGGTGGCTCAAGGTGACTACCAGTTAGAATAAACGAGGGATTGAGCACGCTTCCAGTGTTATGCAAGATAGAGTCGTTGAGGATAGCACTAGGCAAGGATTCTCCACGCACAATTTGGATGTACTTGACAAGGGACTGGTTTTGGTCAATCAATCGTGCATTCTCTGCCCTGGCCTCCGCCTCTGACTTACGTTGTGACGTCTTGAGGTCCTTGATCTCTTGTTCCAGGGCGTGAATGCGATTAGCGAACGTTTCAAGACGTGCAAGCAAGTCACACTCTCGCTGCTCTCCCTTCAGCGCTTCCTCTACCATTGCACGATTCTCAACTCGGATTCGATCGAGAGCGATTTTCAAGCTCGTCAATCGCGTTTGCTTTCGTAGTTGAGCTTCACGCTTCAGAGTGTCGCGCTCCAATTCCCAATCCTTCTCCATGTCGTGACGTGCGTTGTTGATAGCCTCCTCACACTGAGCTTCGAGTTCGGCTCGAAGTACCTCGCGCTGTGCCTCGAGTTGTTTCTTGTGGTCCGCTCTGAAGTTAGAGAGTCTCCGTGCTTCTTCTGTTGCGAAGGCAGTGCGGATCTCATGAGCCTGCAATTCCCACTCCTTCTCCAGCCGAAGCTTCTCGGCTTCTAACGAAGAGCTGAGTCGAGCCTCTAGCGCAGCCTGCTCTTCCGCGAGACGTTCTCGCAACTTAGCCTTAACTGCTGCCAGCTCCTGTGCATGCCGTTCTTTGATTTCGAGCTCGAGACGCTTGAGACTCAAGCGGCGTTCCTCTTCCCACTGCTGCTTGATCTTACTCTCCTCCTCACGTAGGGCTTCGGACAGCTGCTTGCTCAGCTTATCGCGTTCGGCAGCCAGAGCTGTTTTGGAGTCAAGCTCAGCGTCTGCTTCCAGTCTTCGAATAAGTTCTTGTCGTTTGTCGAGGAATTCAGCACGCAGAGCGAGAAGTCTCTCCTCCTTGTCTTGGGCTAGACGCGTCGCGCATTCATTACGATTCGCCTCGAGCTTTTGCGACAGCTCTGCCCTTAATCGCTCCTCTTCACGCACGAGCTCAACTTGGGACTCACGACGGAGTTGGCGAAGTTGTTCTTCTAATGCCCGATGCATCTCCTTGTTGATTTCTTCTGCTGCTCGGGTACGGGCTTCCTCAAGGCGAGCCCGCTCAGCCTCGAGCGCACGCCAAAGGTCGCGCTGGGCGGCTTCGCGCATTGTCCTGCACTCTTCAGCCAAGGCCTCTTCTATTTCTGCGCGGCACCGAGCTTCAGCTAGCGATCTCTCAGTCTCAAGCTCTCTTCGCAACTGAGCGAGTGCTTCAGCGCGCTCTTGGGCGATGCGTTTCTGCTCATTCGCAAGAGCCTGTTGAGCCTGCTGCGCCAGCTCGCTACGAAGACGCTCACACTCCGTCCTTCGCTGGGCGGAAGCCGTTCGTCTCATTGCGTCAGCGGCCTCATGAAGATCATTTAATGCAGCGAGGCGGATTTGGTCAAGTGCTTGTTGTCGCTGCTGTGTGAGTTGTCGCTGAAGCTGGCGAAGCCGGGCTTCGGTCTGTTCTTTCAGCAAGGCTTGAAGCTGCATCTGACCACGGGTCGTGGCGTCGGAGTATGCAGACACGTACAAATCAGTCTTCGAGGGATTCGAAAGAGCTTCTTGTGCCGAGGGCCTTGGTAACTCTGCATCCAAGAGACGACTGATACGATCTTGCTGAGCTCGCATGGCGGCTTCATCTGCTGCCATGAGCACGGCCGTGGTCGAGGTCGGGCCAAACTCCTGTCTGACATCTGGCTCGCCTGCCAGCATGGCCTCTTTTGCACGCGCGATGGGATCAGAGTACGTTGCAGCATAATCGCCGCTATATTCCTTGGGCAGTCGTTCGGCAAGTCGATCCTCAAACACCTGCTCCCGAGCCACCTGGACAGCTCGTGTAGCGGCCATCTCGGCATGTGCGAGAGCCGCGTCGCGTAGGATTGCATCCACGTTATCACGACCGTAGGCGTTACCTGTTGGGATCGCAGAGGCAGGCACCGCCTCTGCAGATGGCATGCTAGCTGTCTGCACACTTTGTGTCGAAACCGATGTCAGCACCTCCTGACCTAGCTGAGCAGTGGATCGGGTTGCCGAAGGAGTTTGGCGTCCTGCACCGGCTCTGCCAGTTGTCTCCGTGCCGACTCCCGACGCCGGCCTGGAGCGAGACTGCGAGCGAGATCGATAACGGTCACTGGTGAGATGGAGGGTGGAGTTGGCGATAGCCTCCGCTGAAGATGCCAGCAAAGCGGCTGCGCGGGATCTGCTACTACCACTGCTGGTACCACCCGTGCTGGTACTATCACTTTCTTTTGGCGCTGTTGCCGCTGTTGCCGTTGTTGCCGCTGCTGCCCGAGGGTTGCTGGGTCGGCGCTGGGTAGTCGTCGTAGGCTTCGAGTCGAGGCCTGAAGCCGACACCGCCCCCACGCTAGCACCGGCGTTGGCGCAATAGGGCACCGCTGACACGTCTCCCAACGAGGACTCGAGCTCGGGCGCCCCACCCAGGGGCAGACGTGCCATGCGCTCGAGCTGTTCGAGTTCGGCCCCGATTTGGCTCATGCGTCGGGTAATGAGACTGCTCGGGGCATCTGTCTGGTCACTTGCGTTGCCGTTCATATGATAATGTGCCTTGACTTGTGACCGGGCGCGCTCCAATTTGCTCCTTGCGCTGAATGCAATGAATGAATGTAGCGATGATCCACTTGTAGCTCAGGATATGGTTTCGAGAGCGGACGAGTATGCGCAGAGGAGCGCCTGCGCGTTCGTGTGGACTAGATTTGAGTGAAGATCCGTGATACATGCGTGAGATGTGGCGTGAATATTATTTCTGCAGCGTGCACACTCACCCCCATTGCGGGCATCCCAACCCCCGACACACGGTTTTCCAGTTTTGGAATTGACCGTTACAGTTACTCACTGAGTACTGAGTGGGGGTCGGCGAGGGTGGACTGGGCAATTCTGGCCTCGAGAGGCAAGGTCCGGCTGCAGACAGATGCAGTAAGACATATATGTGATGCGTACTACGCACTATATTCACTGGAGTCCCCAACTGTACATGTATCTGAATGATAAAGCTGGACTACAATGGATATATTCTATTTCAAACCCAGCTCCGAACTGAAGCCGAAACTGGGCAATTCGAGACCAACGAAAGAGCATAGCCGGCCTACCTGGTCTTTACCGTGCCGAAGAATCAACCTTCCGCATTTCGCGTCGTAGCACCGCCTCCCGTACGACCATCTCAAGTTGCTCTGGCGTCAGTTCTGCCAGCGAACCCACTAGGTTGTCGATTTGAGGGTTCGAGGCGTGCTGCGAAGACTGTGGACGGGAGCTTGCCGCGACACTTGTACTCGAAACAATGGCTTCTACAGGTTTTGACGGGATCGGCGGCATCACCGAGTGGATCCTTGGGTAGGGGGCTTGAGTAAGCGCTAAGCCATGTCCCGACACAATCTGGGCTCCGGCCATAGAGTGAGAAGTTCTTGGGCGTGGGATGTTCGTACCCGAGCAGTCAGTGCCACGTGGTGAACCTGATCCATGATTAGCACTGGGCGTGCTAGCCCGACCTATCGCTCGTTGCCGTTTCCATTCTTTAAGGGAGGTATAAGGCAAATGACGCTGAGTTGTGGCCGATGCTGCAGTCGCGGGCCGACCATCTGAGCTTCCTGAAAGAAGCAGGGCCTGGGCATCGGATCTCTCAAGAATCGGGCCCAAGTGCACTTCAATAGACGGATCCACACCCTCTGTACTGGCCTTCTTCAACTTCGAGGGTACTCCAAGCTGCAGGGCTCGCGAGTAGCTTAGCGACTTTGTGATCTCAACCGACTCTGGTAGGACCTGCCCGTTGCGAAGCAATTCGTCCTTGAGGGAAGGAGAGATCGTTGTCACATTGGCAATTGTGACAGGGATGGAAAATCTTGCGTTATGACGCTGCAGCGTCTTTGTCAACAGTTCTCGCTTGAAGTATCGGCGTGAGCCTTCCGATTGGGTCTCTTCATCTAGGTTGGTGGCTGCATCTTGGGGAAGATTGAACGAGACACCCGGATGGGATTCTCTTGGTGGGGGCTCTGGTGTGCCAGTGCTCATGGTAACGCTCGGCTGATGAGGCGACTGCGCCTCATCTTTGGTTTCGATCGTACTCAGTCTCTGCAAGGTGGAATACACCAGAGACGATTCGAGTTTCTCCTCGGCAGCTTCTTGCGGTTCCAGGGCTTGTAGCGGCGCGTTGTTATCTGCGGAGGAAGGCTCAACCTCCTCCTGAGTTCCGGATGGCTCTTCAACTCGTCTCGAGTTCGCTTCTAACTCCTTGAGAGGCTCATCGGGGTGCGATTCTGCGACCTCGTGAGTTTGAGATGAGGAGACAGTGTCAAACTCACTTGATACACCTTCATCGACGCGATATGCGGATTCTTCTGCAATTTGGACATCTTCTGAGGGTGCTGTTTCTTCCCTTTCTTCAGCTTGCGCTTCAGGCTCGTGGCCTTCGTGTTCAACAGTATTTTGACCGTCAATGTCTTGTGTGTGCTGGCTCTCCCAAGGTTCTGGAGGACCCGAGGCGTCTTCCACAAGTGCGCCTGTTTGCTGGACCTCTCCAGTGGTCGTGTGCTGAGATGTGATCGCAGCTTCCTTTGACTGGTGGTGAACACTCTTTGACTTGTTAGGCTTGGGGCGAGGCTGTAACTGCATCCTTCGGAAGCTGGAAGCGTCACTCTGCGGAAAGCCTCCATGGACTTTGAGCGATGCTCGTAGCCCTGGGTCTACACGTACGTGGGATGGCATTGTTAAGGGCCTGTCACCCTCCCCTATGGGCTCAGTCTGGTCTCTCTCGGCATCGGAAGTCTCATTGATCAAAGGTGGTTGAGTGGGAGTCAGCGAAGGTTTCACGAGCTTCTGTAGCAATCGTTGAGCAAGTTTTGGTCGTGCCGGAATATGACCAAAAGCAACTGAGGCTGATCTCACTGCAGGTGATCGCACCGCTGCTTCGACCGTGTCATCTGGGGCAATATATGTAACATTGCACTCTTCGTCTCTGGGCTGGCCTCGTCGCTGATTGAGCAGAAGTTTCGTTGACTCTGAAAGTTCGCTGGGTTTCTTCGCGAGGTCATTCCTCGTGACGAGGCCGAATCGAGAGTGCGGAATGATGGGACGTGAGGGATCTGGGCTATGACGGGTCTGTGATTGGTTTGTCTTGCGCTCATTTGGCAAGAACTGTTGAACAAGTTGTAGGTCGCACTCGGCACCTGAGGGCGAAACGGGTCTCTCGCCCAAGATATCGTTCAAAAAGCTACTACATAGCTTTTCGTGGATTAGCCGTGAGTGCCTGAACCGGTTACTCAACACTTGCGGGTGGCGTGGTGTAGTGTGGCGTTTGCAGGAATGTGGCAGAGAACTCGTTTCGGAGTCGGCAGTGGAGTCAAGCGTCACCTTCATTTGTTGGCTCTGCGGGCGCTGTGGTGGAGCTAGCTCTACAGGAGGGGTGGTGGGCGATGGCGGAGAGTACTTCACGACCCGACCAGCCGCCCAGTGATACACCCCTCGCGGGGTCGTGCTCGGTGAGAGGTTCGGAGACTGACTTGGGTCTTCATCCTTAGTGTAAATCCATTCTCCTGTGTTGACATTAAACAATCCATGGTCATGCAGCACTTCCGCTTTCCAGGAGGCAGCACGTTGCTGTTGTTGCTGATACTGCTGTTGGCTAGGCCGAGACGCGTTGGCATGCTGACGATCAGTTGCCGAGGGACCTGTAGCCGTTGTAGCTGCCGTACCAGGTGTTAACGGAGGGAATGCACTCACGAGGTGCGTCTGCGGAATGAACTCTGGCAGCAAGACGGTGGTGCCTGTCGTCTCTGTGACGATGGGTCGCGCCTGCGGCTTGTATCTGTACCGTTGAGGGAGTGGTTTCGGAATGGCGAACCCCCTGTGGTCATACAAGAAGGCTGTGTTTGCGCCCTTTCCAACCTCAGAGACGTCAAACGGCTCGAGGTGCGCTTGTGACATGGTCCGCGGTGTTTAATCGCGTGCCTCCAACGCAACGCGCGAGAAGTGGGCCGATATTTCGAAGATTGTCCGTTTCTTCCCCGACCCAGGAAATTTCGGGATATTCTGCGTCTCGTGCGAAGTGACTACAATTGGCAGTAAAGCATTTCGTGTGTAATGTCCGCTATATATTGGTTGGAAGTGTTGCGATCTCTAGATCGTGGATCAATCCCGAGTTTCAGAGGTACTGGAAAAGTGACCTAGGTGTCTTTGCTTTGCTTGGTTGGGGCGGTGCGGTGAACTCAGTAAGCACAGTGAACAAAGCGAAGTGGACACAGCGATGTGAGGCTCGGGGAATGTATGCGCGAGATAAATAAATCACAGGATATCAAAACTTTATGTAACATACACATCGCAGGTGTGCATATGCATCAGTACTGAATACACTCTACTACTCCTCCTGCTCTTGTACCCGCTCGTGGTTCGGTTGATCGTCCGAAATAATTGCTTTGAACAGGGACTGCCACTCAGCCTCTAGATCGGCTTCACTGGCCACATCTGGAATCTGGGCTGAATGGGCTGAGCTTGCGCATGACACCAAGCGTGTGGACGGCTGAGACGCCTCCTGAATCAGAGGCGCAGCTAGACTAGAAAGGGCTGAGGCGGTGCTGGAGAAACTTGGAAGGGTGTGCAGCTTCGCAGTTTGCGCGGCAGCGGCAAGCCGGGTAGCCTGTAGTGTCAAGACCTGGGTAATGTACTCGGGCGACGCCTCATTCAGCTCAGTGGCTGATGCGGCACACGCCCAGTCATCTGCGAGGGCACGGTAGCACCGAAGCTCTTCGCCTACGGGTCCCATTCGGTGCTCCACGCTCGGTCCAGAAAAGTCGTCAAAGTCGTCGCAAGCGTTATCCTCAAAGTAAACGTAGTTAAATGGCTCTAGCTGGTGGTTTGGTGCATGGACGGAGCGAATAATGTCGTCATGGATGCTGGCAGGTAGCTGACTAGTCCAACGTTTGAACTGAGTCTCAACCTCATTGTCATCCATGGGGCCTGTGCTATTTCCTCGACCCGTTCCGGTCATATCGTCTTGATTATTGTTACCATTGGCTCCGACGCCTCCCTTCCATGAATATAAACGCATCCGGAGATTCTTTTGCATAAGGCGAGACTTGGCAAGTGACAGACTGCCTCCAGGTGGCTTCACTTCTCCATTGCGTCCTTCCGGGTCATCACCCATCTGGTCTAGAAGACCAGCAGCGCCAGGCCCACCGGACGCAGCGGTGGCATTTAGTGCGTTGGAGCCAGGGATGCCAAGGCCAAACGAGCGATTCCTCTGATGCAATGCAGCGAGCCTATTACTGCCGGGAACACCGCGCTGGGCAACGACCGCGGAGACGCTAGGAGTAGAGTCCTCACCAAGGTTGGGTGTTGAGGGCGCATGCGATCTATTTCCACCTTCTGAAGCCTCTCCTCGGGATTCCGCGCCTTCTGACGACCCACCCTGCTGCGAGCTGGCACTACGTCCGTGTGTAAAGACCTCGTCAATCTTCTGAAGCACAGCCTGAATTCCTGCAACATCGGCCGCACCGCTAGCTGCACGTTGGTAATGACTATAGCTGTAGTTGAAAGCGGTATCTGCGTCAGGATTTGTTGGCTCGGTCTGACTCTGGGTATTAGCGTGGAAGAGAGTAACATAGGCTTGGCGAATGGCGTCCGCAGTGATTTCAGCGTCGCCAGAAACTTCACGAGCACGGAATTGCGCTAATGCCATAGCTAGTGCAGCTTCTCTGTAAGCGTCTGCAACTTTCCGAATCGTTGTATCTCCTAAAGCTGCACGAAGTGACTCGAGAACCCTCGTGGATCGTTCTGCGGCTGCCTTACTGCCACCGCCTCCAATCACTGTTTCGCGAAGCGCCTTTGGCAACGCACACTGAGCACGCAGAATCATACGCGCGAGACGAGCGAGTGGACGGCCGATGTAGGTGTTAAACCCAAGCTCCGGCAGTGATAGTAGAGTATGCATAGATACCCACGGGTGATTTGCGATCTTTTGCACAAGACTTGCCAGGGTCTGCGGGTTACTACCTGACGACTGTGCTCCAAGGGGATTACTCGACCCAAGCCTAGGCATAGGGATTTGGACAGACATCGGTAGGTTCGCGAGGTGTACTCTTGATGTGGGAGTCGCAACAGCAGTAATGAAGTCTGTAAACGTCCGGCCGAAGAGTGAGCATGCCGCCTTCTCGACATTATGAGTATTCTTTGCTGCCGGATTCAGTACACGCAAAAGATCCTGCGCATTATCAGGGATCTGTGCAAGTGGGCGCGGGATTTCGCGAGACATGAGCGTGGGCGATAGAAGCGTGTACGCTCCCGCACGGACAAGCAGAAGCTGGTGCAGCGGTGAATCACGCACCACTCGTTCTAGCAGGCGAAACAATGTCACTGTTGCTCGTGACCGATTTTGGCACAGTGGCGAACTGAAGCCGAGTGGGGAAGAGGCTTCCAACAAGAAGCCTCGGAATGCCTCATCGTTGTTTGCATTGACATCAGGCGAGACCGATGAAGCTCCTGCGGAGTTGGACTCGGATCCGTACTTGGAAGGCGACAGCGCTGAGGAGGCGGAGACAGATGCATAGAAGCCAGCCGCAGCTCCTACAAGCGCAGTACATCTTGTAAGTGCGCTTGCTTGAGCAATTGCGTAAACTCTAAAGATTTGAGGGAATGAGCTAAATGCGGCTGGGAGGATGCCAACCGTTGATCCCGAAGGTACATCGCTCTTAAGAGATAACCCAGACTCTTGCGTTAGTGACCGTGGCCGCTGATTGGAGTCGCTCGAAGGTGGCAGGTTCTCACCTGCACTGTACGCTGGGAGCGGTAGCGCTAATAGCGGAGGTGTGAGCATAGCGGCGACCATTGGCTGGACGAGAAGATGTAGGAGTAATAACGGGAGATTGAGTTGCTGGTATACGGCCATAACAATATCGGCGCTCATTGCGCCGCCCGCAGCGCACGTCTCGACGTCATTAACAAACAGTGAGTGGCCAAGGACGTGGCTAAGTGAGAACAGGAGCTGGCCCGCAAGTTTTCGGCCATCTAAAGTGATGGCATGCTGAGATGGCGGTGGCGCAGGGACAAGACTCGCTCGAGTTTCCCGCATCCGCGCCCTCAAGGTGGCGCTGATATCACTTGAGGTGCTTATTATGGAGCCGCTTCGGGGTCTTAAAAGTGGCGGTTTTCCGTCTGCGGTGGTAGCCACAAGCATCAACGCTCCTCCCGAAATCGAGCCTCTTCGGGAACTTACAGATGAGTTGGCATTTGACTCTCTGCCTTCTCCATCTATGGATGTCGTGGAACTCTCGGGGGCAGTTGAGGGCAATACATGGAGGTAATCAGATCGTTGTTGGCGGAGCTCGTTGGCATGTGTAACCACGATGTTACGATGACTCACGCTTGATAGGATGTGTCCGAGCACCTGTGCATAGCACGGGAAGAATGGAGACCTATCGAGTCGGATTACGGCAGACAGCTTTCTTGACTTACCTGGCGACTCAAGTTCTCTGTGAGGATTTGCTGGCGCACATGCCAATGCGAGTGCTTCCAACGATGCAGGCGGAAGGGGGAGCTTCGCATGAACTCGGAAGCCGATGCCATATACATCGAGCTCACTCAGGAGACTAGATAGCGAGTTGTACCTCTTGCCTTGGCCTGGCGCTCCAACATTGCATGACTGCTGGTCCTCTGAGTTTTCTGAAGCTTCACATTCTCGTACATGAGGGAAATCATGGGAGTTCACGACGGAAACTGGACCAAAACTCTTCGAAATCCCTCGTGTAAGCGCTTCGAGGCGTGTTCGTTGGGCAGCTGTGGGAAGTGTTGGAAACAGCATTGCGTACTGCGAGCAGTTAGCACTTCTTATGCTGTCCCCGGCGTAATTGGGGATTAAAGACTTCACTGTAGTTGAAGGGAGGAGTTGTTTCTCGACCCAGCCCATGGCATCAGAGTATTCAAAAACACGCGGCTGAAGCTTGTCCAGAATCGAAAAAGAAGTTTCAGCTGAGACGAATTTCGTTTCAACAGACTCTGCGGGATCCTCTCCTACATTCGCAAGCTGGGCAAGTTGACCCGGTGGTGCGATAGGTGACAACATGGGGCTGGAGCTTCCAGGGGCAACGTTCCGAGCCACCTCTTGTTGTACCACTGGAGGATCGCAGACCGGCTCACCTCTGGGTCTAAATTTCAAGCTTATTTTTGCTGGCAATAATCGATCTGACTCGCGCTGGGACCAGTCCACGGAATTGATCGGGTGCGGTTGCATGCCCGAATTAGGAGCACTGGAGTGGAACGCGCCGAACAATCCATCTGCACGATCAAATATTGGCGACAGAGGACCATAGTTGGGCACTGCCGCTCTGGGCCAAATGAAGTGTTGGTCGTGTTCGATAGATGGATTAGCATACGTGGCCAGTCGCAGAATTGAAACGACCTTCATCGTGAGTGAGGGTGAGCCGAATTGGACAAGCGCAGTTCTCCGTGCCGTGAGTCGGAGCATCCAATCGCCAGACTTCGTTAGAACTTCTTTTACGGTAGGCTTCGCTTTCTTGGTTAAGTCACCGGCATCGATTGATTTCTTGAGATCTGCGACCGATACTGTCGAGTTTTCACCGAGCTGCTGCCAGCCGTGAAACAAGAAGCGTAGGTGTGGTGGCAGTGGTGTTGCTGTCAAGAGTGTCTTGAGTCGTTCTCGCAAGACGGGGTGCACTGAGGCGTCTGAGGCACGGGAAACAAAGACAGATGAGCACGGAATAGCAGCGTTGCCTTGATCAGCTGCAAGTAGCATGGCGCGCTGAAACTCATCGTTCACAAAATCCGAAACGGGTGATTCGGTGGGACATTCAGAGCATATGCGCGCCAGGGAATTTAAGCTTGCCTGGGCGGTCCTAATTGAATTAACTTGCAATTCTGAAACCAATCCCAAAGCCAAAAAGACAATGGAAGTGCCTGTAACTGCGAGCACTGAGCTAGATTCTGCGGATCTGGCCCACGACGCCCATGCTTGACATGCTGATTTGTGGAGGTGACCCTGCTGACACGAGCCATTCTCATGCTCGTCAAACCGCCCCTCGTTCTTGTCGACCATGAAAATAGAGTTCACAAGCGGCATCTCCAGAATCTCGGCCAAAATGTCCATAGGTGTTGCGTTGGTGCCAGGTTCGCGTTCCATGCGAAGTGAGACGATAACATATTGCAGTAGTAGTGCCGTACCTGCCATTAAAGCCTTGCATGGTCCGGTAGTATTAACGATCTCGGTGTTGTCGACTAGGTTTGTGCTGTGTCGCGTCATATGCTCGGTGAGGAACGTCACAGCTTGCTCATCCAGCTCAAATAGCCGTGAAATCCTCTCCACAAGCTGTTCAATGGATTCCTCGCCGGTTAAGTTCTCGCCTTCGGCTTGGCCCTGGAGCTGGGCACCAGCATCTGTCGAGTCACCACGGCTCGCAGCCGTTCGAACAACCGCAATCGACTCTGATGCTGTGGCCATCTTGTGTGCAGCATAGACGTAAAGCATGGCGGCCTGTAAGAATAACCTTGTGAAAGTGGTGACAGTACAACGCAGAGGAGACGACTGCTTACCGACATCGCTTGCACTGGCCAGTAATCGCCTTCCGACCTCATCAAAGCGATTAACCGCTGCGGTAAGCTCATTCATGCGTGCCAAAACAGCTGGGGCGATGTCATTCTCTGCTAGATCACCTCTCTCGTATTGGCCCAAAAGCTTGAATTCTTCTGGCGACATTGCAAACGATAGAGGAGCGAGCTTCACTCTTGGAGGATCCTCCTGGCTGCCTGTTTCTCGGGGTTGCGCCAAATGAGCCGCGACGGGATCGTCAATACCCTTTCCATGGATGAACTGATGCAGCAGCGCCTGTGCATGTTCTACGGCTTCGATATAAAGCGATTCATCCTCGAAGAAAAGGCTTTGAGTCAAGGTCTGCTTTGATCTGTTCACACATGCATCGATCGACATAAAACACTTTGAGATGATCTCCAATGGGGATGGAGTCACGTCGTAACCTGAGTGTGCTGCATTATCCTGATCTCCTATACCGAGATCCGTTGGGACACAGATGTCCAGGGAGGCTTCTCCACCGACGAACTCGTTCTGTTGTTTCTCGTTGATGAGCGCAGCCACAACTCGTTCGTAGGACGCCTCAGCATCCTCAAGGATGGGCCTGTCAGCGAGCGTGAGTGAGTGGAACAACTCCTCGCCAACCGACGTCACTGAGGTGTATCTCCACGAGCGAAAGGCCGCCTCAAAGCTACGCAAGATAGGCTGGACGTCCGACTTGGGGTCTTGCTGGAGGGTCTGCATGGGGGCTCGCGCGAGGTGCAGCGTGTGACACCTATGCCAATATGTGTGGTTAGGGTCGTGGTACTAGCTAGCGCGTGCTCTTGGGTGGAGCAATGCCGAAATGAACAGAAGAGTGGCCCTAGCTAGGCGCGATTGAGTAAGATATCCAGGTCAGATCAAGAAATCTCGATTTTGTGGATGATATCGGAGTTTCTTAGCGTTATAATCAAGTTGTCTTGATACTAAGTTCGATACTTCACCTTATAAGCTGATTAAATTGACAAACCAAATGTTCAGTCTATCGGTTTAAGACTCCCATTCAGTCGTCCAGTTTCAGTTTCTCGGTCTTGCCCCTTTTGAGGCTCTCTTCGATTGTATTCAAGCGCTCTTCGGCTGGAACACAGGGGTCTTCGCTGGAATGCCAAGATATAGCCGTATGCGGCGTCTCTATTACGGGCACGCACTGAATGCATGTAAGCATGACCAGCAGGGCCAGTAGAGAAATGAATCCAAAACCATGGAGCGCACGTGTCAGGGCCAAGTTCTGTGGCGAGTCAAGATTCGGTGCCAATTCGGAGCCAAACAAATACATTAGATGATGCTGGTCTCAAGTCGTGCCGAATGTTACACTCGCATGCAATCCGCAGGGATCGGCACTTGGTTGTTCGTTCTGGGCTCAAACTGCAACCTGCACTAACTTTGCAGTAGGCTATCTCGTTTTGTGTACATTATCATGATATTTCCCATATACAAATGAGGTTTCCACTGCCCTCGCTCTGCAGGGGCAGTGTCATCTGCTCTTTGAAGTGCTTGTTCGTGTGTGATGGCGTCATGGCCTTGGCGTCGTCACTTGGCAGTCTGGCGCTCCGTTTTACGGGCGCGAAAAAATTCGACACTACCGAGGGTAGACTTCTTCGTGATAGGAACAGATCAAAACCGGAGGTTTGAGGATTAGGCATGGGACAGAAAATGCTATCTTTCAACTCTTAATCCGTGATTGGAGGACAATAACCAGTTTCTGATGGAATGAACCTCCATTGCGCCTCTGTTTTCATGAGTGTCAGCTACACTGGGAAACCCCGGTCCGTCCCACCCCACTTTGTCGACTCGGCGCGGGCCGTAACGGGTCTGACTGGCTGCGGCTCGACATCAACAGACTCTCCACTCTATTTACAATCAAATAGCACGCAACACATCTCTCATATCATTCGCGAATCTGCGCTGTATACCCCATTCTAGCTCTCGGAACATGTCAAAGAACCAATTTTTCCTCGGTGCAGCCATCACGGGCGTCCTGGTGGCTGGCTACGTTGGCTACCAGTACCTTGTTTCTCGCGCAGAGAAGTGGCGCCTTCAGAATATGAGCATGGAAGAGTAAGTATCTTTGTAACAGGACAGACGGGCTGCAACACCTGTCATTGAGGAACTCGAAGTCCGAAGATTGTGACTGGAGCGCTCAATCGCTGGCTTCATTCATCCACATTCGCCTTCCCATCTGGATAGATGCGGCCGCTACGCAGGCAATTCGATTCTTCCGTTCCTCTGCGGGATTGCTAGTCAGCAAATTTCAGGGAGCCGTCATTCAACCTATCCAGCGTACTGTGTTCGCACCACTCACAAGTTTTGATCATCGTGCTGTTATCTCTGCTCTAGGCGCGTCCTCTACCAGCAGCTCAGCCATGTTTCTAGCTTTTGCCGACAAGACTCGATCTCTGGCCAGCCTGGATGCGATTCAGTGATCGATGCTCGATTCAAGGAGATCGACAAGGACGGCAATGGCTACATCACACGCGATGAGCTCGACCAGCACCTTCGCGAGTTCGCGCAGATCTTCCTGCGAGCAAACCCCACGCTGCAGGTAAAGCTGGTTGATGAGAACGGCGAGCCGGCATACGACCGTGCCGTTGATGAAGTTTTCCGCCAGGTGGATGCCAACCAGGACGGTGTGATCGATAAGACCGAGTTTGGACCCATTACAGAACAGTTCCTTGCCACGCTTCTGTTCGGTGATATGGCCATTCCCTTGTAAAGTAGTAGACAATAGGCTCCCTAGTATCTGTCCCGTCACCACAACAACCAACCACAACAACAATTACAGCAACGACGACACTGTACAAGTATCTGCACAGCACAGCGATGCAGCCACAACGCCCATTACATCCATATTATAGTACTATACAGCTTGGTTTCATTTGCTGGCTCGGTTTATTTCCTACTTCCCTGCTACGTTCATGTTAGGTGCGGAGTTCTGAATCCAACTCCGCTAGAGATCTATCCCATCGCGTGATTGTACGAAAGATGGTGCTTTGTTGTATATACGAGTCAACATACTACGCCGACTGACTGTTTGACATCAGGATACAGCATGCGAGTTTATTTTCAGCTCATCTTCGCTTATAAATGCAAGGCTTTAACAAAGGCTGACTAGAGGCTGACAGCTGCACCCTCTTCGAGCTCTTCTCGCCCGACTGCTTCGCGCCACTAGTGGCACTAGTGGAGCGTTTTCGCGGGATTTCTTCGCTGAGCGACGCATCCGATAGGTCCGCGTCAGATTCATCTCCCGTAGGAACGGGGATCTTTTTAAAATCAAGTAAAATAAACATCTTATTGTCCGTGTTCACATAGGTGTGCTCGAAGCCCAGTTGGCAAACAGCGCGGATGAATTTCTCGACGCCACCGCGCTCTTCATCAAATCGACTGCGCACCTCTGCGATCTTGAGCATACCATATGGCTTTAGGGTGCGGTGGGCCTCGCGCAGGAAGTCTAGGAAGTTGGTTCCCATCAGCGCCAAGGAGAAGATAGCAACATCTAAAGTGTTGTCTGCGAGAGGAACGTTGGAGATGTCGCAAGCGGTGACGATGGGATCCACCGAGACCAAGTCAAAGCTGTATACCTTGTGCGTACTCTTCAACTCCTTACCAATTTTTGCATCACCGCATCCAAAATCGCCAACAACGACTCCTGGGTGTTTGCGAAGGTATTTGATGAAGTGATCGACGGGATTCAGCGGCCATTTCTCGACTTGTGCGCGAAAGCCCTCGTGATACGCAATGAAGCGAGAAGGATCACTTTGCATCAGGTTGAATGCCTCATCGGACGTGGTTGTATACAGCTGCTCATTGATGTATCGGAACTGCGCACCTGCGAGCTTCTGAACCATCTTGGCCTGGAGCTCCGTGAGCCCTGCTGCGGCACCGACCGCAAGTCGCGTACTTGCATCGACCGCTCCGGTGCTCTGGCCCTTGCCCTTGGCTTCCGTGTGCTTGGGGGTGTCCTTCTTCTCCTCCGTCTCTGGCTTTCTCTCGTTCGGGGGCTTGGGCTTCTCCTCCTTACGCACTTTTTCGGATTTCTTTTCGATGGCTTGTTTGGAAGGCTCTCTCTTAGTTTCTAGCTCCCGCTTGGACTCAGTAGACTTGGAGCCTTGACCCACGTCAGGTTGTGGGGTCGTTTTCTTGGTGGGTGGTGCGGCGGGTGCTTCGGTCTGCGCGCGCTTGGCCTGAAGCAGCGCCTCAGGTGTAAAATCCCCCAGATTCTGCTTCTGCCGTTTCAGAGCAGCTATTAGCGCTGATGACATGTGTGCGTAATGCTAGGAACTACTTGAGCTTGATGCTATTTCCGGGGTCTGTACGCAGGAACACCGCTGTTTCACACGCACGGAAAGGTAAATTTCAAGGAATCTTACACCCTTTCCAATGCTGTAAATCTCATACCCGTGTATGTGCGCCGGTCTGATGATTTAATGACATGAATGTGTGTACTTGTATGAATCGAATGACACACTTGAATCAACCAGAAGACATCTGCATGCTTGCGAGCTTTTGCATTTTTATTCTAAGGGCGATTACCTCATCTTGTCTGGCGACATTTCATCGCTCGTTTGTGTGCCTAGTCTAGACTCGACCTGCGTGCGTGGCCTAAATAGCGCCAGCATCCTGCGTCTCATCAACACACTGGCGTTCAGACCCGCCCTGAAGCGGCGATCGACGCAACAGGACCCATGTCGCCCAACGTCAACAACGTGGTGAAGGTGCTGCTTGTCTCGGTCGCGCTGTACGCAACCAGCACGAGCTTGATTCTATATAACAAATGGCTTGCCAACGTGTGTGAGAGCGACTATGCGGCGCCTGACGAGCATCCGAAGACGTTCGTCCAGCCTAAGCGAGGATGTCCCGGGTATGGATTTCCCTTCCCACTCTTCGTGGCATGCGTGCAGTTCGCCCTCCACATCCTGTTCGGGGCGGTTTTGGTGCATGTGCTGAAAGTTGTGCCATACCCGAACTTGTCTCGCCGCGAACTCATTGCCATTCATGTCCAGGGTGCGTGCGTTGGTATCTACGTGGGCCTGGCCAACCTTTCGTTCCTATTCTTGCACGCGACTTTCTTTGAAGAGCTGCGGCAGCTTGCGACTGTCTTCACACTGGTGCTCACATATGTATTTGGACTCGATGTCCCGGATTGGCGCGTCATTCTTGCCATCATCATGGTCTCAGGCGGCGTCGGTCTGGCCGTGGCAGGAGAGGGCCATCTGAGTGGCCAAGAATGGGGTATCGTTTGGGTAATCGCATCCTGTGTCGTGACTGCGATGAGTAATGTTCTGGTGCAATATTTAGTGCAGCCGCCACCACCTCTAAAGCTCGAGAAAGAAAAGGCGGGTGGTTTGGCGCACGACGAGGACGAAGAAGTTACATTACCCGAACTCACTCAAGTCACGTTCGGAGTCACTGATCAAGTGGCAGAGACAAATACGTCGTCGTCAACAGTCGTAACCACAGCGAATGATACCCACGGTGGAGGCAACAAACGAGGTCTCCAGGCAGTGCCTCTCGTGTCTGCAAATATGTACGACTCAAGCTCCTCCACCAGCGAAGGCATTCCAGACGAGGCCGCAGCGATCGCCGCAGCTCGCCTGGCAGCTGCTGCAGCAGCGCTTAACCCCAAGCCTGAGACGGAGTCGAATCACGATGAACCTGTTGATTTAGACCTGGTCGATGCGATGAATGCCGAGCTGAACGAGCTAGAAGAACGGAAGGATAACGACTCCCTCCGAGAACATCCGTTGTCGGTCATCAGGAAAGGTTCCACGTCTCAGACACGACCTCCGATCCGTCACACCCCAGTTCCAGAAGACGAAGACGAGGACGATGACTTGGCCACGGGCTCTGATTCATCCCAATCCAAGGCGAACGCGACACGCAGCGCGCGCAGCAACAGCCGTGACAATGCAGGTGTTGCTCCCAGCAAGTTAATCGCGAAAACGAAGTTAAAGCCGAAGCGTGTGCAAGCCACCGCAAGTGAGCTGTCACCGTTGACACAGAGCGGCGCTAGCGAGACCAAATTCGCGGATAATGACGATGTTCTAGAGCTTGTACACACGAAAAATTCCAAGTCTGTAATCAGTACAGAACCGTCCGATAGAGTGGCTGCCATATCAGGCAGCGCAACGAAAAGCGGGTTAGGAGGATCCTCGAGTAACTCATCCTCCTCGTCGCTAGGAAGTCACTCGAAGGCGATCCACCCGATCATTCTTCTATATCTCCACTCCTACGCATCATGTCTTGTTCTTATTCCCCTCGCTGGAGGTTTGGAAATGGGCCACATCCACGATCTGTGGAAAAGAAGTAGCGGCACATTCATCACCAGCACCCTTTTAATTATTTTACTAGGCGCAGTCCTGGCGTTCTTCCTTCAGTGGAGTTCTTATGTGCTCACCCAAGTTACTTCCGCAGTGTCTTATTGCGTAATATCCACGTGTAAGACTGTGATTGTAATCGTAGCTGGTGTAATCATGTTCCGCAACCATATGACCCCCCTCAACATCTTTGGCTTTGCCATTTGCTTCTTGGGTTTGCTTCTTTATGGTTATCTTAAGGCGCTGAAAAAGCAATCGAACGTCACTTCAGATACCAGCGACAGCAATAGCAGTATCAACATCGATGAATCTACCGAACTCGTGGAGTCTGGTTCGACCAGTCCTTCGAAAGCCCTGTCTGTGAATGCTTAGAGATTTGCTAAGAGCACCAACAACACATTCAGGCCGGGTGACCGAAGACTGTCCTGCCCGGGCTGTATAAATCCCAATGTTGCGTATATTTCACGTCCAGGTGCATGCCGGGTGAGAAGACCAAGGTATGTGCACTGTGTCTGTTTGTTGTACAGATTATTTGGTACTAATAGAACACGAAATTTTAGCCCTCACGCATGCATTCATGCCTTCATTCTATGCTTTCATTCGTTCATTCAGCTAAGCAGCGACATGTACAGATTATTGTTATTTGCTAGAATTGTTGTGATTCATAGTCATAGTCATAGTCCTAGTCCTAGTCATAGTCATAGTCCTAGTCCTAGTCATAGTCATAGTCATAGTCATCGTCACCCATTTTCAACGCTTGAACGCTGGTCAGGTCTTTGGGGAGTGAATACTTTTAGCCGGATGTGGTTATGAATATCATTCAGAACTGTGAGTTGAATCCCAGTTTTGGCACATTAGCGCGTGAGATAAAAACCCGCATTCCTCGCCTGCGGAGTGTGCGGGGCGCGTGGAGATTAATAGATGCGATATATATTCGTATTAACTACATGAAGCAAGCGTGTATATTGCAACATGACTACTCCGCTCCAGAGTTTATTTAGATCTTTACTACCGTTACGGATTGAAACCCTGCTCGAGGATGCTTCCCCCCTGGGTTTCACACCCGCGACGATAGCTTCTGGCCCCACCCGTCACACCACACGGTATCTTACAACTTAGAACACCTCACTGCTCGCACTACGACTCCAGAATCCACATACGCCCCGCCGGCCATGAGCTCGGAAGTGGAACCCCAAACCGGCGGCTATGACCACGCAGCTGAGCAGGCACTGACCGAATGCCGTGATCAGCCTAATTCCATGCGTACGTAGTCCCTACCATGCGACGACCCCTTTCGCGTCCTGCCTGCCCCTGTCACTGGGATTGCGCATGAATTTCGGCGTGGCTCAGCATGCCAAAGACAAAATCGTCTGCGCCAGACTGGATGGCTGAGTGAACCTAGTACATACGGCGGGTACCAGCCTTCCAGCTACATGGCTGAGTGCATTTTCTGACACGCGTGCAGCTGCATCTCACCCTTCTTTGGCTTTACTACACACTCTGAACATCTATAGAAGAGTCTTCTCCTCCTCTTGCTACGGGCATTGCTGCCCTGCCCAAGCAGGTGTACTTGATTATTATTACTGAACTTTGCGAACGTTACTCATACTATGGCCTGCGATCCGTCCTGATTATGTACCTTACCAAGAAACTCAACTACAGCGATTCTACTGCTCAAGCCATTTACGCGTACATTATGTCAATTGCTTACACAATGCCCTTGATCGGTGGCGCACTCGCTGATAGTGTGCTGGGCAAGTTCCGAACCATCCTGATGTGCTCAATCGTCTACATCGCAGGTGCTGCAACACTGGCGTTCTGGCAGGAGCGACCTGGTGCCTTCCTAGGTCTGATCATGATCTGCATGGGTACCGGTGGTATCAAGCCCAACATTTCCTCCTTCGGTGGTGACCAGCTCGATCCCAACAACTCAACTCTCAGCAACACTTTCTTCAACATGTTCTACTTCTCGATTAACGTTGGAAGTGTCATGTCTACGCTGGTTACTCCTGAGATCCGCGAGCACTACAGCTTCCGAACTGCATTCGCGATTCCGGCCGTCATGCTCTGTGTCGCAACTCTCGTCTTCTTCCTTGGTCGCAACTACTATCATCATGCTCAGCCTCAGGGTTCGCCTTTGATTCGTGTGTACAAGATCATCCGCGCCGCACTTCGCAACAAGAATAAGGCTGAAGTCAACGAAACTTCCAGTCTCCTCCCGCCTGAAGCTGACTCAGCAGTTATTGCAAACAATGCAGAGCATGTGCAACAGGCTCCTGAGCAGTCCGCTAACGTGGGCGACAATAGCAACCAGCCGGCAGACTCAGACATGGACGAACTTGGCTATAAGCGCAACTGGCTCGATCATGCTCGTGCTGAATTCCCCGATAGCGATGTCAATGATGTGAAGCAAGTCTGGCGTTTGGTTCCCATCCTTGCCTTCCTTCCTATTTTCTGGACCCTCTTCGATCAGCAAGGCTCAACCTGGTCGCTCCAAGCCAAGAAGCTCGACCTCAATACTTTCTTTGGCAAGCTGAAGCCTGAGCAGATGCAGGCAATGAATCCCATCTTGATTGTATGCCTCGTCCCCATTGCTCAGGGTGTCGTATACCCGTTCCTCCGTCGACGTGGCTTCCCACTCAGTCCCCTCAATCGCATGATCTTTGGTATGATCTTGACAACATGCGCATTCGCGTCTGCGGGTGTTCTCGACCTAATGATTCAGCACCAGGGTTCAGGCAAGGTCAAGTGCTATTACCAGATCCCTCAGTACGTCCTCTTGTCGACTGCTGAGCTTCTCGTCTCCACGACCGGCCTCGAGTTTGCATTCACGCAAGCTCCATCAACCATGAAGTCAACGGTTGCATCGTTGTACCTCCTCACTGTTGCCATTGGTGATATTGTTGCCGGCTCCATTTTCTCTGCCGTGAAGACAAAGCCATTCATTATTTCGTATCTCTGCGCTGGTCTGATGCTCTTGAACGCCTTCATTTTCTCCTTCATCACCAGAAGCTACAAGTTCGCGCCTGGCACTGATCCTGACGAGCAGCTTGCACAGTTCTTGCAGCAAGACCGTGCTGCCAACATGAGCAAGGACCCAAAGGAGCCCCTGTTGTTGGTTGAGGAACACTCTGAGAGGAGTGAAAATGCCGAAGCAGCGAGCCCACAGCCGCAATAAGAAGCATTTCGTGTTTCCTGTCTGATGCACAGGCGTTTTACTGGCCTGCTAGCGCGAAATCATGCTAGTAGAGTGTCCTTTGGTTCATTTCGGCAAATGCATCTCGATACCAGTCCATTTTTCTCATCCCTTTTCCACTGCACACATTGCATGCTTCATCTTGGCTTGACCAATGGAGTGATCAAGCATCCTCAATGGTCACATCTTTTGCTCGTTTGAGTGTATTTTACATGTGAATATCCGGTACAGGTACTTTTTTTAGTCGTAGTAGTAGTGCGCTGAAACGGGCAAAACTTCTTGCTTAATTCAAGGTAAGGCAAGAAATAAAATGAATAATTTGAGTCATACACATTTTACCGGTTCTACCGTCACCTCTCATTCCCTATTTAGCGCTTGGGACGGATACTGTAACGAAAACCCTGAAGACGATTGCTCCTTCACTATACCAACGCCGGTTAGAGAGAAACGTTTGAAAACAGTCTACTCCGAACAAGGATAAAACAAGATGCTTTAAGTCTAGACTGTAGCCGGTAGAATGAGTATGACTAGTTTGGCTTCGTTGCCGTTGTCAACAAGCGCCAATACATATCACTTTTCGCATCATCACTTCTTTTTGCCCTTGCTTCCACGCTTGGTTCCAGCGCCACTGCGCTTACCTTTCCCAGATGTTTTATCATCCTCGCGCAATAGGCGCTCAAGCGCATTCTCATCGACATCACTATCATCATCTTGGTGCGATGCCACCTTTGCGCTAGCCTTGGAGTTCTGCTTGGAGTTCTGCTTGGCGTTCTTAGCCGTGGACTTCTGTGAATGGATTCCCAGCTCAGCCTCAAGCTTGCTCCTCGTTTCATATCCACCATCACCGAGTTGCTCGAACAGAGGGTGCATTTTGGCCTCGATCTCATGGATTTGTGCCTTGATTACCTCCTTTTCTTCATCGGTAACTGCGATCTCGCTTGCGGCATCAAGCTTATCGAGTTGGGCCTCATACGCCTCCACGTCAAGAAGGGCTTGAATTTGCCTGGCGCAGTGCTCCTTGGCAAAGTCATCGCCATACACTCCAATAACCTCACGGCACTGGAAGCATGTCACGACTGCGCTCAAGTGATCTGCAACAACGATCATCGATCGCAACAAAAGCAATTCTCGATCGATATTGCTTGTAATACTGTCCAGATGCTTCCACAGCAGCTTCGCTTCGGGATTTGCCAGAACTTGTCGCATACGCTCGTTCTTCTCATCAACTCGATCAGCATCTTCATCGTCTTCGCTATGCTCGGGATCCTTGGTCTCCGCCTCCGGTGCCTCCGTGAGATACTTGTTCTGCAGGTATCTATTGAGGAGTCTTGATTGATGATCAAGGATCTGCCGACTCTGCATGAGGGATCGAGCCCTTTGATTCAGTGCCAAGCGAACCAGTTTCGGGTGCACCATGGCGAAGTGCTGTGGCGGCTGGGATCCGTTTGCTTCGGCTGCAGCGCGACGAAGTTCGAGCTTGTTGGGCTCTACGTAGAGAATGTTAGGTTCTTCGACCAAGGTTCGCCACATGTACTCATGCTCTTTGGGAATGCCCGACTTTTCATCGTCACCTTCGTTGTCCTTCTCGGGTTCACCACCATCCTCAGACTTCGTGTCTTCATCCTTTTTCTGCAGAGTAGGAGCCTTGATGTTTTCGAGTCGGTATTTGAAGAACACTGCACCCTCGCTCGCAGCCGTCTCAGGGGTCGCCGATGGAACCGGGGTGAGGACACTAGTAGGATTCTCGATCGATGCAGTGGCAAATTTGAGTGCGGGACCCACCGGAACAAGCTGTGCCTCAGAGAGCATCTCCGGGAATGTCTGGGATTGAGTATCATTCCCCCCAGACCGTTCGAAAAAGTGAGTCAAACTCTACGCGCAAACAACGCATTCATTAAGTAGGAAATCCAATCTACGCACGCTACGATTTGCATGCATTTCTTAAAACAACACCTCAATGCAGTACTAAGAGGCCCGAAGAGGACTGTAACGTACCTTCTTGAACAGTGCAAGGAGGGCTTCCTTGTTCTCAGGGTTGCTCAGCTCGAGCACGGCTCCGGTGGATCCGGCCCAGTCCTGCTCGCAGAGGAACCGGCGCATATCATAAAGACGACATATGTGGTGGGTGACGTGTGTGGACTGCCCCACCTGCGTGAAAGTCTTGTCCTTGGCCACCTCCAGCTCGCGTGTAGCACACTCACCTCGGCCTTCCCATCTTGGAGCGCAGTATAGCAGGGTATCACTCGGCTTAGGCGTGAATTGACCTAATGGAATGACCTGACCGGCCATTTCGGCCATGAATTCTTCAAAATTAGGCTCGCCCAAATCCTCGAACGACATATTCAGATATCCGTGGAAATGTGACAATGACCCAAGTTTCGCCTTGAAATCCCTGATGGGCTGCTTGGTCTTGTGGCGGTATAGGACAGCATGAGATAGATGTGAAGTGAACTGAACTGGACACTGCTATACTGCACAAAAACAGTGCTACTGACTCACCCTTGCCTTGCGGCCGGTGTTGAGTGAAGGCTGTATTCGTTTCGCTCTTCTTTCAGGCAACTCATTGCAAACTGCTTTGTTCTGTTTCAATTGGCTTCGAGTCGACCTATTCATTGAGTGGGCTCAGGTGCTTGCGGAGGCGTACGCAATGGCGACAGCTTGTTATCGACCACAACGTTAATGTTCTTCCTGCAACAACTACAATAGCTTCTTGAAAACCTAACTACTCTTATTCAAGTCGTTGAATAAACGTATGTAGCTTCTGCGTGGAGAGAAGCTTTACATGAAAATAATCAAAAAGGTTGAGAGGCCCACAAGTAATCAACTGCGTAGTATACGTAGGGAAATAGAGGAGTGGTTCTCACAAGCGAAGAACAACGTTCGCTTCTGTTACATCCTTGACGCGCGTCAGAATCAACTGCCGGGTAAATTCCGCCACCTTGGTGAGCGCTTCATAGCTCAGACTGGGATCCGGGCTGGACAACGAAAGCTCCACGGTAATGGTGAGACGCGCAGCAACGTAGTGAATCACGATGTTGGAGAAAACCAGGCCGTGGGACTTTTCCTTAAACTCTTCTGAGGCGATGACGTTCTTGACATCCGTCTCGAGCTCTCGATATGGTCGCATGAGTGGTGGGGGCTCTAACTTCGATCGGCATTCCTCAATGTTATCGATCTTGTCGGCTGTCGCTGATGTGTGCTTAAAATGCGCAGCACCGTTGGCTGCGTGCGAGTGGCTATCGCTATCTAAATGTGAGTGACCGTGATAAGAGGCAGAGGCATGCGAGTGCTCATCATCATGCACGAAGGCTTGCTTGTCATCGACACCTGATCCCTTAGTCACTGAGTGATGAGACTGATCCCCTTCAACGTCGACATGGACCATACACTCGGTGATTCCGTTCCTTGTTTTCATAACGGCTGCACGCACAGCTTCTGCAGCCTGATGCGCGGCAGATACACTGAAGTAAGATGGGACAACTATGGAGACATCGACCAAGAGTGACCTTCCCATTCTTCTACCTCGGAGACCGTGGAATGATTGCACACCCTGTGGGGAACAGTGTCTAATAGCTCGACCGATGGATTGTGCTAATTCGGGCGGCATTTGACGGTCTGTGATGTCGTGATACACATTGAGTCCCATGTCGAAACCTTGCTTTGTGATCACTGCGCCAACGATGAGCGCAGCGACGGGATCGAGAATAGGCCATTTCATCATCGATCCAGCGATACCGATGAGGGCCACCATCGATGACGCGGCATCACTTCGATGATGCCATGCATTGATCTCGACAATTCGACTTTGAGTGTGTTGGGCCACCTTCCTGGTGACGCGGAAGAGATACTCCTTGCTCAGGACCGCGATGAGTGCAACAAGCAAAGCGATACCCGTGGGACCATCCGATGGAATGCCATGCTCGTGATGATGACTGAGGAGTGCTTCCTTCATCATTGCGAAGGAGAGCACACTCTCATGCTCGTGGTGATGTGGGTTCGCAGCGGTAGCGGCGGTGGTCGATGACGCCGCTTCCGCAAGCGTGGCCGCTGAGTTAGTGGCATCGATGGCCGCGGGCGTATGGAAGAGCACATGGGAAATGCCCTCAAGTGCATGCCATCCGATTCCAAGACCTGTCAGCAGAACAATACCACTCACGGTGAGTGTTCCGATGTCCTCAATGCGGCCGTGTCCGTATGGGTGGTCCTTGTCAGCTGGGGCTGAAGCATACTTAATCGTAAGCATGGTAACCGCATCGGACAGCATGTCTGAGACGGAGTGAAACGCGTCAGCAATGAGTGAAAGTGAATTGCCCACGATACCCGCAACAAACTTACTTAGCGTGAGCGCAATATTCCAATACAATCCAACCTTCGTGATCCGCATTTCCTCCCGTTGACTAGCTGCATCACGCGTTGCATAATCTTGATCAGTCTCCCATCCTTCGAAGTCATGACCTCCGTGGGCATGTGAATGGCCGTGCCCAAACATGCTGGAGAAATACTCCCTGACTGCCTTCAAAGCATCTGCTTTGGATTCCTCCGTTGTGCCGGTTTCCTTTGAATGACTGTGCGAGTCGGTCCGGTGGGGATGCTGATCACCGTGACTGTGTCCATGCTTTGCAGAAGTCGAGAATGCAGCGCACCGGTAAACTCCACCATAAAGCAAGTTAGCCGCAGCTATGACGCTTGGGTTCAGCCGTACACCTCCAGACATCTTCGACCGATCGGTGGCGAAATGCAACGGGTGAAATACAGGGAGTGATGATGCACCTGCAGGCAGATGGGTCTGTATCCGCGAGCTCACGGCACCTGTGGTTGTCTCCTTTCTTGCTCCAGATGCGAGTCCATGTGACGTCACCGACCTGAGGGAAGTGACCGCCCAGGAGACCGTCTGCAAGCCAGGCGCGGATCGCGCTGACGCCGCAGTCGTCGTTGCGGCGCGAATGAGTCTATGCATGGGTAGTATTCACTGTCGTGGGACGTGCTAACGTGCACGTCGTGCGTTCAAACACCAGCTTCTTCTGTGAGAGCGCCTCCCGCAGTGATTTCTGCGGGGTCGGTTTATAAGGATACCAAATGTATATCGCACAGTGAGGGGAGACTCGAACTGATTGCAGCACAACAAGGTGATCGATGTGGACGGAAAGCGTTTCACCTCGATGTATTGCCTAGAACTGGTGCGTGGATTTGTGTGAGTGCCGAGCTGAGGCTGGAACAGTCATTACCACTGATTTTTGAGGGATTACTGGAGCATTATCAGTCTATAAAACTGAGTATTAATAGCTACATTCACGATGTAGTATGATATACATATATATTTCTGCCCACGACTGCCCATCGCTCCATTCCCAGCTCTGGTCAATCTGTCAAATCAGACGTGTTCGCAGCTCAGAAGGCAGGCTGATTCGCACGTTGCACATAGACAGACGATCCACAAACCATGCAAGGAGCGATAACCCATAGCGGAAGCTAATCTCCACATCAGACATCCGAAAGATATAACATGTCCCGCTTGAAAATCCTGGTCAAGTACCAGTTCCACTCTATGAGACTGGACGTGTTCCTCTCTCGCGTGGCTCCTGCGTTACACCACGCAGCGCTCAGCAAGCTCGTACGAAGGAAAGAGATAGAGGTCGTGAATGCTAGCTCGTCTGGCGACACTTTGCAGGATGCTAGCACGCCACTGCAGAGAACCAGGGCCGAGCTGGGAACTCGTGTTCAGGCTGGGCAGGTTGTGGAGCTACCTGCCTTCTGCCGACACTTTCTGTCAGAGCAGGGGTTGCAGCTCTCCAATGCGGCCGAGCTGGATAATGTTCTGGGCTCAGCCAGAGAGCACCTGTCTTCTTCAGATGCCAGCAAGAGTTCAGATTCTAGTCCGCAAGGAGCGGAAAGGAAGCAGAATGGGTCCATGAACCAAATGAGCTTCGAACCATCCATTCCAAGAGAAACGATGAAGGCTGCGAAGCGGTTTACAGAGTGGATCATTTATGAGGATAGAGACGTGATTGCAATCAACAAGCCCAATGGTATACTGGTTCAAGGACCTGACTCCGCCAGAGGAAAGACATCAGCCAGCGGAACAGTGCATTTGACAATCGATGACTATCTTGAAGCACTTTATCGAACCGGTTCATCCCGACCAGCGCTGCCTGATTCCGCGCGTGGGCCTGGACTTGAGTCCATTGTCCTCGAAGAGAAACCCAAACTCGTCCATCGGTTGGATGCCGAGTGTTCGGGCATTCTACTGCTCGCGAAAAATCGATTGGCCGCCGTTGCCCTCACCGAGGCTTTCCGGAGCGGATCCGCTCATGCAGTAGAGAATGGAGGAGACATAGCACGACTAGCAAAGGCCGGTCCCACTCCAGTATCCTTACTGGCAAGACTTTCTTCAGATCAACATCGAATTACCAAAGTATATTGGGCGAGCGTCTTTCCTCCTCCCGATTGGACCGGCATTCGAAACAAGTCATCTTTGCATCACTATGTGCACTGCTGCGAAGATGACACTGCTGAGTTGTGGCGCCTCATCGACGAAACTTGTCAGTTGTTCTGCAGTACGGGCGAGTCGGTAATTGCCAATCGCCAAGATTCCCGAGATGCTACAGCTGCCCTGACAGATATCAAGCGAGCCCTTCAATCTTACAATAGTGTTTTGGTAAACCTTCCCCTTCTACAGCGTAACCCAAGCGCAGATCAGGACTTCTATTCAGTAACTAGTCCGGAGGCTCGTGCAAGGCTGCTCTTCCCTCACGGGTTCCGCAAGGTGCACAATTTCAGTGCCAATACTATTGACAGCGTCTCGAATTGGCCGTATCCTACATTGAATCCGAGCGTGCGGCCGGATAGCAATATCGTAAGTGAGCTGTTTCAAGCTCAATTTTTACTCTCCTCGGTTACACTAGCCTCGGAGCTACCTTTCGTATCAGGACCGCAGATGGCTTCCCTAAGAAGCACCGAACTGCGTTCCAAATCACCAGACAAAACGAAACTCGCGCACTCCACACCCGTGCAGATACCTCCTCTTAGAGGAGCATTGCTCGCACTCAGTCCGCTTACGGGGAGAAAGCACCAGTTGAGGCTGCACTGCGCAGCCGCCTTGCGGGCGCCAATTATTGGGGACAGCAAGTACTCAACTCGCCGGCCGGGCCTACTCGCTAACTATTCTGAGCTAAAGTCAATCCTGAAGCAGCATCTTGAGCTTCATGCCAAACAGACTGAAAAGGGCAGCCAGTTCAGACCGGTGCCCAACCTCGAGTCGATCTTCTCGACTCTTCACCTTCACAGCCGAGCCGTTTCACTGCTTCTCCCAACTCAGCTCGACAATCCTCGTGGCGAAACACCTATGAAGAGGCTCACGGTGTATGCTGAGCCCCCTCCGCACATGCTGGGCTTCCTCCGGTGCATCATATGGCCTGAGATGCTCGACAGGCTCGATCTGAGATCTAGGTGGAAGGTCGAGAACTTGTGATGGATAGCTCCGATACGTTGCAAAAATAACTAGATGAACTGTACATAACATAAATACACTACTAGTCCTATTTTTCAAGTTGTCTCCTACGATAAGTCTGCCCTTCACACAAGGTTTTCAGAGGCTCACGGACCGTTTCCAAGTCCAGTCCGAGGATTTCTGCTCGTCTAAATCGACTGTTGTCGCGGTCATCACTGGGTACAACATAGCTATTCAAGTACTAACTCACGATAAACCTCGCTATAATTGATTTATTCTCGTGTAGCGCGCCGCAAACCTAGTATAGAGGTGTGCACTGGGCCGGAATCCGAGTCAAGAATCAGTCGGGACGGAAAAAACGCTGAAAGCAGCCGACACACAGGTCATCAGGGCGGCATATTTAACGCTACCTCGGAACGTACTAGCACCGACTTGCAGCCCAGCAAGAATGTCAGGAATCAATCCCATAGCAGTGAACGACTGCTTTACAAATTCTGGTCTGCCGTACCTACTGCAGTTCTTCAAGCCAAGTAGCCTGGAGGACACCTTGTCGCTGTGCGAAGCTTACATCCTGTGTAACGAGCCTGATAGTGCGATTAGTCTGCTGTCGCAAGCTCAGATGGACGTACAAACGGCTCGAAAAAGGTGTGTCTCTCCCGCTGCCGCCCAGGTCTGCAACGAGCTCATAGCATTGCTTGAGGAGAAGAAGGAAGCGATTCGACTGCTGAAGAAGAAGAAACTGGAGAAATGTTCGAAGATCATGAATTTCATGGAGATTCCGCCCAAGATGTCCACGAACACGATTGAGATTCCCCTTCCAGACACACCCCCACGAGCTCCAAAACCGACCATAGCTACGACAACCACGGCGAATGAAAACAATGCGATGAACCAGCTCGGAGGTGCAAGGCCTTAACTCGGGCTTGGAGCTGAGTGCTAATGCAACTAATGTGAAAGATGTTTCTATTGCGGTGACAGATCGTTAACTTTTTTCTTTGCGCATACTCCTAACGGTTTTCATAACGAACTCCAAGGGCAAGAGGGCAATCGTAGTTTTCACTTGCGATTCACCACTTGCCGGGATGCTCTGGACCCGAAAGTTGGGCAGACTGTATCGTTGGTCTTACTCTGTCTTAGTTAGAGCGTTGGGATCAGGCTTGCCAGTCCTGAGCATCTCTCCGAACTTGAGCAGTGACTCGACGCTTCTGACCTCTTCATCAAGCAAAGGCATCTTGACAACATGGAAATCTGCATACAGTACGTCCACCTGGTCGAGGTACTTTTTCTGCATCTTGACGCGAGCTGCACATTTGCGACACTATACATATGTGTGAGGGGTGAAATCAGAATGAAATGCAATAAGGAATTGCTGAGGGATATGCAAAGAGTAGTAGTCACCTGCTGGAACTCACCAAGCAAGATATGCTAAGCTTACTGTGAGCCCTACGTTCTAGTAGATAGAGCTCGTATACACTCTGCAATGTGTGTAAGGGCTACGTACCGTGCTACCGGGCTCTGGCATGAGCACCTGGTTGACAACGATGTTGTGTGTGTCGATTTCAAACTTGGCAAGCTCTTGAACTAGACGCTCAGTTTCGAAGAGTGAAAGGAACTCAGGAATGCAGACGCAAACAAATGTAGTCAGTTCGGGGTTCTTGAACTGCTCATTTACAAGCGCGACCGTAGTTCGGAGCTGCTGGAGCTTGCCGAAAAGTTGGTCCTCCATATCATTGCTGCCTGTGACCTTGGAAACGATACCAGCGAACTTGCTCTTGAGAGAGTCCACCATGTCGAGTGCTTTGGTGAGTACAGTGGGGAAGGAAAGGAGACGCAGCGTGTGACCCGTAGGAGCTGTGTCGAATACGATGCAGGAGTAGGACATTGAGTTGACGTGCTTGATCAACTCGCCAAAGTTAATGGCCTCGTCGATACCGGGAAGTGACGACGCAATCTCACTGATGGCACCCTTGGCCTCTTCAAACATGCTGCCGGCGTTAATCTCGAGCTTGGGGTCAATTTCCATGGCATAGAGGTTGTCGAAGCCATTGACCTTAGTTGGCTCGCTCGAGAAGCGCTGATTGAAGGCATCCGACAGGTTGTGCGCGGGATCGGTCGAGATGAGGAGCACAGAGTCACGGTGCTTGGCAAGCTGTGCAGCGAGACTGCAGGAAGTGGTGGTCTTACCGACACCACCCTTGCCACCAACGAAGATCCATCGCAGGGATTTCTAGATGCGTGGGATGCGCAGAAGCAGAGTTAGGAGATTAAGGGTGGCAAAGAGGATCAGGCAGATTGGAGTCGTATGGCATAACTACAGCTCGCCTGGCCTCTGACTCGTTTCAATTCCCTCGCCGAAACATCTGTGGCGAAATTGTCGAAGCTGAGACTTACCGTGTCGATGATATTCTGGAGAGAGGGCTCGAGTGCGCCGAAGTCTGACTCGATGGACATTGTTTTCAGGCCAAATGCGGGTCTATAACAAAGTCAGATGCGGTGTGCAGGGAGTCAGATGTGAGATATCACTCCTGGGGTACTGTGCTGATCGAACTGTGAAAATTAGAATGAGGTATATGTGAAACTCGGGGTCGGGGGAAGAATCTGCAAAACAAGTCTAACCACTTGCTTTGGGTCGTTGGTTCAAATCGATTGAGTCTATTATTCGCTTGCCATATCCCTTGTATGTAGTAATTCGGGCTGCCTCGGAGCTTCACGAGAACACCCGGTCGACCCTTGGACTTGGATCGGGCCACGCGACCTAGCTAACACCCAAAAACTCATTTATTCACACTGCCTAACCTACCTATGCCTTCTTCTAGCCGTCTCTAGCCCGGGACAGATCCCAACCAGACTGCATGTCCTCGGGTCCGCAACCCACTCAAACCAAGCCTGGCTCGGCACTTCAGCTATCGCTGGGAACAGGTCACAAGTCAGGTGGTGCAGCCGTCACTGGTGCTGGTACGAAGCCTGTCCTGTCAGGGTTTAGCTCGCTTGCGATCAGACCCGCAGTCCCAGCCTCAGTGGCTGGTGAGTCAGCTCAAACGGCAACGAGTGCGATCCAGACAACCACGAGCAGCGCTTCAGTCGCTGGTGCAACAACATCAGAAAGCGCATCGACTACACAATATGCACCGCTCCGGCTTCCAATTGAGATTCAGTCTGGGGATGTAATCAAATTGATTGAGCAGTTCCTTAAGGAGAATGGTCTGGTTCGGACCTTCCATACTCTGGTTGAAGAGAGTGGAGTCAGTATGAACACGGTCTCGGACATTGAAAAGTTTTTGCTCGATGTTCTGAATGGCAATTGGAGCCAGGTACTTGAAGATGTCAGAGACCTCACACTGCCTCAGGCTAAGCTTGCAGATCTATACGAGCACATCTTCTTCGAGCTGGTGCAGGCACGAGAGACCGACACAGCCCGAGCCCTGCTTAGAAGCGTGCCAGAGCTTCAACTACTTCAAGATACAGACTATGACAGGTATTTCCGACTTGAGCAGCTTCTACAGCGCCCCGGAGCACCCACAGATGCGGAGCTGTATGCTCAAGGCAAGATGGCTCGACGTCAAGAACTGGCAGTGAGCTTGAAGAGCGATATCGTTGTCAGCGCCCCCTCTAGACTCTTGACCCTATTAAATTATGCTTTGCGGTGGCAGCTACACACTGGTGCGATACCTCACCCAGATTTGTTCAAACTTGCGCCTCTACGTGCAGATTCCAGTGAGACTTCAAAGCAGCAAGGTAGTGCCGAGGCAACAGAGAATCCTATCTACGACATCTTCCTGGGTAAGTTTGTGCATGGCGCAGGTGCGGATGAGGCCGCAGCGCGCCTTGACGAAACTTCTGAGCACGCAGTGAGCAAACCTTTCAAAACGATTCGTCTTGCAGATGACGCGAATGCTATGTGTGTCGCGATGTCACCGGATGGCGTTCACATTGCCATTGGTACATCAGATGGATTTATTGAATCCTACGCAGTTGAGACTGGGGAACTTTCCAAGCTTCTGAGCTATCAGGCAAAGGATGAGCCTCAGCTGCTACTCCACGATACGAGTGTTACAAGTCTCGTGTTTTCAAGGGATGGAACGTGGCTTGCCTCCGGAGGATCTAATGGTGATATCAAACTATGGCACTACGAGACGGGTAGGTGTATTCACAAACTCTTGAAGATTTGTGATTCCTCCGTAGCATCGCTTGCTTTCTCACCAGATGGAAGCTTGCTTGCTGCTGGTGACGGCACAACTATTCGTGTGTTCGGTATGCGTAGTGGTGCGCTTCTTAAGGAGTTTTTGGGGCATAGCCACACAGTCACCTCACTTCACTTCTCTGAGGACGCTAACTTCTTGATCTCAGCGAGTGAAGATGGTGACATCCGCGTCTGGGACTTTGCAATGGGTGCCTGCGTTCGTCATGAGACTGTGACGGATGCAGGTATCGCTGCGGCAGATAGCAAGGACGACACGGAGGAATCTCCACGCAGCTACAAGGTCTTGTCGGTACGTAGTATGGTGCGTATCTCGGGTAGACCCGATATGTGGATTGTAGCTGCCGGTACGCCCGACATGCGCGTCTTTAACTTGATCTCCGGTGGAGTGCAGCGCGTCTATACAGTCAAGGCAGCTGGTGGCGCTCCGCCCCAGTTTGTCTTCGCGAGCACTTCAGCGAAGGCGAAGTTCGTTTATGGTGCCTCAGCCGACGGCATCGTGTGCTGCTTTGACCGCGACAGTGGAAAGCCCAGTGGTTTTTTTAAAGCCCACGCGAAGGAGCTCTTGGGCATTGTGCATCACCCCATTAAGAATATCCTTGCAACATTTTCAGCAGATCACACCGTCAGACTCTGGAAATAAACCAATGTAATTGACCACAAGCCCGGACGCCTTGAATGTCAGGGTTGCTGTGAATGCAGCGAGAGCTTGTGAATGAGCATACGCGTTCATAAGTGCGTGGCCAGTTTCTTGCGCAATCACCAATTGGGTCTCTGGTATCCCATCCTTCATTATGATCCAAGCTCCAAACTAGTTCCACTCTCCACGGGGGATAGACGTATGCAGTTGCCTCGCATCATATGCACAGTATCAGCGATTCGTCGTTCTCATCAAGAGGCTCGTCCTGCCAATGGTGCTGGTTTATATTATGAGTGCGTGTGCATACAGGTGTATGAGTAGGTTAGAACATGTATATGCATGCGTGCATGCATTCACATACTTACGCGTGTTTGACGGCGAGAGACCGAGATCTATGACATAGAGCAGACTCGAACGAAGCAGCAACTCCAGACCAGTGTCATCTCTGTTGCGTCTAGGCATAACAATGTAATTGAAGGGGCAACGTTCAGGTGACGCACATAAACTCACTCCACTTCATTCCAAATAAATTGGCGTCTGCTCCAAATCCGCATCAGGGTCGCTTTCAGACGAGCTGAATTAGCGAACGAGTTTAAGTAAGCCAGTCAAAAGCAGGAAAGTGGGGTAGTTGAGCACTGCGTTAGCCGTGATGACAATGTAAGGCAGGTAGAGGGCTACGGGCTTGTGGTCAAACCAGTGGAGGAAGGGCACTTTGATGTCCTTCCAGAAGGCATAGGCAAAGTTAATGTTCAAGTACAGCACCTTGTGCTCAGTGGCACCGGGCTCCTTAGGCAACAGGCAATGGAATGGGGTGTGAATGCGAGCAGTCACTGACAGGATCAGCGAGGCGAAGACCGCCATGGGGAATGCATACTGAGGGAACTCCCAATTCAGTGTGTAAAGAAGCAGAGGAAGGAACCAGAGGTGGTGGAACGCGGTAATCTTCTTCATGCGTCCAGTGGATGGCCAGAGAAGATAGCCAGCGACACCTATGGGGAACTTCTTGCAGCCCTTAAGGAGGAATCCGATCATATCAAAGTACCACAACAGCTGGTCCAATGCAACGAGTGCAGTGCTGAGGCCCGAGAGGAGGGGGGAGTTGGTCAACATACCGACGACAGAGAAGACCATACCCATATTACATGCCCAGAGCATTTCATACAAGACATGCGAGTCCGACTCGTACCATCGTGAGCCCGCAAGGAACAAGTAGTAACCCAGAATGAACAGTGCAATCTTGGGATAGTAGTACTCCTGATGAACCGGGTTGGGGCGGTCTTTGGGCAGTGCTTCGATGTAGCTCACAGCCATTACAACGACAAAAATCGAGACAAGAATTGCGCTCAGTGCATTGGGAACGGCTTCCTTCCAGTCTGTCAGTTTTGGTACCCATCCACCCGCGACATATCCGTACTTTGCGATCTCTTCTGCGTCTCTCGGACTCGTCGCGGTGTTTGATTGCGGCTTTTCCTTGATACTAGACTTGCTCATTGTGATACAAATCGGTGTTCCAAGTTGGTACCAAACGTTGTCGTATGCGAACTTGGGCTAGCAATGGCTCGCGCGCGAGCTTCAATGGTTATTCCGATCTGTTGGAAAGGACAAGAGAGAGCGTCGTTGGGTGTCTCCGGGCCAGGACGGATACGCGCCAGGGCCGTTGGTTGTGTCCAATTTCTTTGTGCGAGCAAGGAAATATCTCCCAGCCGTCCTGGCCCAGATTCCTCAGCTCAACCAGCTCAGCAAGGCATGACGTCAGACTGGAACAAGTGGGTCAGTCTGGAACTTTTGGCTGGGTTCCAAACGGGTTCCAAACGACCCCAAGAAAGTTCCAAACTGGGGGGAAAGTTCCAGATTTAGCCCGATGGGGCTAAAATCTCCCCCGAAAAGTTCCAAAGAAGTTCCAAAAAGGTTCCAAACGCGTTCCAAACCGTTCCAAACCGCCCCAGCCCTGGGAGCCCTCCAAATGCCAAGCCAAGAGGGGGAAATGAAGAGACCAGAAGCAATGATTTGAACGCGTGTTTGGACGTGTAGATGCGGTGCTGAGGCGGAGTTTGTGCGTCAATTGCATAGTATTTAGAGTATACTAGCCTATGAAGCACATTGCTCACACAGGCAATTACGGTATGCATATACAAGATGCAACACAAAGTTTGGGACCTCAAGAGCAAACTGCTTCAACACCCTATTTGCTCCCGTTTAAGCGTGATGCCACGAAGCGATTTGCCTGAACATATGCTCATGACATGCAACCCACCCTTGTGATGCGTTTTATAGAGAGAGGTATGAAGGCCGTCTTCGTTCTTGCCCTCCTTTTCGCTGCTGTCGTCCTCGCCACCGAGGTCTCTACTGAGACTCAGTGCCACCCTCAATGCAAGTGGCAGTGCGATGACCCTGCTTGCCCTGCTGTTTGCCACCCCATCTGCGCACGCCCCAAGTGCCAGATGCAGTGCGAGGAGCTCCCTTGCCCCAAGTGCGATGTGCACTGCGAGAAGCCCGCTTGCTCTGTTCGTTGCCCCAAGTCGCTCTGCGAGAAGGATGACTGCCCTAAGTGCGAGACTGTTTGCTCGCCCCCGGTCTGCCACACGGCTTGCATTGCTCCCAAGCCCAAGTGCGCTCCTCTCTGCGAGGCTACCAACTGCGACTGGAAGTGCCGCAAGCCTCTCATGTGCCCTCGCCCCAAGTGCGAGCTTGTCTGCGAGAAGCCCGCCTGCGAGTACAAGCCCCCTGCT